>RCUP01000909.1_pt1 | contig 19675 bp, 17 predicted proteins | sample 2166341 | NCBI WGS metagenome assembly RCUP01 (sample SAMN09932325, study PRJNA488358) | compost metagenome | isolation source: compost soil in succinonitrile-enriched | place: Germany: Experimental Botanical Garden | reverse complement strand
TCCGCTTATTGACGGATGATGAACTCGGACTAACCCGTGAGCAGTATGAACTACCTGTGCCCCAATATTATGTTGATGCCTTTCATGAAATTACAAACCAAGCAGGGAACTCTATTATTGTGGCTGCCCAAGATGAGAATGTCATCGGCTGTTTGCAGCTTACTTTTATACCTGGTCTAACCTTCCAAGGTATGCTCCGTGCCCAAATTGAGGGTGTTCGGGTCGACAGCAGCTATCGTAATCGGGGCATTGGAGAACTATTGATCCGGCATGTCATCTACCTCGCAAAAGAACGGGGATGCAGAGTGGTTCAGCTTACGACGAATAAGCTGCGCACGGATGCGCAGCGTTTCTATACCCGTCTTGGTTTCAAATCTACTCATGTCGGAATGAAGATCGAAATTTAAAAACGTTCTCTCTTTCTACTCTTCGTAGATCATTTTGCGGGTCATTCCACCGTCAATGACCAGATTGGCACCCGTAATAAATGTGTTGTCCGGATGGGTCAAATATAGACAAGCTCTCGCTATATCGGCCGGCTTCCCTACTCTTCCTGCCGGATGCTGCTGATGATCCTCAGGGCGAAGTGCCTCGTAGTCTCCTGTCTCAATCCATCCCGGACTAATGCTATTGACTTTGATCCCATCTTTGCCAAGGGAGATTGCCATCGCATGGCTCAGCGAGATAATTGCCCCCTTGGAAGCCGCATAAGCTTCCGAATTCGGCTCTGACATCGTAGCCCGTGTAGATGAAATGTTGACGACGGACCCTTGAATTCCCAACTCTGTCATATGCCGGGCAGCTTCACGTGTAGCCAAAAAGCAGCTGCGAACATTCGTGTTCAGGACATCATCCCATTCTTCGAGCTCAAGCTCGTACGGAGACTTCCACCGGGAGACACCTGCATTGTTAATCAGGATATCGATACGTCCAAACTCCCTTATAGCTTCCTGCATTAATTGTATAATGTCTTCTTCCTTCCTCACATCACATGAAGTGAATAAGGCATTTCTTCCTTCTTGGCGGATTGCAGCCGCAGCCGCTGCTCCTTTGGCTTCCTGAACGTCCGCAAGAACGACTGAAGCCCCTTCAGCAGCGTAAGCTTCCGCAACAGAGCGCCCGATCCCATCCGCCGCTCCGGTAACGATCACAACTTTCTCATCATAAGACACTGTGATCCCCTCCTGTTCAACTGGACTCTATGCCCTTCCACTCGCAATATCCCTGACAAGTTCAGGGAACCAATCGGACAATGAAGTAAATGAATAACCTGCTTGAACCGCTTTGCTCGTATCCATAACCCAGTCTGCCGGCACACCAAACGGGGATTTATGCTCGGGCTGAGCATCTGGCTGTATAACCGCAGTCTGTCCGGTGATCTCCTCGATAATACTAAGAATTTGACGGACGGAAAGGGTTCCCGTGGATGCTGCGTTAACTGGCCCATCTACCTTTGCCTGGCTCAGCCAAGCCAGGAACTTTGCTGTCTCATCGGATGAAATGAAGCTGAGTCTGGCAGCCGGATTGGGAACTCCAATGGGCAGCCCCTCTTTTACATGGTTCACATGAAAGTGCAGTCTCTTCGTATAATCATCAGGCCCCAGCACTATCGGGATTCGCATGGCGGTGACAGGGAAATTTGCTTTTTGGAACAAGACTGCCTCAGCCTGACGTTTACCTTCCTGGTATGTGAAGTCAGCTGACGAACCTTCTCTGATTGGATAAGTATATGGATCATAATCCTTCTCAGTCAGAAGGTGATCAACGGGATTATATACGGATAGGGTTGAAGTCAATATATAACGACCGACATGACCATCCAACGCTTGAACCGCACTGCTCGCGTCATCCGGCGAATAGCAGATGTTATCATATATGACGTCCCAATCCCCCATAGATACAGTTCGGAGCAGGTCTGCCTTGCTCGTTCTGTCGAGAGTTAAATGCTTGACTCTCCTGCTGAAAATAACCGGTGTGTTCCCTCTGGTGGCCAAGGTTACATCATGTTCACCTTCCCCGAGAAGAAGTTCAACCAGTTTTTTGCCAAAATAACGGGTTCCCCCGAAAATTAATACTTTTCCCATGATTCTTATCCTCCTCTGAAGTGTATTCACTTAGTAGACGAAATCGCACCCGAGTAAAGTTACGTCTATACTGTCAAGCGCAAAGGATTCTCTTAAATTGTAAACATATGAAAGACTCTGCACAACAAGGGAGTTGGCATGAGCTTCTTCAAATTCGACACGTCCGCTGATGATTTAGTACCGGATACCCATTTTATAGTTTTGAAACAAGTCCCATTATCCCGAATTTATGAGTCTCGTTTCTTCCATAATTTATGAATATTGTGGGATACCCAAATGAAAACACTTCCATAATAATGGAGAAATAGGAGTCTTCCATCCATCATTAACAGCCTCGAATAAAAATATCTGGGAGGAGTGTCAAAGTTTGTTCCATACTATATTTCGCAAATCTGCTTATCTGATTACTAGCCTTACCGTTGCCTCAGGGGTCTTCGCAAGCAGTGGCTATGCCGCTCAAGAAACTCAGAAACCTGTCATAGAATGGTCCCATGAATATGGGAGGGGGCAGCTGTCCTCAAATGGACGAAGTGTAACGCCTACCCCGGATGGAGGCTACATCGTAGCTGGGGATTTTACAGGAACAGATCCATCGAGCTATGGAATTACACAAGCCTACATTCTCAAAGTTAACGCCTCCGGCCAGAAAGAATGGGAACAGAAAGTTGAGCATGGTGACGCGGAGTATACCTATGCTTATAAAGCGGTCCCGACTAAAGACGGTGGATATATTGTCAGTGGAGCGACTAAGAATTACGATGGCAAACCGCACAACGTGGTTTACTTAATAAGATTAAATGCTGATGGAAGCGTGGTGTGGGAGAAAGAATACGGGGATGGATACACCAATCAGTACGGAGAGTCCGTTGCTCAGAGTGAAGATGGCGGATTTGTAGTAACCGGGTACAGTGTAACTTCATCCGGCGAGGCTCCGGCATATGTTCTCAAGACAGATGCCCAAGGGAACCAACTTTGGTACAAGAAGTTTAGCTTCAATGATAATCAGTACTTTAATGATCTTACGTCCACCTCTGACGGCGGTACTATTTCAGTAGGAACCATTAATACCATGTTTGGCCCTGGTGATACTGATGCTTCTGTGGCGACCAAGCTGAATGCCAATGGTGAGGAAGTGTGGACTAAGAAATATGTTCAAGCTAACTCCGGACGCGGGGCCTTCTCCATCACGCCTTCAGACGAAGGCGGTTATGTTATTGGCAGCAGAACTCGTGACGACATTAACATCCTGACCAAGGTTGACGCAGACGGTGAAGTCATCTGGGAGAAGACCTATGACCCTACCCCAGATCGGGAACTCTTCACCCAGGTCGTTCGTACTCCAGACGGGTATGCTCTGCTAGGTGAGAATGAAAAAGGCCAATACCCTGATGAACAAAGTCAATTTGAAGTATTAAAGGTGGATAAGAATGGTGAGGTTCTGGATAATGTACTCTTCGGTGAACCGAACCTGTATGGAATTGGCAGAGGTACCATCTCGCAAGATGGTGGATTTGTACTAACGGGCCAAGCCAACCAAGGTGAAGAATATTATCTTAAGCTGACTAAGCTTGCAGGCAGCAGCGCGCCAGCCGAACCTACGGTCACGGGTATTGTGTTCTCAGATACAACCAAGACCCTTGAAGTAGGTAAGAATACGGCTCTCACCCTTAAAGCTGTGTATTCGGATGGGACAAAAGCAGGGATTTCTGATTCGGTCACCTACACCTCTGGTGATGAGAATATCGTATCCGTAGACGGATCAGGCCTGATCACCGGGAAGAAACCTGGCACTACTACGATCACTGCAGACTACAAAGGGCTGTATGCTCAGCTCCAAGTAAATGTCTCGGCTGCCGGAGAACCCGGAACATCGGACGGAATCTTCTATCTGGATTCTGACGAATATTCCTTATCCGCTGGGACTTCTCTCGATACAATCGCCATCTTTAAGGACAAGAGTGGACAAATCCATAATGTTACGAAACAGGCTGTCTTTAAAAGTGAGAACCCCAAAGTTGCCGAATATGACAAGGACGGCAATATAATCGGAGTGCATGCGGGAATCACGCATGTAATAGCGGAATATAACGGTCAGACCTACAAAGCTTTGGTTCAGGTTGTTCGTGCCTATGTGCCGAGATAACCAAGAGAGCCATCCTTAGGGATGGCTCTTTATTTTAAGATTAAATCTGAAATTCCCCATACTTCCCCAAGTCAAACTTCCACCAAGCTTTTAACGTATTGGGATACCCACACCATCATGATTACCTAATAGTTGTTAACTAGCAATTACATACCAGACGCACGCAGAATTATATATTTTTAGGAGGAGTGACGAAGTTTGTTCCAATCTATTATTCGTAAAACCAGTTATGCTCTTGCATGCCTCGTCCTTGCATCAGGGATTCTTGTTGGTCAAACTTATGCATCTTCGGAGACCCGCCAACCCGTTATTGAGTGGTCCCACCAGTATGCCAAGGATCAGCTGTTCACAGATGGAAGCAGCATTACATCTACCTCAGACGGAGGCTATATAACAGCAGGAAGACAAAATACCGGCGACGAAAACAAAGCCTATATTTTGAAGCTTGGTCCTTCCGGGGAAATTCAATGGGAGCAGAGAATTCAGCTTGGATCCTCCAAGTACACCGAAGCTTTAAAGGCAGTAGAGACCCAAAACGGCGAGTTTCTTGTCAGCGGGACTACCAACAAAGGATCGTATGATGTTATCTTCCTGGCTAAACTTAGTAGTCAGGGTGCTGTGGAATGGCAGAAAGAATTTGACCATGGTGTGCTTGAGAACGGAAATTCTGTCGCTGAGACTCAAGATGGCGGTATCGTTGTTACCGGTTATACCTATTCGGATTCTGGAGAGGCCCCTGCCTTTGTGTTTAAGACAGATGCCCAGGGACAAGAAGTATGGTACAAAAAGTACCGGGTAGGCAGGAATCAATACTACAATGATATCATTGCTACCCCGGATGGCGGTTCGATTGCTGTGGGTACCATCGATCGTAAAGTCGATAGCAGGGACATCCTCGGTGCTATAGTGACTAAATTGAATGCGAACGGGGAGAAAGTCTGGACCAGGCAGCTCATCACACCGAATACCGGACGCAGCGCCTCATCAGTCATTCCCTCCGCTGACGGCGGATATGTAGTTGCGAGCAGAAGCTGGAATGGGGTTAATTATCTAACCAAGATAGGCGCAAATGGGAATGCACTATGGGAGAAGACGTATGACGCATCTCCTGACCGGGAGCTTCTGAACACAGTCGTTCAAACGGATCAAGGATATGCCCTTCTCGGAGAATATCAAAAAAGAGACAATTCTGATCATGATAAACAGTATGAAGTGTTAAAAGTCGATGATCATGGAGAGATTGTAGACCGAGTTATATTCAGCAATAAGAATTATGAGGTTTTTGCTACTGGAACCACATCGCCGGATGGCGGATTTGTAGTGTTGGGACAAGCCAAAGTTAATAATAAGTACTTTTTGCAGCTGACCAAGCTAGCTGGAGAGGACCACCCGCCGGTAGATCCAACCGTGACCGAAATCTTTTTTACGGATACAAGCAAAAAGATTACTGTTGGCGAACATACTGCTGCTACCTTGAATGCACATTACTCGGATGGTTCCGAAACAAGAGTGACGGACTCCGTGTCGTTCACCTCAGAAGATGAGAGTATCGCTACCGTTGACTCGAAAGGAATAATTACCGGTGTTAAGCCAGGTAGCACCTCGATTAATGCAGTCTACCAGGGTTTTAGTGCACAATTAATAGTACAAGTATCCGAAACTCCGGGTAGCGAAGGCCCGGGTGAGTGGTCCTATCAGTTCGGTAAGGATCAGCTGTCCACAAATGGAAGCAGCGTTACCCCTACCTCAGATGGGGGTTATATTGCAGCGGGAGATACTAGGGAGAATAGCGACGGAGAGACAACTGCCTTTATTCTAAAGCTAAATTCCTCTGGAGGCACGCAGTGGAAGCAAAAGATTCAGCATGGAGAGTACGCCTATGCTAAAAAGGCTATTGAGACCAGTGACGGCGGGTTCATTGTCAGCGGAACTTTCAGCAGTCAAGACGGAAGACCTCATAGTGCCATCTTCCTAACCAAACTCACTGCTCAGGGTTCTGTGGAATGGGATCAAGAATTTGACAATGGTTCTAATGTGAACGGGGATTCTGTGGCTGAGACTGAAGATGGCGGGTTTGTTGTAACCGGTTATACCCTTTCCGCCTCTGGTGAAGATTCTGCCTATGTGCTTAAGACAGACGCCCGTGGACAACAAGTGTGGTTCAAATGGTTCCGATTTGGCAGCAATCAACATTACAATGATATCATTGCTGCCCCGGGTGGTGGTTCAATCGCTGTCGGTACTCTAGATACCATTATCGGCAGCCCGGAGAATGACGGCGCTATAGTTACTAAACTGAACGCCGACGGGGAGGAAGTATGGACCAAGAAATTCGTCTCTCCAAACTCCGGTCGTAGTGCATATTCAATCACTTCTTCCGGTGACGGCGGATATGTGATCGCCAGCTCCGCTGAGAAGGATGGCAATATTATCAACTATCTAACCAAAATAGATGCAGCCGGCGAAGTAATCTGGGAGAAGAACTACGATCCAACCTCTGATCTCGAATTCTTCACCTCAGTCAGTAGAACCGGGCAAGGATATGCCCTGATCGGTAACGCACGAAAAGGAACCTATCCTGATTACGAGAGCCGGTTCGAAGTGTTACAGGTTGATAAGAATGGGGAGATCGTGAACAATACCGTACTTCCTGACCCGAATTTGTACGGTTCAGGCCGCGGAACTGCATCACCGGATGGCGGTTTTGTATTAATGGGGACGATCGCAGTTAACGATAAGTACATTTTGCAGCTGACCAAGCTGGCTGGACAGGACCATCCACCGGTGGAAGGCAGCTTCTATCTGGACTCGGATGAATACTCCTTAACCGCGGGAACTTCTTTGGATACCGTTGCATTTTTTAGAGATAAAGACGGTAAAATTCATAACGTCACGAAGCAATCCATATTCAAAAGCGAAAATCCAAAAGTCGTTGATTATGACAAAGATGGCAACATTATTGGCGTGCAAGCTGGAATCACGACTATCACCGCCGAATATCAGGGTCAGACTTATCGAGCACTGGTACAAGTCGTTCGTGCCTCTGTTCCGAAATAATGAAGATCGCCTATATTAGTTAAAATATTGATTTACACGTAAGGCGGCCATGTGAAATGTTCTTCCGATCGCTGTTGTTCCCAGATTTCTTAATTAATTTTATAAGGTGGAAGTCTGGTCACAAAGGCGAACGCTTCGCTTCTCCAGAATCATTTCACACTCTTGCCTATGAGTAATTCTTAAGTTCAACTTATATAGCTAAAAAAGACGTGAAACGAAAAGCCCTGTCCAATTTGGATCAGGGCTTCTTGTAATATATCTTTTCGATAACATTTCTTCAGGTAACATCTCGTCTAAAACGTCTCGTGTATGACAGAATTCGGCATGAGCAAACGTATTATTCGCTAGTCCCCTATCCCGAATAATATCTGCCCCTATACCCCATGTTTCTTGCTTATACAACCGGCTGTTCTACAGTATCTCCCGTTCTCTGTCCCCGCTCTACATCTGCTGTTACCAGCAGGTATACTCTGGATTCATAAGGTTTGAGCGCAAGCGTCTGGATGCTCTCTGAAGGATCTGCCTCGTAATTGTGAATAAGCAGCTCGGCAGATTCGTATTCCCAACCGATCGGACAGTCGAACAACGCTTCCTGTGCTGAGAGATTAGAGATCACGAGCAGCTTCTCATTGCCAAGTGTCCGGCTGTAAGCATACAGATTCGGGTCCTGCTGTGGCACAAGATCGTATGTTCCATACACAATGACCGGGTTCGCAGCGCGAAGCGCAATCAGTTTCTTGTAATGGTGGTAGATCGAGTTCGGGTCCTGGATCTGCTGCTCCACATTGATCGTTCTGTAATTCGGGTTAATCTTCAGCCATGACGTGCCTGTCGTAAACCCGGCATTGGCTTCATCGTTCCACTGCATAGGTGTCCGGGAATTATCACGGCCATTCTTCCAGATGACCTGCATAATCTCTTCATGGCTCTTCCCTGCTTCCCGCTCAAGCTGGTAGAGATTCTTGATGGCCACATCATTGTAATCCTCAATGGATTCGAACTGCACATTCGTCATCCCAATCTCCTGCCCCTGATAAATGAAAGGTGTACCCTGCATAAGGAAATACATGTTAGCCAGAGATTTGGCAGATGCCTGCCAGTATTCCTGATCGTTACCCCAAGTAGACGTTGAGCGAGGCTGGTCATGATTCTCGATGAAGAGTGCATTCCAGCCTCTTCCCTCAAGTCCTTTCTGCCAGCGGCTAAGTGTCTCCTGCAAGGCCTTAATATCCAGCCCCCCGGTCACACTCTTGTTCCACAAGGCCAAATGTTCAAATTGGAAGATCATATTGAACTTGCCCTGCTCTTCACCCACCCACATATCTGCCTGCTCGGTCGATACCCCACTGGCCTCTCCAACAGTCATGATGTCGTACTTGTCGAATGTCTCCTGCTTCAACTCCAGCAAGAAGTCGTGAATGCCTTCCCGGTTCATATGACCTTCGAAGGAAGGTACATATTTCAGGCCTTCCGGATTTGGCATGTCCGGGAATCCGGCTACCTTCTTAATATGAGAGATGGCATCTACCCGGAACCCGTCAATTCCCTTGTCCAGCCACCAGTTCACCATCTCGTATAACTCCCGGCGCACGTTCGGATTCTCCCAGTTCAGATCCGGTTGTCTTGTGGAGAAGACATGCATGAAATACTGCTCGGTTCCTGCATCATACTCCCATGCTGAACCGCCGAAGATACTTTCCCAGTTGTTCGGTTCCGTACCTTCCTTCGCATCGCTCCAGATATAATAATCACGCTTCGGATGATCCTTGGATGAACGGGATTCAATGAACCAGGGATGCTCGTCAGAAGTATGATTGATAACCAGGTCCAGAATAATCTTCATTCCGCGTGCGTGCACCTCTTGCAGCAATTGATCGAAATCCTCCATACTTCCGAACTCTTCCATGATGGCCTGATAGTCCGAGATGTCATACCCGTTATCATCATTGGGAGACTTGAAGATCGGACAGATCCAAATCACATTGATTCCGAGGTCGTGCAAATAATCAAGCTTGGAAATGATTCCTTGAAGATCACCAATACCATCTCCATTGCTGTCCATGAAACTCCGAGGGTAAATCTGATATGCTGTCGCTTCTTTCCACCAAGTTCTTTTCATAGTAGCTCCTTAAATCTTTAAGTAGTCTTGATTGTGTGTATAATCTTGTGCATACGATTGCACTAATATTTCTGTGACTATTTTAACGTTTTTCCTGCAATTTGTCGCTAGATTTTTCAAAAAAATAATTGGAAATTACGAGCTTAAATCCGTATAAGTTCTGTCATCCCCTAGAAACCAATTCCTTACGGTCTCATTATAAAAAAAGAACCACCACAAGGCTCATAGGCCCTGCTGTGGTTCACTTAATTGGATGACTACTCTGGATAAAAGGACAGTGCTTAACTCTCCTACTGCTATCTCCATCATCTATTGAGCAGTCTTCCTTCCCCTCACTACCTTCTAGTATCAAATAAGCTCTTGATCAACGAAAGTCCGCTAATCACACCCAGGAAGAAGTAACCGTTATGACCTGTAATATCCGCGTAGTAAGGAATTTCAGGCAGCTTCGTGTAACTGGACAGAAGCACATAAATCAGCAGAATAAAGCTCGGAAGGAACACCGTAATGAACATCGGTTTGTTGAAATTGGATCTGCCCGGCAGACCCAATAGAGCACTCAAATAGATCCCCAGGACAAAGGCGTAGGCTGCACTCACCCACAGCACTCTTTTAATATTGAAATCTACTTCCCCCTGGTGAGCCACATCATTCAAATAATGATTGCCGTAATAGAGCAGCAGAAGCGCGCCGATGATCCAGATAATATAATACAAATAGCCTTTTCTCTTCATAACAACTCTCCCGCAATACAGATTCAGTTAAGCACATCAGCTTCAGGCTGTATGACAGACTTATGGTCACTTAGGTCGCGCTGGCCTTTGACATGCTTCAACTGGGCGACAATGATAAGACTGATGACTACGAGCAGGAACCAGGAACTGATTTTACCGAGATGGACAATCTGCCAGGCATGCTCTTGATCCGGATAACGCCAGGCCCCGAGCAGGGTAGATATGTTCTCGGCCACCCAGATGAAGAATCCGACCAGCAGAAAAGAGACAACGAGCGGCATCCTTAAGGTAAGCTCCTCAACCTTGAAATGGATCTGTGTCTTATAGAATATGAGACATAGCAGCACAATCAGAACCCATCTGTAATCACCTATATAGTGATGAGTGAAGAAGTTCAGATAAATCGCCCCACTGATCAGCCAAGGCAGGATAGGTCCCGGCCAGCCCGTAATCCGCAGGTCCATTCGCCTCCAGGCCTGGCAGATGTAACTCGCTACACTGGCATACATAAAGCCGCTGTAGAGCGGCACACCATAAATTTTGCTCCACCCAGGCTCTGGATAAGACCAGGACCCCATATGTACTTTGTAGAGCTCCAGCGCGAGTCCAATAACATGGAACAGACAGATGACCTTGAGCTCATCGATCGTCTCCAGGCTAAATAACACCATAGCTACTTGGGCCACGATACAGATCATCAGGATCAGATCGTATCTGGGCACATAAGGTACATGGATGAACTTGGTTATGGCCAGAGAGGCAAAGATAATAACCGGAAATACACAGCAAAGCGCCTCTTTCCAGCCAAAAACCCATAATTTACGCCAAAATATCATTCTTCACCACCAAATCTTGAGTTCACAGCTTGATCACCATATGAATATCTTCAGGTTCAAGCTGGTACAGTTCTTCATCCACCTCAGCAGTCAAACGGCTCCCACAATGGGTGTAGAATTGCACAGCTGACTGGGTTTCGGTAGAAGACACATAGAGATATGCAGCCCCGCGGCTGATTGCTTCCCGCTTTAATTCGTCCATAACGGTTCTTCCGATGCCCTGTCTCCGGTATGCTCTCGACACGTACATCAGATCCACTTGGAGCTGGTTCAGGTCTTGTCCCCGAAATTTATATCCTAGAACCCCGAAGCCAGCCAATCTCGTTCCGTCAAATGCGCCATAAGCATAACCGCCGCCACGCAGCTGTTCCCGGTACCTTGCCTTTAGCTCCTCTAAATGATGCAGGTCCCATGTGGCACATTCATGCCCAGCCTGAATCTCCTGAATACTTCCTTCCTCTGTCCGATAAACCTTCTCAATATACTCCGAGCGGTCGATATGTGCAATCAATTCCGCTTCTTCTATAGTCATTGTTCTGTAGCTAAGCATGCTTTCTTCTGTCCTTTCATTCAAGTTAAGTCCATTTCAAGCAAGACCATATCTCTGCAAGGAATCCCGTTCTCAAATATGGGTTCATTGTAGTGCTTGACGAAATAATCCCGCAGGACGCCCACAATGCGAAATCCATTCTTCTGGTAAAAGGCCAGCTGATCCAGGCTGGAGTTCCCTGTACCTACCTTCAGATGAAGATAGCCAGCCTGACGGGCAGCATCAATTGTATGCTGCAGCAGCCTTGTTCCGAAGCCTTTGCCTTGTGCATCCTCAGCTATAGCAATGTTAACGATCTCGGCTGTGGCGCCCGGGCGGGGCACAAGCACACTGACGCCCAAGACCTGCTCGTCTTCCAGCAATTTGTAGATAGAACCATTATGTATATATGTTTCAATCATATGCTTATCGGGGTCAGCTAGAAGCAGCAGATCCATCGGCAGTTGTTCAGCAATGTTATGTGCACAGATTCTGATCTCAGAAATTCTAAGAACCCCCATTCCACTTTAATCATCAAAGTACCGCTACTATTATACCATCTTGGCTAATCAGCACTAAAGTAGCATCAATATTCTCGCATAAATAATAAGAAAGTACCTATTATAATAAGTCTAATTATTCCATAATTGTTAATAAATTAACTTTTAACAGGAGTGAAACCCATATGAAAACATCAGCATCTCGTCTTACATACAGGTCTCTAAGCTTACTCACAGGTCTTATCCTCTCCATCTCATTGTCTGGCGTCAGTTATGCCGCCGATGATATCGTGATGACGATTGAGAATCATGAGTACACTACTACAGTTAATAGCAACGTGGTATTTACGGATCCGAGTCAACCGGATGCAAATGGAAATTATACTACAGGCCCTGGCATTGGTGGTAACACAGGGAATGGTACTGTAATTACATTCCCTAATCTTCCTGGCTCACCAGGGACGATTACTATCGGTGGTGTCACTGATGGTCCTGAGTATTCAACTATCTTTGTTCCATCCACTGGTGGCTTCTATCTGGATTCAGAAGAATACTCCATCACCGTGGGAGACACCTTCGACACGGCCGCATTCGCGAAAGACATTTCAGGCGCCGTTCACAATGTCACCTCACAAGTCCAGTACTTCAGTGAGAACCCGAGTCTACTGCAAGTCGATCAGCAAGGGAATATTACTGGCCTAAATCCAGGTGTCGCACATGTAACCGCTTGGTATAATGGGCTAAAGTATACGGCAACCGTGTTAGTTGTGAAGCCTTATTCAGCACATTAATTGAACAAATGACTAAGGGCAATACCGAAACAAGTTTTTGTTTAGGTATTGCCCTTATTTTCCTTTCTGTTGATTCACTCTGCAAAATAGCTCCTTCAACTTATTTAACATCATGGTATAATGGTCAGCGCCAGACAATCCTGCCACCGAGATCTTTAGGAAAGAAGTTGAATTTAAACCCATGATTGCAGTCATCCTTGTTCAAGTCGTGCTGCCAATATTCATACTGATCAGCATCGGTTCTGTGATGCAGTACTTATTCCGGCTCGACCTCTACACGCTAACCAAAATCAACTTTTATTACATAACACCCGCAGCGGTCTTTATCAGCATGTACAAGTCAGAAATGTCACCTGCGCTCTTCGGCAACGTGGCCCTCTTTTATACCTTTTATGTACTGATTCTGTACGGAGTCAGCACGCTCGTATCACGCCAGCGTAAGTTCACAAGAGGCATGAAAGCAGCATTTACGAACAGTCTGATCCTCGACAATTCCGGGAATTACGGACTGCCGATCAATACCTTGGCCTTCAAAGGAGATCCGCTTGCCGGTTCGATTCAGGCCCTGATTATGTCGATGCAAAGTCTGCTTACGTTCACCTATGGGGTCATCTCGATTCAAGGTGCGAAGACGGAAGGGTTATACCGCCAGGCGATCATTGGCTTTCTGAAGATGCCCGTCCCTTATGCATTGGTGCTAGGACTCGTTATGCATATATTCAGCGTTCCACTTCCAATGTTCATCTACCAGCCTCTTCAGTATGGCAACCAGTCCATGGTGGCGATCGCACTGTTGACGCTCGGAGCACAGATTATTAAATATCCGCTCAGGCTGGACCGGGTGGAGGTCTATCTAAGTGTGGTACTGAGGCTGCTGCTCGCGCCTGCCGTTGGCTTCATTCTGATTCTTCTGCTCGGCCTCAAAGGGATTCCAGCCCAGGCCCTGCTCATTGCCTCCGGCATGCCGGTTGGCGTCAATACCTCGATTCTGGCTGAGGAGTATCAGAATGAACCGGATTTTGCCGCACAGACGATCCTGATCTCAACCATACTTAATGTAATTACCATAACCGGGCTAATCTCCCTGACTAAATTCGTGGCGTAACTTAGTTCTGGGTATGTCCGCATCTGCATAACAAAAAGAGAGAACGGCCCGATTAGGCCGTTCTCTCTTCATTAATTTAACCTTTCATTATGGATCAATCGCTTCATTCTCCAATGCCTGTAGGCAAAAAATGCATATACCCCCAAATATGTCGGTAAAGTAAGAATTCCATTCTTAAGCTCAAGCGTATCTCTAAACAGGAAAGTCTGTGGATCAGAATCAGGCATAACTTCCATGGTGTGCTGCCAGAATTTAATGAGTTGACCATGTTCATCTGTGGATAGTTTCTTCCTGGACTGATCTACTTCTCTGAAAAGAATCGTGTGCTGACCCAATGGAATAAGCCCGAGCATATACATTTGTAATGGATATGAGCTTCCTTCCATCCATTTTACCGGAAAACCACCGCTGTCCCTACTACGAAAAGCCATCAAGGGAGCGCTGACCATTTGAAATGTTGCCGGAGACTGTAAATGTTCCCATAGGCGTTCAGGGGAGATGCCCTTAATCTTGGACTGCATCACGAACCGCATCTGATTATGTCCACTCCGAAGCCAGGATGCCATAGACCACATGGTCGATATACCGGTCCTCGTTAAGCTCAGCCTGCCGGATTACCCCTTCCTCAGTGAAGCCAAGTCTTTCTGGAATGGATCTGCTCTTCTGATTACCCACGCCAGCCCTAATCTCTATTCGATTGAGTCCCAGCTCTGCAAAAGAATAATCAATCAGAGCTTTGCAAGATTTGGTCATAAGTCCTTTGCCTTGATAAGCCGAACCGAGCCAATAACCAATCGTTGCTTTTCGGTTAGCCTGATTGATATCCATCAGCGAAATGCAGCCAGCAATCTCACCTTGGTACACGATACCACAGCTTATACCGATTCCAAGAGCGAAGACATCCAGCTGGGATCGAATATAATTCTCTGAGTCACTGGCCGAATGCGTGTGCATGACCCAGGGCAGCCACTCGGCCAGCATGTCCCTGTCCTGATTTGTAAGTTCAAATAACCGGGCAGCGTCCCTGATATCGAGCAGCTTCAAGGACAAGCCTTCGTCTATGACGTGTTTGAACATATTCATCCTCCCTTGCTCCGAAAACCGGCCGCTTCATCAAGTTCTAGCGAATTACACAGCCTCGTGCAGCTCCTTATCTTTAGGCAGGAATATCGTAAGCAGTCCAATCAAAGGCAGGAATGCACACACCTTCATGACATTGGTAATGCTCGTTGCGTCCGCGTAGTGTCCCAGCACAGCCGATCCGATACCCCCAAGCCCGAAGGCAAGGCCGAAGAAGAGTCCTGACACCAGACCCACCTTACCGGGCAGAAGCTCCTGTGCATACACTACAATGATTGAGAATGCCGAAGAAAGAATGAACCCTGCGCAGACAACAAGAACGCCGGACCAGAACAAATTGGCGTAAGGCAGAAGCAGTGAGAACGGTGCAGTGCCAAGAATGGACAACCATATAATACTTCTTCTTCCATAACGGTCTGCAAGCGGCCCGCCGAAGAAAGTTCCAACAGCCGATGAAGCTAGGAAAGCGAACAAAAACCACTGCGCGGTCTGCTTCGTAATCCCAAAGCCATCAATCAGAAAGAAAGAATAGAAGTTCGTAATGCTGACCATGTACACATTCTTGGAGAATACAAGCAGAACCAGAATCGTCATCGCAACGATCACTTTTGATTTGGACAAAGTCCGTCTGCTACCAGCCTGCTCTGCAGAAGCCTTTCTCCTTGGCTTCAGTTCCTGAGCACTATACCATTTGGCAACCCGGTATTGGATTCCGATCGCGATGAGCGCCGCGATACTGAACCAGATCACACTGAACTGTCCAAGCGGAACGAAGATCAGCGCGGTCATCAAAGGCCCAAGTGAGCTTCCGAAATTCCCTCCGACCTGAAAGATCGACTGGGCCAGCCCCCGCCGGGGACCAGCAGCCAGATAGGCAACACGGGAAGATTCCGGGTGGAATACAGACGAGCCTATTCCGATCAAGGTGACCGCAAGGAGAATAAATAAGTAATTTGGAGCGAAGGCCACCAGAACAACGCCCAGCAGCGTGAAGCATACGCCGAAAGGAAGTATGTAGGGCCTTGGCCTGAGATCTGAATAGATGCCAACAACCGGCTGCAGTACAGAGGCTGTGATATTCATGGCAAATGTGATCCAGCCGATCTGTCCATAGGTCAGTGACAACGAATCTTTCAGAACCGGAAAAAGTGCCGGAATGGCCGACTGCATGGAATCATTCAGCAAATGGACTATACTTACAGCGAATAATATAGGAAATACGGTGGCGCTATTTACAGCGGACCTCATAGCGGCAGCAGCTTTGCTCACCTGTCTCCCTCCCTTTCTTTTCGTATAATAGTTTAAATGGAATCATGCCACATTTTGGAGTTGATGAAAAGAGGAATTGTATTTTTTTGCATTATCCATAATCACACAAGTCATACTTTTCTACCTGTTTCCCTGATAACATAAATAAACTACAATAAGTAAATTCGGTAATAAAGGTGGAAATTGGGATGAGGCCTTATTTAATCTTTGATTTTGATGGGACTCTGGTTCAATCTAAATCATTAGCGATTCATCTTTTTAATCAATTGAGTGCGAAATACGGAGGAAGAAGTATTAGAGATGAGGAAATTCCAGCCTTGTCGAATATGTCTATCCCGGAGAGATTGAAGGTTCTGAAAGTACCTGCATATAACCTCCCGGCCTTATTGATTGATGGAAAAAGGGCATATCAACGAGAAGTTGTAAATCTGGAACCGGTTAGTGGAATTAGGGAAGTTTTAATTGATTTAAAAGAACGGGGTTATTCTCTTAGTATCTTATCTTCTAATACTGCGGAGAATATTCACAAATTTATAGCACATCAACATTTGGAGTTTTTTGATTATATTCATTCAGCAACCAATTTATTTGGTAAACACAAAGCCATTGCAAGCATGATAAAAAAACTGGGGTTGTCACCAGATGAAATATTGTACATTGGAGATGAACTGCGCGATATCGAGGCATGCAAAAAAATTAACGCAAAAGTTGCTGCTGTGACTTGGGGATTCGATTCTCCAGGCTTACTTGCAGAATCTTCTCCAGACTTTATATGCCATACTCCTGAAGAATTATTACGATTAATAGGGATACTGAGGGTATGACCAGACATATTTAATTCAGTATGACAAAAAGAATCTCACTTTAACAACAAAAAGGCTGGAGCAGAGCTCCAGCCTTGTGCTCCATCAACTGAACTAGAAATTAAAGTTGTCCGGATCAGGGCCAGTACGTTCATTCAGATTCAGCGAATCGATAGCGGCCATGTCCTCAGGGCTTAGTTCGAAGTTGAAGACATCGGCATTGCCTACGATCCGCTCTTCATGGACCGATTTCGGGATGGTGATAATGCTGTTCTGCAGGTCCCAACGAAGGACAATCTGTGCAGCGGTTTTGCCATATTTATCACCAATCGCTTTAATTGTCTCATCCTTCACCACCTTGCCTTGAGCAAGCGGAGACCAGGCTTCCACCGCAATGCCTTTCTTCGCACAGAAATCACGAATTTCCTTCTGGCTTAAGTAAGGATGAAGCTCAATCTGGTTCAGGGCTGGGATGACCTTGGCATCCTCCATCAAATCCTCTAAGTGATGCACATGGAAGTTGCACACACCGATCGCTTTCGCTTTGCCATCTTGATAGATCTTCTCAAGCGCCTTCCATGTATCTTTGTACTTGCCTTTAACAGGCCAATGAATCAGGTAAAGGTCCACATATTCAAGCCCCAGCTTGCTTAAACTGGCATCGATTGCCGCCAAAGTTGACTCGTATCCTTGATCTGCATTCCACACCTTGGTTGTAATGAACAGCTCTTCACGCTTAAGTCCATTCTCCTCCAGTGCTTCACGGATAGCTTGTCCTACGCCTTCCTCATTCTTATATGCTGCGGCAGTGTCAATACTGCGGTAGCCGTGACGAATCGCAGTCTTCACCGAGCTCAAAACCTCATCACCGTCTTGGACCTGCCATACGCCAAGACCAAACCAAGGCATTTCTACTCCGTTGTTTAGCTTGACTGTATCTTGTAAATGGTTAGGCATGGGTGTAAATCCTCCTTAGAATGTAATTACATAGTTAACTCATGAACATTATAGGAAACCAGGCTGGGAAAGAAAAGAAGGCACATATTTGATACTTACCCACACAAAGCGTAATATTTCCTATGGAAGGTTATTTTTATGAATTATACTATATGGATTATTTCATTCCATATAAGGATTAAAATTGTTAAGATCTAGGAGATTTGTGAACAATGGAGAACTCCGAATATATGCCCTCAGGCAGCGGGAAGAACGAACGGAAGAAGCGTTTTTTTGGACGGGGTGGTGTGAAGTATGCACTGCTTGAGCTGCTCACTCATGGGCCCAAACATGGCTATCAAATGATCAAAGCGCTTGAGGAAGAATCTGGCGGAATATATGTACCCAGCGCAGGGTCTATCTATCCAACACTGAACATGCTGGAAGCAAGAAAGTTAATTTCATCCGAGGCTGCCCAAGGAAAAAAAGTATACAGTCTGACCGAATCGGGCCGCCAATTTCTTAACGACATGCCGATTCAGGAGCTGTATGGATCTTCTGCCTACCGGAAGGAATTATACCGGATTGAACGAGAAGGACATGGTAAGGAATTTAAAGACGAGCTATCCGAACTGCTGCTGCTCATTGGCAAAGCCGAGAAAGCTACGGTCGGTCATCCTTTCCACTGGGAACGGTTCCGCAGCGCCTTGGATCAGCTTAAGGAACAGATGAATACGATTGTGGATGACCTGGACCGCTCAAGAGTGACCTCACCCAAGAAGACAGACACACTCTAGCCCTCTGCGAGAGTTGCCTAGATTTTTTAATATAGCTGGTTGGAAGTAATCGCTTGTTGTAAGACATCAATCTCATCCTGGCTTATCTCATATCCGGCAAGCTCACCTGCCGCTTCAGCAGGAATCACACCGGCAAGGACCAGGCACCATAACATACGCAAAATATACTTATCCATGGGCGCAATAAAAGCAGCTTCAGCAAAGCCGTCGATCCGTGCAGATAAGTCCATGAATTTCTCATAATTACCCTCTCTGTAAGACTGAATCAGATCGGCCTGAATATTAGGGAATGCCGCTCCAAGCCCAACCAGCGCACTCTCCGCTCCCCGCATGAGGGAATACCCGAACATCCGGTCCTCCCCGGTGAAGAATAGCTTGTCCGGGAAGTGATTCTGGAGCAGGGCCGAGACATCCTGCATGGTCATGACGCTGTCAAGTGTTGCCATCTTGATTCCGATCACTTGAGGGAGTTCCAGCAGCCGCTTAAGTACCTCAGGCGTGTACTTGATCCCTCCAGCCTCCTCATACAGGTAGAATAGAATAAGCGGATAACCTTGATCCGCGAGGCTCTGATGATAGGCAATAATGGCTTCATCCCGCTCAGATGGCGGAAGATCACGGAAGATGACCGGTGGAAAGACCAGCAAAGCGTCAGCTCCCCAGTTCATCGCATCGGCTGCCATCGCGTGGCTGGAAGCGGACCAACACTTGATCCTCTCTCCTTCTAGCCAGGTTGGATCGACCAGAGAACCGACACCTGCAACAATCGCTTGCTCCGGTCCAAGCCTAGTCTTCCAGCACCGAAGCACATATTCCCTTTCCGACCTTGTTAGCTGCAGACCTCTTCCGGTGTGCACCCATAGGGCAACCCCCAGAATCCTCTGCGCTGCCA
>RCUP01000899.1_pt1 | contig 19797 bp, 19 predicted proteins | sample 2166341 | NCBI WGS metagenome assembly RCUP01 (sample SAMN09932325, study PRJNA488358) | compost metagenome | isolation source: compost soil in succinonitrile-enriched | place: Germany: Experimental Botanical Garden | reverse complement strand
CGCTTAAATTTTGGATTTTTCGGCTACGGATTTCGCTCTTGGAATCCCTCCTCATTTGCGTCATTTTAAGGCGTAGAGGTGTCTAGAAGCCCGATGCGATCCAAGCCCTTACCGGCCCCTGTCTCGGTGGCCCGACGTACAATTGATGCAAACGTTTTTATAGCGATATCGTCGGAACCACCGCGTTTCCATAGCAAGCCCGGTGTACGGATTGGCGTCGGGTTTTCCAGCGCTACCACGCTCAGGCCATCCGGCAACTGGATCGATTTTTCCCCGACAATACCAGCCAGGTCGGTGTGCCGGATCAGTTCGAGCATCGGCATGATCGTATTCATTTCCGCGACCACCAAGGGTTCTGCTCCCGCAGCGCGGAAGCATTCGTCCAGTTGCTGACGCGTGTTGAAGGTCTTGGGCAGTAAGGTCATGCGCACGTTATGCAATTCGACCATGCGTACACATCGACGTTTCGCCAGCGAGTGCTCGTTGTTGACCACCAGTACCATTTCCTCGTTGTAGAGCGGCTCGAACCAGAGCTCATGCTTGCCTTCGGGACGGTAGGCGATACCGAGATCCAGATCATCTGACTCAAGCCTTTCCACGATCCTGGCCTGGGACAGTTCTTCGGCAGTGACCCGTATCCCGGGATTGCGCGAAAGAAAACTCGCCACGCATTGCGGTACCAATCTTGTGTTGAAGCTGTAAGTCGCGCCAATTCGCACACTGCCTACCATCGAGCCGGCCGGGATGCTAAGCGAGTTCACGGCAATGTCGATCTGCCTGAGCGCCGGCGCAACTTGCGCCAGCAGCGTATCGCCCGCCTCGGTGATGACCACTCGTTTGCCGATGCGATCGAACAGCCGCACCCCCAACTCTTCCTCCAACTGCTTGATCTGGTGAGACAGCGTCGACTGTGTGACGTGTGTCCGGTCAGCGGCGCGCGTGAAGTTCAGGGTGTCGGCCAATGCCGAAAAGTAACGCAGGTGACGAAGTTCCATGGGTACCCAACCAGTGATGCCATCGATCATTTTGATGGGAATTTATCATTTTTTCGCACGGTTGATAGTCATTAACCTGAAACCACTCGCGCAACTGCTTTCAGGACAACCCTATGAAAATCGGTAAAGAAACGATTCCACGCAGCGCCATTTGTACCTCCAACGAAGAGACCATCGTGGTTCGCGGCATGGACTTGTGCCGTGACGTGATCGGCAAATTTTCCTTTAGCGAATACTTTTTCACGTTGCTTACCGGTCATCGGCCGAGCGCAGCGACGCTAGCGGTGCTCGACGCCACATTGGTGGCCATCACTGAACACGGTCTGGTTCCCAGCGTACAAGCGGCGCGCATGACGCTGGCAGCTTCGCCGGAAGCCATGCAAGGCGCAGTCGCCGCCGGTCTGCTGGGGTGCGGCTCCGTGATACTCGGAGCGTCTGCGGATGCCGGTGTTTTGCTTGATGAGGTCAAGCAACGAATCGATCAGGGCGAAACGATGGTCACGGCGGCGCATGTTGTCGTATCGAAATACCGGGCAGCCAAGCGTCCACTGCCGGGTTATGGCCATCCGCTGCACAAGGAACGCGATCCGCGAGTTACGGCATTGTTTTTCACCGCCGAGCAGGCCGGTTCGGACCTGACCTACGTGCACATTGCCAAGACCATCGAGAGTGTCATTCCGCAAATCTTCGGCAGGGAATTGAAGCTGAATGTCTCTGCGGCCATACCGTCCGTGCTCCTTGGTGCCGGTTTCCCGCTCCAGGCCCTGCGCGGCGTACCGATCCTGGCGCGCAGCGCCGGCTTGGTGGCTCACCTTTATGAAGAAACCCATACGCCGATCGGTTTCGCCCTGTCGTACCAGGCCACCCGCGAATATCAGTACACCGGCGAAGAGCCGGTCGGCTTCCAGTCTCACGAGTGAATCGCAGCGACCACGTTGCCACGCACGGGTCTTTCCAGATTCTTGCGTCCTCTCGGACGCGCCAGGAGTTACAGCAATGACCAAGGTTCTCTCGGGCATACGAGTTATCGAGCAAGGCACATTCATCACCGGTCCCAACGCGGGCATGTTGCTCGCCGATCTGGGAGCGGAGGTGATCAAGGTCGAGCAGCCCGGCAGCGGCGACCCATTCCGCGCCTTCCAGGATGGGCTCTACAGCCCGCACTTCCAGACGTACAACCGCAACAAGCGCAGCGTTACGCTCAACACCAAGCTGGAAGAAGACTTGGCAATTTTTGACCAGATGATCCGCGATGCCGACGTCTACATCCAGAACTTCCGGCCCGGTGCGGCGGAACGTCTGGGAGCTGGAGAAAAGCGCCTGCGGGAGATCAATCCGCGACTGATTTATTGTGCGATCAGCGGGTTTGGCCAGGATGGCCCAGCGTCCGGGCGACCGGCCTACGACACCGTCGCGCAGGCGGCGAGCGGCTTTTTGAATCTGCTGATCAACCCGGCCAATCCCCGGGTAGTCGGCCCGGCCATGGCAGATTCCCTGACCGGTTTTTACGCGGCATACGGCATCCTTGGCGCCCTGTACGAACGCTCCAAGACCGGCGTCGGCCGCACCGTCGAAGTGTCGATGCTGGAATCGATGTGTCACTTCAACCTAGACGCGTTCACCCATTACTTCGCCGCGGACGAGATCATGGGGCCCTACAGCCGCCCCAGTGTTTCCCAGTCCTATGTGTTGCAGTGCGCTGACCAAAAATGGATTGCACTGCACATGTCGTCACCCGAGAAGTTTTGGCAGGGGCTGGCGAATGCCATCGAACGTCCGGACTTGTTCCAGGACCCGCTCTATTGCAATCGTGAAATGCGCATCAAGCATCAGGAGTTGCTGATCGAGCTTCTGGGCGCCGCTTTCAAACAATTCAGCCGTGCCGAGTGGTGTCGGCGCTTGGAGTTGGAAGACGTTCCGCATGCACCGATGTACGACACCAGCGAAGCGCTACAGGATCCTCAGGCCCAGCATCTTCAACTGGAAATCAGTGCCCCGCATCCGGTTCAAGGGCAATGGCGTACAGTTCGTTCGCCGGTGACGTTCGATGGCCAGCGCTCTATGGACGTTACGGCCCCCCCCGTCCTTGGCGAGTACGACGCCGAGATCAGGAAGCAGTACGGCGCCGGCGCAAGCCAGAAGGCTTGATGAAAATGGCCGCCACTCTTTATGAAAAACTCTGGCATAGCCATGTTGTACATCAGGATGCCGCTGGTGAAAGCCTGATTTATATCGACAGGCACCTCGTCAACGAGGTCACAAGCCCTCAGGCCTTCGAAGGACTGCGAGCGGCTGGGCGAGGTGCCTGGGACCCCGCAAGCATCATTGCCACAGCCGATCACAGCACACCGACCGAACATTGGGAGCGAGGCATCGAAGATTCGCTCGCACGCCGGCAGGTTGAAGCGCTCGACAGCAATATCCGTCAAAGCGGGGCATTGGCCTACTTTCCGTTTCGATCGGCGGACCAGGGCATCGTGCATGTTGTCGGGCCGGAATTAGGCGCGACCCAACCGGGCATGACGATCGTATGCGGTGACTCCCATACTTCCACCCATGGTGCATTTGCGGCGCTGGCGTTCGGTATCGGCACATCGGATGTCGAGCATGTGTTAGCGACCCAGACACTGGCGATGTTCAAGTCTCGCAGCATGGCCATTCGGGTCGAAGGTCAACTGCCCAAAGGCGTTTATGCCAAGGATCTGGCATTAGCGATCATTGCCAAGATCGGTACGGCCGGCGCCACTGGCCATGTGATCGAGTTTCTGGGCAGCACCGTGCGGCAATTGTCGATGGAAGCCAGGATGACGCTCTGCAACATGGCAATCGAAGCGGGGGCGCGAGCCGGGCTGGTCGCGGTCGATCAAGTGACCATCGACTATTTGAAAGGGCGACGCTTTTCCCCACAAGGGCCGCAGTGGGAAGCGGCGGTGGCGTACTGGAAAACGCTGCACACCGATGAGTCGGCCGCTTTCGACCGAACTGTGGCCATCGACGCCCGTAGCTTGCGCCCCATGGTGACCTGGGGGACCTCGCCGGAGATGGTGGTGAACCTCGGCGGGCGGGTTCCCGACCCGCTAAGTGAAGCCGATCCGATCAGGCGAGAAGGGATGGCCCGGGCGTTGCGCTATATGGATCTGAATCCGGGAACACCGATGAGCGAAGTCAACATCGACAAGGTGTTCATCGGCTCGTGCACGAATGCCCGTATTGAAGACCTGCGGGTTGTCGCGCACATCGTGCGGGGCAGGAAGATCGCAAGTAATGTCACCCAGGCGTTGATTGTGCCGGGATCGGGGAGCGTAAAGCGTCAGGCGGAAGCGGAGGGGCTCGACGGTGTTTTCCTCGATGCCGGATTCGAATGGCGTGAGCCGGGCTGTTCGATGTGCTTGGGTATGAATGCTGACCGATTGGAGGCAGGGGAGCGTTGCGCCTCGACCTCCAACCGTAACTTCGAAGGGCGGCAAGGAATGGGCGGGCGCAGCCATTTGCTGAGTCCGGCCATGGCCGCTGTGGCGGCGTTGACCGGACGTCTGACTGACCGGCTGGAGAGCGTCTCATGACCCCCTTTGCCAGCGTAAAAGGCCCGCTTGCCTTGCTTGATCGCAACAACGTCGACACCGATGCGATCCTGCCTAAACAGTTCATGAAATCGATAAACCGTAGCGGTTTTGGTCCGCATGCTTTTGACGAGTGGCGCTATCTGGATGCGGGTGAATTGGGAATGGACTGTTCGAAGCGTCCACTCAATCCGGATTTCGAACTGAACCAGCCACGGTTTCAGCAGGCACCTGTGCTGTTGACCAGGGCCAATTTCGGCTGTGGCTCCTCCCGAGAACATGCGCCTTGGGCTCTGCTCGAATACGGCTTCAAAGCCATCATCGCTGAGAGCTTTGCAGACATTTTTCGCGCCAACTGCCTGAAGAACGGCTTGCTGGTACTGACGCTGGATAAGCCTGTCATCGATCAGCTGTTCAGCGCTGCCAAGGCTCAGCCGGGCTTCGCTGTCGATGTGGACTTGCAAGCGTGCACAGTCAGAAGTTCGCTCGGCATGCTCGATTTTGTTCTCGAGTCGAGCACGCGCGAAAAGTTGCTCAATGGTTGGGATGACATCGAGTTGACTCTAAAACATGCCGCCAAGATTCGCGCCTACGAAACAAGTCGGCGCCAGGAAAAGCCTTGGATGTTCAGTTGAGCAATAACTGTTATTTGCTTTTTTGACCACTTTTCAGCGTCGGGTCGACCCTTCGAAGGAGATCTTATCGAGGACAAATACCTTATCGGCAGTGCCGATCGGGAACAGTTGAAAACTTAATTTCCAAGCGTGGTGGGCATCTTTGTAACGTTGCATTTGCAATGATGAATCTCCACCAGCGCGCATCAATTCACTGGGAGTTCATCGCGATACAGCGATGCCATTTCCACACTGAAAAATCCTGGCAGGAGATAACAACAAATGACAGATCAGGCCAAATTCATCCCGGGGAGCGCGTTGCTGCCCGATGCCGCGGTCGGCAATATGCAACAGTCATCGGCCGCGGCCGATGCACTGTTCAAACGTGTGGCCCTGCGCCTCATGCCGTTTCTCTTCATCTGCTACGTGCTCAATTACATTGATCGCGTGAACATCAGTTTTGCCCGCTTGCAGTTCCAGTCTGACCTGGGCATGAGCGCAGCCGCGTATGGCTTCGGCGTCGGCATTTTCTTTGTCGGCTACATCCTTTTCGAGGTACCGAGCAATCTGTTGCTACGCCGTATCGGCGCCCGCCGAACGATCTCTCGAATCATGGTGCTTTGGGGGGCCATCTCACTGTCGATGATGTTCGTGCAGTCTGAGACGCAGTTCTATATCGCCCGACTGGCGCTTGGGATTGCGGAAGCAGGTTTTTTTCCTGGCATCGTTTATTACATCTCGTGCTGGTTCCCGGATCGTCACCGCGCACGGATCATGTCGTTTTTCGTGCTGGGCATTGCAGCTTCGGGCATTGTTGGCGGACCGGTATCGGGATGGATACTTGGGCATTTTGACGGCATCAACGAACTGCGTGGCTGGCAATGGCTGTTCCTGCTCGAAGGGCTGCCTCCAATTATGATGGGCGTCTGGGCCTTCTGGTATTTGCCCGATCACCCACGCGAAGCCAAGTGGTTGTCCGCTAAGGATCGGGAGTTGTTGATTCGTGAGCTGGAAGCCCCTGCGCCGCACGTTGCAAAGGCTGACCATAGTTTTGCCGCCGCGCTGAAAAATCCTCGGGTGTATATCTGTGCATTCGGCTGGTTCTCCCTAACTTGGGGCGGCAGCATTCTGAACTTCTGGGCACCGGCAATTATCCGCGATGCGGGTATCTCCAACTTTCTGCATGTAGGGTTGCTATCAGCGATTCCCTACGCTGGCGGGGCGTTGTTCATGATTCTAGCCAGTCGTCATTCGGACCTGCGTAAAGAGCGTGTGCTGCACTTCAGCGGCCTGGAAATACTCTGTGCCGTCGGCGCAATCGGTCTTGCGCTGACTCATTCAAACGTCACCCTGGCCATCGCCAGCCTGACCGTGCTGGCTGCGGGTTATCTGGCGTGCATGGCTATTTTCTGGACCATCCCCACACGTTTCCTTGCGGGTACCGCTTCCGCCGGCACGATTGCGTTGATCAGCAGCATCGGCCAGATCGGATCGCTAACGGCAGGATCGGCTATCGGCTGGCTGACCAGTGCAACTCAGAACATGTCCGCCGGTATTTACTTAGCGTCCGCAGTACTGGTACTGGGTAGTCTGGTCATAGGCTGGTTATTGCCCCGTTTGGATCAGAAGTAGTCGTTAAATTTCGCACTTAGTCTGCGCTACGAGTTCAGGTTACCTAATAACTTTATTCAGACGCTCCCCACGCGAACTGATTTCCTCGCAGCGCAGACAAATCGCCGTACTTTAATTATCTATCGTTTGTCTTTAAGCGTATTTGTCTTTTTTTTAGGGCAGAACAGTGCTGTCTTGTTGTTTCGGAGAAATTAAATGAATAACAATAAAAAAGTCATTAACAAGTTGATAACAATGGTTCTCTGCATGGGCGCTGTAATTGCCAAAGCAGATGGTTTCGCTGAGGATAGTAAAGCGACACTGCAGATGACCAATTACTACTTCAATCGTGATCTACGCGATGGCACTGTTCAATCGAAGAAAGAAGAGTGGGCCCAAGGTTTTATATTCGACTTTCGTTCGGGCTACACATCCGGCCCTGTCGGTTTTGGGCTCGACACGATGGGGATGCTGGGGCTTAAACTGGATTCAAGTCCTGACCGTTCCGGAACCGGGTTATTGCCTGTGCATTCCGGCAACCGTGCCGCAAACGAGTTCAGCCGATTAGGGCTGACCGCGAAAATGAAGGTCTCCCGCTCAGAACTCAAGTACGGTACGTTAATTCCGAAACTGCCCACACTTTCAGCCAATACCGGCCGCATTCTGCCGCAGACGTTTGAAGGTGGGTTGCTCTCGATAAAGGAGTTTGATGCGCTGAGCTTCACTGGCGCACGATTCAACCGAGTGACAAATCGAGACTCGACGGATGCCCAGAATCTGACGTTGAACAACAAAAACCGGCGCTTTACCGGGGTCGGGGAAGGCAACGATTACCTCATTGGCGGGGTTGAGTACGCCATTGGCGGACAGTGGCTAGTCACCTATCAGTACGCGGAATTGAACAACGTCTACCGCCAGCAATTCTTCGGTGTTAACCAGCATTCAAAGTTGGGATTGGGTGAGTTGAAAACCGATGTGCGCTACATGCTCAGCAATGACACCGGCGCTGCCAGAGGGGGGAGCATCGATAGCGGCGCACTCAATGGCATGTTGACTTACAGTCTGGCCGGGCACTCCTTCGGTGTAGGCGTGCAGAAAATGAATGGCGCAACGTCGATGCCCTACATCAACGGCACTGACCCATACCTGGTCAATTACGTTCAAATCAACGACTTCGCCGAACCGCATGAACGCTCTGCGCAACTCCGCTACGACTACGACTTTGCTGCGCTTGGTGTGCCGGGTCTTACGTTTATGAGCCGATATGTCCGGGGCGAACAAGCGGAGGTGAAAACCTCTACAGTTTCGGGGCATGAATGGGAGCGCAATACCGACCTTGGATACGTGGTGCAATCCGGAAAACTGAAAAACGTCGGGATAAAATGGCGCAATGCGAGTTATCGGTCGAGTTACACAACGGACCTGGATGAAAACCGGTTAATCGTGTCATACAGTTTTCCGATTTGGTAATACGTACTTGGACATTCTGGGAGGATCTGCTGAGCGAAATCCAGGCAACAAGTTCTGCTGCTTGGATTTCGTGGTCGACTCTATGCGCAAGGCGGCTACGTTAGCTCGACCAGTCTCGCGGTCAATGGAAGATTCTTTGCTGTCTGGGAACCGGATATGACTTTACGTCGAGGATGTCCATGATCCGTCGTTCGTGGTTGTGCCGGTTTTCGCTTCAGGAATTAACAGCAGCTTTCCGGTGGTGGCGCGGCTTTCCATATCGGAATGGGCCCTGGCAGCGTCAGCCAACCGATATTCGCCGCCGATATGAACTTTCAGCTTGCCTTCGGAGATCCAGTCGAACAATCGCGCCGAGTGCTCACGCAGCAGTTCCGGTGTAGAGATATGATCGAAGAAAACTGCGTACCCCAGCTTAATGCTCTTGGGGAGAGTCATTATATCAATCGGTCCGGGACTACCCAGCACCGGGCCGTACCAGCAGAGCGTCCCGGAGCGGCGTAACACATCCAGCGAGCCCTGAAACGTGCTGGGGCCAGAGCCGTCGAATACAACGTGTACACCTTCATCTCCAGTTAGCTCGCGCACTTTCTCAACGAACCCATCATCGGTTCCTACTATCACGTGATCCGCGCCGGCAGCAGTCGCCACCGCGACCTTCTCAGTCGACGATACACGTCCAATCACATGCCCTCCGCGCAGCTTGATGATCTGGGTCAACAGCAGCCCGAGGCCTCCAGCTGCCGCGTGGATAAAGGCGACATCTCCAGCTTGAGTTGGATAGAAATCCGTTGCGAAATGGCTGGCTGTCAGGCCTTGCATCATCACGGCCGCGGCTATTTTGTCATCGACACTGTCCGGGATGTGCACCAGGGAGGTTGCTGCAATGGCGATCTTCTCTGCGTAGCTTCCCGGCGCATAAACCCAGGCCACACGTTGGCCGATTTCGAAGCCATCGACGTCGTCAGCCACTGCCAGCACGCGCCCCGCACCCTCGACGCCCAAGACCTTTGGGTTGGGCATTTCGTTCCACGCCATTCCCCGACGCACGCCAATGTCCATGAAGTTGACTCCGGCGACGGTGATTTGCACCAGCACCTGTCCGGCCACAAGCACGGGTTCTGGCCGCTCCACATATGCCAGCACACCAATGTCGCCTGTTTGCTTCATCTCGATTGCTTTCATGGGAACTCCTTACTTGGGCGTAATTTCGAGAATGGTCCGGCGCAACTCCATGCGTGCGAGGCGCCATACGCCGTCTTCCAGCACCCAGTTCTCGTGGTAGTGACCGTAGCCGTGATGACGGGCTGGACGCGGGTCGACGTTCACGTCCGCGTCGGGAAAAATCACGCAATCTTCCATTGACCAGATCGCTTGGATCTCGGTCTCGGACACCTGGACCAGCTCGTCGTTGTGCACCTGATGGCTGGATTGTGCTCCTTCGAGATAACCTCGGCACGCATCGACATACACCTCGCGCGATTCGAACGTAAAGATCAACTGCCCAGCGGCGTCATAAACCAGGATCTGAGGATTAGCCACGAGTAGGGCCGAAAAGTTCTCCCATTGCTTGGTGTCGACGAATCGGCAATAGCGGGCTTTCGCCGCACGGACCTGCTCGATGGGGTTTGAAGAAGTTGAACTGAGGGAAAATGTATGTGCCATGGCGCTAACTCCGTGATTTACCAGCTAAGGGATTTGAACAACGGGACGACCTGATCAAGGGTGTTCAATATTGCATCGGGTCGATAGTCCGGCAGTAATTTCCGACCGGTACCTCGGTCGATCCAGACGCAACGAAAATGCATGTCTCGGGCAGCGGTGTGATCCAGAGTCGGGCTGGCGCAGATGTGCACCACCTGTTCGCGGGAAACGCCGAGCTGTTGGTGGGCGTAGTCGAACAGCTGCGGATCTGGCTTGTAGGCGCCGGCTTGCTGGGCGGTAATGACGCGGTCAATAAGACCACCAAGCTGTGCCACGTTACCGGCAATGATGTCGTCATCGGTATTGGACACGATGCACAGTTTGAAGCCCATCTCCTTGAGTTGCGCAAGGGTCGCGACCACTTCGGGAAACGGCGGCATCCGCGGGATCGCCCAGGCCAGGCGCTGACTGTCTTCAGGCACGCTCGCCAGACCGAGTTCCTCCAGCGCCAGGCGCAAACCAAGCGTGCTCAATTGGCGGAACGAACGATGCGGCGGAATTTGTTCCAAGTGATGTTCGTGCCGGTCATACACCTCGATCAGGCGCTCGGGATCCACGGCATGCTCGCCCTTGTCACGCAAAATGTCGGCCACCACAGCTTTCAAGCCTTCGTCCCACTGAATCAAGGTGCCGTAGCAATCGAAGGTCAGCCATTCGGGGCGCGGAGTATTTTTGAGTGTCATCGCAGCATCCTCTGAAGTGTTGGCTTCAGATTAAGCGTGTATGGTGATAGTGTGAAATTAAATTAATGTTAGATTGTCAGTTGAAAAACAAATATCAAAGGAGCGCGCCATGCTCGACCTTGAACTGCTCAAAACCTTCATCTGCGTGGTGGATGAAGGCAGCTTTACCCGCGCAGCCGAACGCGTGCACCGCACTCAATCGACGGTGAGCCAGCAGGTGCGAAAACTCGAAGAATTGGTCGGGCATTCCTTGCTGCTCCGCGATCGCACCGGGCAAAACATCAGCGTCACTGAGCATGGCGAAATGCTGATTCACTATGCGCGCCGTTTGCTGGCGTTATCCTCAGAGGCGGTGGAAGCGCTGGCCAGCGACGTCGACCTGGAAATCCTGCGCATCGGCGTGCCTGAAGATTTCGACGCCCGGCGCATGGCGACGATCCTCGCCGGGTTCAAGCGCGAAAAACCCCAGGCGCGCTTGGAGACCATCAGCGGCATGAGCACTGACCTCAAGCAGAGACTCGCCAACGGTGACATCGACATTGCGCTGGTAAAGCGCGAGCCCGACAGCGGCCCATGTTGGGCAGCTTGGCCGGAAGCGCTGGTGTGGGTTAAAGGTGCGCAGACGGACTCGGCCGACGGTGTGTTGCCGCTGGCACTATTTCCTCAGGGCTGCATTTATCGACAACGGGCGATCCGCCTGCTGGACGTGGCGCAACGGCCGTGGCGAGTCGCATTTGGCAGTCATAGCCTGACCGGGATTCAAGCGGCAGTGGCCTGCGGGCTGGGCATTTCCGTGCTACCTGCTTCGGCGGTGTTGCCCGAGCACAGCATCTGTACCGATTTGCCACCACTGCCACCTACGGAGTTGGCACTGATCAGCCGCGATGGCGCACTGAGCGGATTGCAACGGTCGTTGGTGGAGTTTTTGCGGCTGGAATTGAGTCAGGAGAAAGGCATAGCTCATCATCATGAATCGTCCCAAATTTCCTAGATAGGTGATGACCTGTTCTGGCCGATAGTTGCCTGCCATTGATGGCCGGTTTGTATCTGAAAAGCTCCACCTATCGTTTGAAAGTGTTGGTTCCTGCGCGTCTTCTACACTGACGAAGCCTGCTCGTTACCCGTTGCTCACGACCTTGGACCCACTGTCTTTTGCACATTTCTGGTACCGGTTTCCAGCCTTTGCGGGTTGAAGCAGGCGCTGATAAGCACCCTGCAAACTCCCACCCATCAGATCGCGAGGGGATACACGCCATGAACGAAATTATAACCAAAGACGGCACCAGGATTTTTTACAAAGATTGGGGGCCGAAGAACGCGACGCCCATTGTGTTTCACCACGGTTGGCCGTTGAGCGCGGATGACTGGGACAATCAGATGATGTTCTTCTTGCTCAAAGGCTACCGGGTAATCGCGCATGACCGCCGCGGACACGGGCGCTCGACCCAGACGTGGGAGGGCAACGAAATGGACACCTACACCGCCGATGTCATCGAGTTGACCGATGTGCTCGACCTCAAGGGCGCGATCCATGTTGGCCACTCGACCGGTGGCGGTGAAGTCGCACGCTACGCCGCGCGAGCCAAACCGGGACGCGTTGCCAAGGCCGTACTGATCAGCGCGGTTCCGCCCATCATGGTCAAGTCGGAAAAGAATCCCGGAGGATTACCTCTGGAAGTGTTCGACGGGTTCCGTTCGGCTTTGGTTGCTAGTCGTGCGCAGTTCTACGTGGACGTGCCGGCAGGACCGTTCTACGGTTTCAATCGGCCTGGGGCCAAGGTCTCGCAAGGCGTAATAGACAACTGGTGGCGTCAAGGAATGATGGGCGGTGCAAAAGCTCATTACGACTGCATTAAGGCGTTTTCCGAGACCGATTTCACCGAAGATTTACGGGCGATTCAGGTGCCGACGCTGGTGATGCATGGCGAGGATGATCAGATCGTGCCGTTTGCAGACTCTGCGCCGCTTTCGGCCAAACTCTTGAACCATTCCACACTCAAGACGTACCCGGGCTTTCCTCATGGAATGCCGACGACCCACGCGGATCAGATCAATGCTGATTTGTTGGCGTTTATTCGCGGTTGAGCTGAGTCGTGGTGGCTGCCTAAGATGAGGGGACCGATTTGTTTGCGGTCTAGTCCTGAAATAGGGTTACACTTTTTTCAACCTAACGTCCGATGCACCGCATCGGGCGTTTTGTATTGGAAAGACTGGTACTGCCGATCTGCTGCTGCTCAAGGCAACGTGTAGGTTAGTCGTCCGCGCACGACGCGTGCGGGTGACGTCATTGGGTGCAAGACTTCGTGTTTGGCGTCAAGGATATGTATGATCTTAATTTCACGCACGCATAGCTCGTCCGCGATCATCGAACGATGACAGCGCCACCAAACCGCCTCAGCACACATGATGACAGTGCGCGCGTTAGTAGCGAACTGCAGCAACTGACTTAGGCCTTGTGCGAATTCGGGGCTGTCCATGTAGTCGGCATAGCCACGAAACGACGTGTTGCGCCAGGCTGAATTGACCGAATTTGGTGAAGCACGTCGTCTGCCGCCAAGCGCCTCTATCCATTGATAATTTATAGAGTTTTCCGCGAGCGTTATTTCGAGTGACTCCTTGCCGTATTGCGGATATTTCCTCGAGCCAGGAAAGCGACGCACGTCGACTACTGTCTCGATGTGGTATTCGTTCAGCAAATCGAGAAACTCATCGATTGGCCGAGTTGAATGTCCGATCGTCCAGATCGTCACAACGCTATCGTGCTTCGTGACGGCAGTTTTGCTGACAACTTTCGTGACCGCGACCGCGTTTTTTGGGACAGCCATTTTCTCGGTGACCTTTCTCTTTCAGCATCCCTTATCCGGCGACAGCTACCTCGCTGATACCGCCCTTCATCGGCGGAACGCAACATGGGTCGTCAGCTGATCTTGTGCAGTGCCGATCCCTTATGCATCGCAATATGTTCTGTCTTATCGCTCTTGATTTCATACTGCGGCTCGTCGGCGCTTGCGTGACGCGTGTAGCCCTTGTAATCGGTGTCCTTCGTATGCACCTTGATGATCGTACCACTCACGCGGCCCGCTTCCGAATTCCAGCTTACGTGATCGCCTACCATGAATTTTGTGACCATTTGAATGAAATCTCCTGATGCTTTTCATGACTCAAAAGAGATTTTCGAATCGTAAATTTTTCGTCTCGCGCACACGCCAATGTAGGCTTTGATTGCTGCGATATCCATCGCACTGATGAAATGGTGTCCACTTAGATTTAAGTGCTCATCACCGCCACTGGTGCAAGATTCAGGAAGGTGAGTTGGCCGGACGGATACGGTGCAGCGAATCATCTGCGCGGACACCTGTGCAGTGTGTCAACGTTCTGTCTAAGAAGAAGCCAACGAGTTCTCTTGATCCAAATCCAAGTGGACCGGTGGGTAACGAAGCGGTTTGGCCGTCTGCAGAGGATTGTCACAGTCGGAATGTCATCTCTCGCATTTGTAGGTGGCTAGCCGTCGACCGCGTCGGGATGGGCGGTGTGCGACTTGTCATGCTCAAGAGAAAGAAGGCGTGTTGCGCCTCCTTTTTACTTATCAAGTAATCCGTACCCCATTTAACGTTTATTGGCTACGCTATCTTTTTATTCTGTTCCGCATCGTGTGGAGCTTTTACGGAGCACCCTTTAGCGATGGCTATCGATGTTTCTGACCCGCAAGCTGTGTGCAGTCCGATAACCCGCAGCGCGATTTTTATCGTGGCAACAGTTAATCCTGGTACCGAGTCCGCCGAAAAAGTAAGGAGTTGGTGCGCAGAGATTGCAGCGCTTACGCGGTCAGTCGGGAGGCGAGACCCGTCAGGAAGTCTTTCGTGCGTCTGCGGATTTTCCTCCCGCGCCTGGGACATCCTATTCGGCAATCCTCGTCCCGCTTCGTTACATGAGTTTTGCGAGTTCGGAGTGGAAGGGCGTCGAGCGATATCAACGCCTGGCGACATACTGCTGCATATTCGTGCCGATCAGATGGATCTGTGTTTCGAGCTGGCTACGCATCTTTTCACAGCGCTAGGCAGTGCCGTGACCGTGATCGACGAGGTTCAGGGGTTCCGATATTTCGACCTGCGCAGCATTATTGGCTTCGTGGACGGCACGGAAAATCCCGCGGGTCGTGAGGCGGTCGATTTTACGATTATAGGGGATGAAGACCCTTCATTCAGCGGAGGCAGCTACGTACTCGTGCAGAAATACCTGCACAACATGACGGCGTGGAATCAGTTATCCGTCGAAGCTCAGGAGCGCGTTATGGGACGGACAAAACTTTCCGATATCGAGCTTGATGAGTTGGTTAAGCCAAGCAATTCGCATAGTTCTTTGACGACGATCACCAAAGATGGTGAAGAGGTGAAAATTTTACGCGACAACATGCCGTTCGGGCGACCTGGTGCAGGCGAGTTTGGTACTTATTTCATCGGTTATGCACGTTCGCCTGAGCCGATTGAACAGATGCTCGAGAATATGTTCGTTGGTAGGCCTCCGGGTAATTACGACAGATTGCTGGATTTCAGCACCGCTGTAACGGGCACCCTATTTTTTGTGCCCTCATTCGGCTTACTGGAAGCATTGTCAAATTCGATGCAATAGGTGGTCGGAACGAATGCAAATGACTAATCAGGCGAATGCGAACTGGTGGTCAAACAGGGTGAAATTTCGTACAGGCCGCGCCGTGTGTGGACGGCGTCGAACGAATGCTAGTTGATGAGGGACCTGCTCGTCAGAAACTACCGCAGGGTCACATGGGGCTCCCTCTATTGAGGATTGAAAACTGAAAAACGGCATCAAGACGCGATCCCGTCATCCGCGCGAGCGGCGGTTTCAGTGGCGAATTGACATTAAAGAAAATGTAGCCTAAACGTACGATGTAGGTGAATGCGCGGATAAAAACAAGGAGAGGGTTGTGCCAAGTCTTGATAATCATGTATTCGCCGCACTCACTCACTATCGTAAGTTGATCTCCGGGCATTTCAATTGCCCCGTTCTCGCCTACTCAGGACCTATTCACCCAGCGGTGCTAAATGCATATGTCGCCGCAGTCGAGGAGGTGGTGAATCAGGTCCAGCCGGATCATGCCGCTGGGAGGATATGTATCATCCTTTCCACGCCGGGCGGAGTAGTAGAGGCTGTCGAAAAGATGGTCGAGGTCACTCGACATCATTTTACAGAGGTTTTTTTCGTAGTCCCCACGGCTGCCATGTCGGCTGGCACTATCTTCTGCATGTCGGGGGATAAGATATTTATGGATTACGCATCATCTCTTGGGCCTATTGACCCCCAGGTTCCCCTGTCAGACGGCCAGCTTGTGCCTGCGTTGGGCTACATCGATAAGGTTAACGAGCTTATCGATAAATCTGCGCAGGGGAGAATGACTGACGCAGAGTTTATGATGCTTCAACGCCTAGACTTGGCGACGCTTCGCAGATACGAGCAGGCGCGGGACCTTTCGGTTAGCCTGCTGAAGCAGTGGCTGGTTAAGTATAAATTCAAGGATTGGACGCACCATTTAACTACTACACCTGGGCAACCGGTCACAGCTCAGGAGAAGGAGGCCCGTGCAGAGCAGATAGCTAAAGATTTGAGTGACAATAATCGCTGGCACTCACATGGGCGGATGATCGGAATCAACACCCTTACCAGCGGTCTGAAGCTAAGAATCGAAGACTATACGCAGGAGGTAACGCTAAGGCAGAATCTGCGCGTTTATTCGGAGCTACTTACGGAGCATGCTGAAAGACAGCAATCCGCTTTCATGCTTCACTACACATGACCAATACGCGAGGGAAACGATGATGACGCTCGACAAACGAACTGCAGATACGCTTGCGAGGGAAGCGGCTAGTCGCGCAGGCGAACGGGCGCAACGTCTAGATCAGATCAATGATCGTTTTGATCGCTTAGTCAAAACGGGTGCCGTTCAACCCGAAAAATATAACATCGCGCCGATAAATCCCTCATCGATGACCAATTTTTTCGTCAGCTAATCGCTTCGCTAAGCCCGGCGCAGTTCTGGGCTTTTTGCCAATCCTGCCATGCAGGTGTTTGTGTGTCCGCTTTGACTTACCAAGCTAATTGGGACCAGAGAACATAAGCTCTACAGCCAACCACGTTCCAAATGCCGGCGGCAACGATCAATACTTCTCGTCTAACCACTCTAGCTCGGCTCTCCCACGTTCCTCTGGCTTGCCGGCGAGCCAGATGTAATGGGGCGTAGAAGTCCTGCGGGTCGAAGTCGAACTCTCTCAGAAAGGGTGGTATCTCTGTCAATATCTTGAAAAAGATGCTGTTTGGATAACCCGAATTGCCTGATGGTCTTGCTCTGATCCGGAGCAGGCTGGTGATCGCTGTAGCCTGGCGTCGTACTGCTCACCGGAAGACTTTAATTATTGCCTGCCTAACGGATCTCACATTGCAGGAGTACCTCAACATCACAAACGATTCCTTTTAGGCTCAGTGCCATGCTTTAACCAAGTCCTGTAGTCACTTCACTCCCGCCAGACCGGACGGACGACCAGATGCTCGGCGGCCTGCGGATTCTTTTTTTCGACCTGCACAACAAGAGCCGTCGGGAACCTGGTCAACTGTGTTTTACCTGCACGGTGGCGTCGGGGGACGCGTTGCGTGTCGCTCCGGGTTGATGTGATGGGGCGAGTAGTCAGGTACACAATCCAATAGACGCTTGTTAACTGATGGCACAATAATGGTCCTCCAACATAACGCCAGGGATGATCATCGTGTTTGAGAACATCAGCATTGCCAACGTTGTAATTCACGAGGTATTCAAGCGCGGCCCCAACCGTGAGATCGTTGATCCTATCTTCGGCGACCAAACGATCGTGCTGGATGCTGAGGCTATGACTGCTCTTCGCGACCGGCTCATTAAAGCCCTTGGGCAATCGTCCCGCTGCATTGAGATGGATCTACATTCGGAAGGGGCAGGCAGCGGAGTAGACCTAGCAAAACGTCTGCTGGATGCCGGTGAAAATTTCGCGATGGCTTCGCGCGAAGTGGCGCTGAAGCTCGCGGGCGCTCAGACACGACAGGACCTACCCGGCGGCATTGTTGTGGTGCTCACCGGCACGGCCGGTGTGCCAGCCAAACGCTTTGTCTGCAAGCTCAAAGCCGAGCCTCACAACGGATTCACGCGAGTGGCGAATGCTGGCGTCATCTCACTCCAATTCCTCCGAGACCTGATACTCACACCACAGACGCGCCTCTATAAAATTGGATGCTTTGTCGAACTGGATCAGCATTCCCCTGCCAACAGGCCGTTGTCTGAGAACTGGAAAGCCTTCATTTACGATGAAACTATGTCCACGTCCAATAAGCTTTCTGCCGCAAATTACTTCTACGATGGTTTTTTGGGGCTGAAATTTCCTCAAAACGGCGCTACGCGTACAAAGGAATTTCATGACCACACGAAGGAGTTTATCAAGGCGCTCGACGTCAGCCCCGAACGAAAAAATGACTTACTCAATGCTTTGGTTACCTACCTGAAGGTTGATCAGTCTCCGAGTATTCAGGTCTCCGACTTCTCTCAAACTTATCTGGCCGAACCTGAAATTCGAGATGGATACGAGGGATATATGACGGACAAGCAATTCCCGTTGACGGCCATCCACAAGGATCTGGCGTACGTCGAGAAAAGCCTGAAATTTCGGCGTGTGGTGTTCTCTCAGGGCATCAAGCTAACTGCTCCGGCAGAGCAGTTTGCGGAAAAAATCAGCATTGAACAGATCGAGGGAGATTTGAACGCAGATGGTGCAGCCGCACCATGGACCAAAATCATCATCAAATCGCCAATTCAACTGCAAGAATGAACGAGCAAGAGTTCGCTCTTCGGTGGGAAGAGGAGAAGTCTCAGTATGAGGCTTGGGGTGATTACATCACCGAGCACGTGCGTGGAGCTATTGCAGCTGCACTGGGAGAGCACGCTCCATTTCTCAAAATCCCGCCTCAGCCCAGGGTGAAGAAACTTGAGTCCTTGGTCGACAAGGCGTTTCACCGTGGAAAACCTTATACAGACCCATATTCCCAGATCACAGATAAGGTCGGCGTCCGGTTCGTCGTTCTTTTGGTGAACGACATTCGGTTTATCGAAGGTATTTTGAACGGCTGGGAGGTCATCGATTGTTCAAAGGATAGGGATTATGAGAAGGAGCGACTTGAAAACCCCCTTGAGTTCACCTATCAATCGGTGCACTACGTAGTTCGAGCAACGCGAGAAATTGAACACAAAGGCTCTACGATCAGCCCAGGCACTCCGTGCGAGATTCAGATACGCACCTTGCTACAACACGCTCATAGCGAGCTTACCCACGATAGCATCTACAAGCCTACAGCCTCAGTAAAGGCCGACCCCTCTGTGCTAAGAGTGGTTGCACGCAGTATGGCATTGATTGAAGCCACTGATGAGTCGTTTGACACAGTCGTGCAGAAGCTGTCCGAGCTGGAACGACCATTTCGGCAATCACTTCAAGCACTTGGCCGACTTTATCTCGAATACGTTGGTCAACCCGCCGAAATGGAGCGCTCAAACACGCTGATTCTGGAAGCCTATTCTGACCTGCTCGGTGAGGGTTTGGAGGATAGGGTACGTAGTCTCATCAAGAGCAAATCCTACATCACTGATAAGATTCGTGAGCATGCCCAAACTAGTCACCTGTTTCGTCAAGCGGCGACATTGGTCGTTTATTTGGCGGTTATCAGCGGGCCGAATGCTGCAAAAGACAAGTGGCCTTTCACCCAAGAGGATCTCTCGCTGATCTACGGAGATTTGGGCGTAAATATCGACGGTTATTGATATGGGCGACATTCAGTGAAGAGGCCTATAGGCATAACTTTCATTACGGGTTGGCAGTTTTTGTCACTTTCTTTTTTAGGAAAACATTTTTCAAGAAATTCGACATTAACCAATTTCGTCACTTTCATTTTTTCGATAAACCAAGAAATATGGAACGGCTTCAGCCAATGAAGCTGGGGCGTTCTGTCACCTAGTTATTTATGAAAAAACACCTAAAAATCGCAGCCCTCGGGTTGCGATTTTTTTTACCTGAATCGAGGACACACCCATGGACCGCTTCCAGGAAATGCAGGTCTTCGCTGCCGTCGCCCAAGACCAGGG
>RCUP01000898.1_pt1 | contig 19805 bp, 15 predicted proteins | sample 2166341 | NCBI WGS metagenome assembly RCUP01 (sample SAMN09932325, study PRJNA488358) | compost metagenome | isolation source: compost soil in succinonitrile-enriched | place: Germany: Experimental Botanical Garden | reverse complement strand
CGTTTGTAGCACCTCTCATTTCATTATTAAATGTTAGAGAAGTATCAACAGAGGTGTTTAAAGTTTTCACAATGAATCCCTGTCCAATATTTGCAACACCTCCTGTCGGAACAACTGCTGTTCCTCCGTTACCATTAGGAGCAGGAACCCAAGTAGGATTTGCGCCGTTTGCAGCATTGAAAGTAGCATATCCATAGTTTGTAGTAGTTGCACCATTCTGAAGCGTTACATTCGTGCTTTTGTTATCCCAGAAATAGAATGTACTTGAAATTCTTGCTGAGTTAGCCGTGTAGAATGCTCCTAAATTTAAGCTTGAAGGATATGGATTACCAATTAAGTTGAATCCGTTTCCTGAAGTAGCCAATGCAAAAGTCTGTGTTCCGTTATTTGGTGTTCCTTCAAAAACTAAAGCTGCGTTGGCAACCGGAGTTTTAATAGAATATGCTTTTCCAAATACAGAAATTGTAGAAGCAGCATTGATATAAGTATCATTAGCAGTGTTGTATACTGTAATAGATGTTGGCGTTGCTCCGGTATAAACGTTTGTTAAATTCTGATCAACAACAGGAGAAGTCCAGAATGCATATTTATTCAATTCGCTTGTTCCGTTTTTCAATGCTTTGAAAGCTCCTGAATAAGTTAAAGTAGAGCCGTCTTTCTGAATAAGGTTACCGCCATCTTCTACCGTTACATTCACTCCTGAAACCGTATTACCTGAAGTAATTTCTAAAATCCCACCGTTTTTGATGGTGATATTCTTAGCTGTGAAAGCTGGTTGAGAAGTTGTAGAATAAGTACCTGTAAAAATCGCATCTACAGTTGATGCTGGAGTTCCATTTGACCAAGAAGTACCGTTCCACGTTGTGGTGAATAAATTATTGCAGTTGCTTGAAAAATTAATGCCGGGATATTGAGCCTGCAATCCTGCTAATTGAGCATCATCTACACAAACAGATAAATTGTAATTATGATTTTCAAAACCAACAATTTGTTCAAGAGAGCCGTTTTTAATATTTACTGAAGTAAGATCATTATTTCCGTAATTTGAATTAATATATACTCTGTCAGCTTTTAAAATCTGAAGTGAGCTAAGAGTACTTAAATCCATAGTAGTCATATACCCGGATGAATTAGTAACATCAATATTCTCTAAATTAGGTGCAGCTGAAAAATTGATATTATTTGTAATTGGCTGATTAGAGGCTTTTAATATTTTAAGATTAGGAAGACCCGAAAGATTTAATGAATTTAATTTTCCATAATAAACTCCGCTGGTTGTATTGTAGATATATCTATTGTAGAATGAACAATCAAGTTCCTCCAAATTGATCAACCCAGCTGTCGAAAAATCAATATTCGGAGCATTAAGACCTTTTATTTTCTTTAAAGAATTACATCCATTTACGTTGATTGCCGATAAATAAACTGCATGGCTGTCATAATAATCACCGTCTAAAACAATTTCCTGCAAAGCTGTACAATTATTTGCAATTAAATTAATTTCTTGATCAGAGATTTGTGAATCTTGTGTATTGGTAATATTAACCGTCTGTAATGCTGCAATATTTGGAACCGATAATTTTACAAGTCCTCTGCTGTCATTAATACTAATTGAGGTTAAATTGATATTTTCGAAATACAGTTCTGAAACCAATTTGTCATTTAGTACTAATGCTCCATTAAATTGAGGATTATTTTTAATTCTAAAAACAGCTTGTCCTAAAAAATAAGGATGATAAGAAGCGCTAATGTTATTCATCGTTAGAATCGACGGACAATTATCAACGGTGAAATCGACTGGGAAAAAATCTGTTTCATAAAAGCTTCCGTTGAAAGATCCTTCTTTGTAAAACCAACGGTTCAAGCACATCAGTTTTTTAATTTTAGTATTATTTATAAAACTGATATTTGCATTTTTAGTGTCTGAAATGTAGAGTTCTTCAATATTTGAAAAAAGCAAAGCATCAGAAATATTTTCTGGAAGATGACTAAAATAATATGGAAAATTAATTTCTCCGGTTACTGCATCATATTTCTGAGTCTCGTCTATTTTCACATTTAGAATTACCACTAGCTGTGCTTCAGAAACCTGAATTTCTCCATCACCGTTTGCGTCTATAACAATAGAGTTTCCATTTAAGTCTTTGGCGATTTCATTAGTTGAATTTGAGCTTAAAATTAAAGCTTTGAATTTAGAATCTGCAAAATTTAAATTTTGCGCATAAGCTAAAGAGAAACAGCTTACACCAAGTGTAAATAAAATTTTTTTCATGTCATTATGTGTTTAATTATCAATTATCCTTCACAGGATAAACTGATATCACAAATATAAGAATTGCTTTTGTATCTGAGTTATAATAATTTATAAATTTTTAAAAACAATCTCTTTAGATTAATACTTGTAGCTTGTCACGAAATAATGTGTTTTTTATTACGTTTTATAAAAAACGAAGTTTTAGAGAAAAGAAAAAAAACCGTAGAAAAAATTCTACGGTTTAAATATATTCACAGCCTAACTTGGCTCTTATTACTTTTTACTTTTCTTTTTTATTAAGCTTCACAAGCCGAACAGCTTACAAAATTCACCATCATTTCCTTAGAAACAGACGAACTTCTTTGGTAATACAAAGTTTTTACTCCTTTTTTCCAAGCCTCGATGTAAAGATAGTTAACGTCTTTTACAGGCATTGTTGAAGGAATCTGTAAATTCAGAGACTGAGCCTGATCGATGTACTGTTGTCTTTGTGCAGCCTGAGAAATAATCTCCATTGGAGAAATTTCTTTGAATGTTTTAAATACTGCTTTTTCTTCGTCAGTCAGCTCACTTAAATGTTGTACTGAACCATGGTTTAGCATAATTGTTCTCCATGTATCTTCGTTGTCAAGACCTTTTTCTTCCAACAATTTAGCAAGATATTTATTCTTACGCATAAAGTTTCCTTTTGCCAAACCTGCTTTGTAGTAATTCGAAGCAAAAGGCTCAATTCCAGGAGAAGTTTGTCCCAAAATTGCCGAACTAGAAGTTGTAGGAGCAATTGCCATTGTGGTCGTATTACGGATTCCGTAACCTTTTAATAAGTCTGGTTCTCCGTAAATGTTTGCTAGTTCTCTTGTCGCGATATCTGCCTGTTCTTTAATTCTTTTGAAAGCTCTTGCATTGAACTGAGTCGCCTCAAAACTTTCAAACGGAATCATATTTTTCTGAAGATAAGAATGGTAACCTAAAACTCCCAAACCAAGCGCTCTGTGACGCATTGCAAAGTTTCTTGCTCCTTGAAGATAGTAATTCCCTTCTGTTTTTTCGATAAATTCAGATAAAACAGCATCAAGGAAATAGATTGCTAATTTTACAGCATCAGTATCTTTCCACTCGTCATACAATTCTAAGTTCATTGAAGAAAGACAGCAGATAAATGATTCTTCTCTTGTTGACGGAAGCATGATTTCCGAGCAAAGATTACTCGCATTGACCGTTAATCCTAAATCTTTATAAACCTGTGGTTTATTTCTGTTAACGTTATCGGTAAAGAAAATATATGGTAAACCTTTTTGTTGGCGGCTTTCCAAAACTCTTGCCCAGATTTTACGTTTATCCATATCACCGTCAATCATGTCCTGCATCCAGTAATCAGGTACACAAATTCCGGTAAATAGGTTCTGAATCGGACTTCCGATATCTTTAATTGACAAAAATTCTTCAATATCTCCGTGGTCAATATCCAGATAAGCAGCAAAAGCACCTCTTCTTACACCACCTTGAGAAACCACATCCATTGCAGTATCAAAAAGCTTCATAAAAGAAACAGCTCCTGAAGATTTTCCGTTATCCGTTACGGCAGTTCCCCTGTTACGAAGTTCCCCGAAGTACCCTGAAGTTCCACCTCCGATTTTTGTCTGCATGATCACTTCACCCATTTTGTGGGTAATTCCTTCAATGCTGTCTGGAATATGTACGTTGAAACAAGAGATTGGAAGACCTCTCTGTGTTCCCATATTTGCCCAAACCGGAGAAGAAAAGCTGATCCATCCTTTGGTGATCATTTCCTTAAAAGCAGGCTGCAATTCGGGTTTGTATAATCTTTTTGCAGCGGCAGTGGTGATTCTGTCAATCGCTCCGTCTACGGTTTCTCCTTTCAGAAGGTAACCTCTGTTCAACATTTGCTCAGATTCTTCGTTGAGCCACCAGATATTTGTATTTTGTTCTTCCATGTTCATTTATATTGTAAAATGTACGTTGTACATTGATTTTTTATTTTTTAGGAGCATCACGCTTTGTGTTTCTCCTCAATTTTCTACCTGCTTTCGCTACTCGCTTTTTTGTCATTGCGAACAACGCGAAGCCATCTGTTGAATGAGTTGTCCGTCGCAATAACAAAAAGAGCTCAGACACGCCGCTCAATCAGGGCTAAGACAACGATTTGTTTTCTTTACTTCTGAACTTCGTCATGAAGCAATCTCTTAATAATCTTAACTTCTTAATTCTACCTTAATGTTTTAAAATTTAACCATTAAGATCAATTTAGGTTTTAAGAATAATTAAGCTTGAGATTCTTCATTTCGCTTTCGCTTCATTCAGAATGACATACTCATTCCTATTGATATTTTCAATTTGTCATTGGCTACGCCGAATCTTCTATTTCCGAGGAACGAAGGAATCTCTATTTTGTTAGATGCTTCGTGAACTTCGTTCGTAAACTTTCAGTTTATGCTCAGCATGACATCGCTAATACTAACTGTTTCGACGCTCGCTTCGCTCGCGCCTCTATTTATTTATTTATTTATTTATTCAACTCCAACAGATTTTAAAAACTCTACTTGATGAGAATCATTAAGTCCGCTTTCGTCTCTTACTCTTTGAAATTCTTTGAAGGACGGAATATTTAAAACCATATTCTGCACTTCTTCGTTTTCATAATTTGAAAAATGAGCAAACGTAACACCGTCTTCTTTTACAAAAACTTTATACTCAAATTTTGACTGATCCAAATTTTTAAAATCATTCAAAAACTTCTGAATGTTGCTTTTGTTTTCAGAAACAAATTCAGGTTTTACGGTATAAGTTACAATTACATTGATCATATTTTATTTTTTGGTCATTGCGAGGAATGAAGCAATCTCTTAATAATCTTAACTTCTTAATTCTATCTTAATGTTTTAAAATTTAACCATTAAGGTTAATTTAGGTTTTAAGAATATTAAGTTTGAGATTTTTCATTTCTATTGCTATTTTCAATTTTGTCATTGGATACGCCGAGTCTTCGATTTCCGAAGAACGTGTAATCTCTATTTTTATATGCTTCGTGAACTTCGTTCGTAAACTTTCAGTTTATGCTCAGCATGACATCTCTAATACTAACTGTTTCGCCGCTCGCTTCGCTCGCGCCCCGACTTGAACGTAGCTCTTTTTGTTATTGCGTTTCGAAAATAGTGCAACAATTGCTTCACGTTGTTCGCAATGACAAAAAAGCGGGAGTGGAAGGCGGATAAAGGTGCCCAAATAATTAATATTTAAAACAAATCATTCGCCGTAATACTCTTATCGTGCTTTGTATAATCTACCGGTCTTTTTGCAAAGAAATCATCCATAGAGTTCGCAAAAACTTCTTCTTCGAACCAAACCATTGGTCTGTATTGCTCCGGAGTGATGTTGTAACGGGTTGCCATGTTGATTTTCTTTAAGCTGTCATCAACACGGTATTTCATGAAGTTTAACAAGTCTTCTTTTGTGAAAAAATTAAATTCACCCATTTCAAAGATCCATTCGATGATTTCACCTTCCAATTCGATAGATTGGTCAACCAAAGTATAAATATCTTCAATATCAGAATCAGTCAAAAGATCAGGTTGCTCTTCACGGATTTTATTGATCAGATAAATTCCTGCATTGGCGTGAATCTGCTCATCAATAGAAGTCCAAGCGATGATATTGGAAACATTTTTCATGTATCCTTTGAATCTTGTGAAAGAAAGAATGATTGCAAATTGTGAGAAAAGCGAAACGTTTTCTATTAAAATACTGAATAACAAAAGAGAAGACACATACTCTTTTGGAGTGGTTGAATTGGCGTGCTTCAAAACGTTTGATAAGAAGTCGATTCTCTTTTTAAGAGCCGGAACTTCTACAACGTGAGTAAACGCTTCATTATAACCCAAAACTTCAAGCAAACGAGAGTATGCTTCAGAATGACGGAACTCGCATTCTGCAAAAGTTGCTCCAAGACCGTTAAGCTCAGGTTTTGGCATGTGGTTGTAAAGATTTCCCCAAAAAGTTTTTACCGAAACTTCAATCTGGGCGATCGCTAAAAGTGCATTTTTTACAGCATTTTTTTCGTGCGGCTCAAGCTGCGACTGAAAATCCTGAACGTCTGCCGTGAAATCTACTTCCGAGTGTACCCAAAATGATTTGTTGATAGCTTCTGTAAACTGAAGAACTTCAGGGTACTCAAATGGCTTGTAACTAATTCTTTTATCGAAAATTCCCATATTATAAATTTTATGTCTTTTGTTTTGTCAAAAATAAAATTCTACAAATACAACCGTTGAAATGATAAGTATTTGATTTTTTGAAAGTTAATAAAGTGATTTTTTTATCTTGATCAGCAATTACTTTCTTTCAGAATCTACCTACAAAGTTAGAAAACAGAAGCCTATTTTAAAAGGGGTAAAGAGTAATTGGCTGACTTTTAACCTTAAAAGTTTTCCACATTTACATGAAACACCCTTTACCATTGGGTTAGAGGAACTTAAGTGTCGGAAACAAATTGTTGACGTTGATTTCGATTAAACGATATTTTTTAATTAATTGATATGTAGTTGTTTATGTGTTAAACAGACGTAAAATGAAAAGAATTTTTTAATCTTGTAACAAAATGAGAATAGTGGCTACTTATTAAGACATAAAACATCCAAAGCTTAATGTTAGTAATTCAGGATCTCAATAAATCATACGACACGGGCAAGAGTAAACTGCACGTTCTCAAAGGAATTAACCTCAATATCTCTGAAGGTGAATTTGTCTCTATTATGGGAAGTTCAGGTTCCGGAAAATCAACTTTGCTGAATATTATCGGAATTTTGGATGAAAAAGATTCAGGTACTTATGAGCTGGATGGAATTCCTATTGAACACTTAAATGAAGTGAAAGCTGCAGAATACCGTTCGAAATTTCTGGGATTTGTATTTCAGTCTTTCAATTTGATTGGGTACAAAACTGCTATAGAAAATGTGGCGCTTCCTTTATATTATCAAAATGTTTCAAGAAAAGAAAGAAACCAAAAGGCTTTAGAATATTTGGAGAAAGTAGGATTGGCACAATGGGCAAATCACTTACCCAATGAGCTTTCGGGTGGACAAAAACAAAGAGTTGCCATTGCAAGAGCATTAATTACAGATCCAAAAGTAATTCTTGCCGATGAGCCAACCGGAGCATTAGATTCAAAAACCACGCATGATATTATGAAGCTTCTTCAGGATATCAATAACGAAGGAAAAACAATCATCGTTGTAACTCACGAACCTGATGTTGCCGCTCAAACCAAAAGAAATGTCATCTTACGAGACGGAATTATAGAAAGTGATGAGTTTATAAAGCAGATTGTGCTTTAAAAGAACCAAGCAAAAAGACAAAAGAATGAAGTTTTAAAAAAGATAAAAAACTTAAGTTCTTTTTAAACATTAAATTGTATTTAAATATTATAAAAAATCCAAAAAAAATCGAGTAATCTGATGTAGATCCAAAGTCGGCTTTTTTGTCTTTCATTTGGCTCTTTTATCTTTTTACTTGGCTCTTAAAAATAAAAGCTATGTTTGACCTAGATCGTTGGCAGGAAATATTCAGTTCAATTCGCAGTAATGTATTGCGAACGGTGCTTTCGGGCTTTACCGTGGCTTTGGGTCTGTTTATTTTTATTGTTCTTTTCGGAATTGGGAAAGGTTTGCAGAATGCTTTCACCGAAGGTTTTGCAAGAGATGCCCAAAACCTGATTTCTATTTTTACAGGAAAAACAACGATTGCTTACAATGGTTTGCAGTCTGACCGACAAGTGACGATGGATAATGATGATTACGATTTCTTGATTAATAACGACAAAGAAAAAGTAGGATATTCATCTCCAAGGTATACAGCAAATTTGATGGTAAAATACGGCAAAGAAAGCGGTAATTATCAGATCAACGGAGCTGATACGGAAGAAAAATATATCGAAAACAGGAAAATGTTGGAAGGTCGCTATCTTTCACCAATGGATTTGCAGCGTAAACAAAACGTTGCGGTAATTGGTAGAATGGTACAGCGGGATTTGATTAAAAACGGAAGTCCGGTTGGTAAAGATTTAGATATTAACGGGACGATGTTTAAAATAGTCGGTGTTTTTTCTGACGATGGCGGAGATTGGGATGAAAGACATATTTCTATTCCGATTACCACTTTGCAGCAGATGAAAAAAGGTTCAGATACGGTGAGTACGGTGTATATTGCTTATAATGAAAATTTGAATCCGGAGCAGGCAATAAAATATGGTGATGAACTGAAAAGCCGTTTAAAATCAAGGAAAAATGTTTCTCCTGATGACGAAAATGGAGTTCGTGTCTGGAACAACGCCCAAAACATGAGCGACACTTTTACGTTTATGGCTGTTCTTACCGGAATTGTAGGTTTTATTGGTATCGGAACTTTATTGGCAGGAATTATTGGGATCAGCAACATCATGGTGTATATCGTAAAAGAACGAACCAAAGAAATCGGTGTACGAAAAGCGATCGGTGCAAAACCGGGAAGTATTGTTGCATTGATTGTTCAGGAAAGTGTTGTGATTACCGTTGTTTCAGGATTTGTAGGAGTAGGATTGGGAGTTTTAGCTTTAAATTTAATTGGAGATAATTTAGAAGAATATTTTATTAAAAATCCAAGTGTAGGTTGGTTTGAAATTATCGCCGCATTTATTGCTTTGGTATTTTCAGGTTTGATTGCCGGATTTGTTCCCGCTTACAGGGCTTCGAAAATTAAACCGATTGAAGCATTAAGAACAGAATAATTAAAAAACTCGAAACACGGAACTCAAACCCCGAAACGAATTAAAAAAATGAACATTTTATTTAAAAAAGATACATGGCAGGAGATTTATTATTCACTCAAGAATAATAAGCTTCGTACGTTTCTTACCATGATTGGCGTGGGTTGGGGAATGTTCCTTTATGTAGTTTTACTGGGTTCTGCAAAAGGAATGGAAAACGGTTTTGATAAATTGTTTTCAGGTTTTGCAACGAATTCTATTTTTCTTTGGGCGCAGAACACATCGATTCCTTATGAAGGTTTTCCGAAAGGAAGACAAATGAATCTTAAGCTTCAGGATATTGAAATGTTGCAACGAAAAGTGAATGAAATTGAATATATTTCTCCAAAAAACTCAAGAGGTAACTTCGGATCTGCAGGCGAACAAATGTCGAGAAACGGAAAGACTGCAACTTATAATTTAAATGGAGATTATCCGATCGGGAATAAAATTTCAGAGAAAAAATTGATTTACGGAAGATATCTTAACGATGCAGATGTTTCGCAAAATAAAAATGTAGCGGTAATTGGGGAAGAGGTTTACAAGAACTTTTTCGATTCTAAAAAGAAGGAAAATCCGATTGGAAAATCAATCAATGTAAAAGGAATTTTCTTTAATGTAATTGGAGTTTTCAGAGTAAAAAAAGGAGGCGGAATGGATAATGACCAAACTGTTTTTATTCCACTTTCTACATTCACCAAAATATTTAACGATGGAGATAATGTGGATGTTTTTGCGATTGTAAGCAAACCTAATGCAGATGTAAATTTCGTAGAAGATAAAGTAAAAGACGAGCTGAAAAAGAAAAACCAGGTTTCACCGGAAGATACCAATGCTTTCGGAAGTTTTAATCTTGGAAAAGAATTTAAAAAACTGACCGGATTTTTGAGCGGAATGCAGCTTTTAACCATCATTGTAGGAACATTAACTATTCTTGCAGGAGTTATTGCCATTTCAAACATCTTGTTGATTACGGTAAAAGAAAGAACCAAAGAAATTGGGATCAGAAGAGCTTTAGGCGCAAAACCTTCGGAAGTAAGAAACCAAATTCTGCTGGAAAGTGTTGTGATTACATTAAGTTCGGGGTTGCTCGGATTTATTTTCGGAATTTTTGTTTTAATGATTGCGAATTCGTTAACACAAAATCAGGATGATTTTCCGTTTTATAATCCAACAGTAAACTATGGAAATGTTTTCAGTGCAATGGCGGTGATGGTGATTTTAGGTTTAATTATCGGAATGATTCCTGCACAGAGAGCGGTAAAAATACGTCCGATTGAAGCACTGAGAAGTGAATAAATTATGAATTATAAGTTGGAAATTATGAATTTAAACAATGACAAAACATTTAAAGTCTAATATCTGACTTCTATTATCTGACATCTAAAAAAAAATTAAATAAACTAGATATATGAAATCGTAAGCGATTACATATGACCATAAAAAAATAAAAATTTACGTATGAAAAAGAAATTTACCTGGAAAAAAGGCATTTACATCTTTTTGGGGCTTTTGTTTGCAGTAGCATTATTTTCAGGGATCAGTTATGTTGTAAAATCAAATTCCAAGCAAAATGAAGCTTTCCTTACGAGAAAACCTTCTATTCAGAACATGGAAGACAAAGTGATGGCAACAGGAAAAATTGTTCCTAAAGAAGAAATTGAAATTAAGCCAAACATTGCAGGGATTATTGATAAAATTTTAGTTGATGAAGGAGATAGAGTAGAAGCCGGGCAATTGATTGCAACGGTAAGAATTATCCCGAATATTGCCGAAGTAAATAATGCGCAACAGGAAGTGGTAAATTCTCAGCTTCAGATCAGCAATGCAAAAATGAATGTTGATAATATGCAGAAACAATTTGCGATGCAGGATAAACTTTTCAAACAGGGAGTAATCTCAAAGCAGGAATTTCTAAATTCTCAGCAACAATTATATTCAATGCAGCAAAGCGTGAAAAATGCTAATCAGCAACTTCAGACTGCGCAAAAAAGATTGCAGATTGTAAAAACGGGTGCAACTCCTGAATTACAAGGTTTGGCAACAACGCAAATCCGTTCTAAAGCTGCAGGAACCGTTCTTGAAGTTCCCGTAAAAGTAGGAAGTCAGGTAATTGAAGCTAACTCTTTCAACGCAGGAACTACAATTTGTTCGATTGCAGATCTGAATTCATTGATTTTCCAGGGAGAAATTGATGAAGCTCAAGCCGGAAAACTAAAGCAGGGAATGGATATGAAAATCGTCATCGGAGCTTTGCAGAATAAGACGTTTCCAGGGAAACTGACAATGATTGCACCAAAAGGAAAAGATACCAATGGAACTATAAAATTCCCGGTTGAAGGTGATGTAAACAATCCTAATAACGAATACATCAGAGCCGGATTTTCTGCCAACGGTGAAATCGTAATGAGCTCTCAGAAAAATGCATTGCTTTTGGATGAATCTTTAATTCAGTACGAAAAGAAAAACGGAAAAGATATTCCCTTTGTTGAGGTAAAACAGAAAGACGGAAAGTTTAAGAAAGTCTATGTGAAATTAGGAGCAAGCGACGGAATTAATGTACAGATTCTTTCAGGTATTGATAAAAACTCTGATGTGAAAGTTTGGAATCCTTCAGATAAAGATAAAGAAGAATTGAAAGAGAAAGCGAAGAAATAATTTCGTCTCGATATAAACGAAAAAGTCCCAGATATTCTGGGACTTTTTTGTTTTAGTAATTTAGATGATAAGAGCTAAAATTTAGCTTAAAAACTTAATTTCTTTATCTTTAAATTCGTTTTTTGCCACGAGTTTATTCATGGTGATCAGCATTTCTCTACGAAGTTTAGCCAGTTTTCTGATGTTTTTATCTTCGCTGTAATCAAAAATATTATCTTTAAAACTAAATGTATCACCGTTTTTAAACTCTATTTTACTTTTCTTTAATTCTCCTTTCAGCATAAGGTCGGTCATGTTTTCAAGGATTAAATGTTCAGATTTACCAAGAGCTTTTAAAGTGTTGAGCAATTGTTTTTTATACTTTTTCTTTCCCATAATTTTCAGACAATTTTTTCTTTTACGATATGCAAATATATCATTTTACATTATAACTCATTTTCGATATTAAATTTTTAAACTTTTATTAACCACAAAAGAGACAAAAGATTTAGATATTTCTATTTAAGGTTAAAAAAGCGCACAAGACCTTTAAAAATCTTTGATTTTTATTCTTTTGAGAAATTTGATTATCTAATAATAGCTTTACAATTATATTTTGTTCCTTTTGTGGTTAAATCTCAAAAGCAGTTTAACTAGATTTTTTATCAATTTGCTTATTCTAAAGATAAAAATTAAAATTTATTTTCTGGAATAAATTTATTATCGTAATATTGCAATATTAAAATAACAATATGGGACTTACAAAGACAGAGATTTTTAGCGAAAAGCAAAACAGATTGGCAACGCTTTTCAAAGTTTTAGGACATCCTGCAAGAATTGCAATTTTGCAGCATATTATCAATCAAAAAGCTTGTATTTGTAATGATTTGGTAGAAGAATTGGGTTTGGCACAAGCTACGATCTCACAACATTTAAAAGAGTTGAAAAATATCGGAATTATCAAAGGTTCTATCGAAGGAAAATCGGTTTGTTACTGTATTGATGAGAAAGTCTGGAAAACAGTGCAAGCTGAATTAGGATTGTTTTTTACTCAGGATATTCAATCAGAATCATGCTGTTAAAGGCATTTTTTTATTTATTATTATCGTTATATAGCAATATTACAATTTAAACTTAATTAAATATACATCATATGAAACTTTCAAAGATTAAAGAAATTTTACCGTCGTTAGAAAATGTAGAATTTCAGTTGGAAAACGGAACATTTGTACCGGAACATTTTCACGTAACAGAAGTAGGACAAATCACCAAAAAATTTATCGATTGTGGCGGAGTAATTCGTTCAGAAAAAGTAGTGAATTTTCAGTTATGGGATGCCGATGATTTTGAACATCGTCTGAAACCGGGAAAACTTTTAAACATTATCAAACTTTCCGAAGAAAAATTAGGAATCGAAGATTCGGAAATTGAAGTGGAATATCAAGCTGAAACCATCGGGAAATATGATTTGGAATTCAACGGGAAACATTTTGTATTGGTTAACAAAACAACGGCTTGTTTAGCTCAGGATGCTTGCGGAATTCCTTCAGAAAGACAAAAGAAAAATCTGTCAGAATTAACTTCAAATTCAGGAAATTCTTGTGAACCTGGAAATGGATGTTGCTAGCTTTTTCGGCCACGAATACACGAATATATTAGAATGATTCGTGTATTCGTGGCATAACAATATAATTTAAATTCGAAATGAATCAACAAATTAAAGAACGTTGCGAGATCATCAGCAAAAATTTTAAAGAAATTAATCCTGAAAGAAAAGGTTTATTGGAAAAATTAGCGAGTCATATTCAGGAAAAATTCAATTCAGGAAAAGAAATCAATCTGGTGTATATTTGCACGCATAATTCCCGCAGAAGTCATTTGGGGCAGGTTTGGGCAAAAGTGGCTGCCGATTTTTATGGTTTCAACATCAATACTTTTTCTGCAGGAACTGAAGCAACGGCTTTCAATCAAAATACCATCAATGCATTGAGATCTCAAGGTTTTGATATGGAGAAATTAGACGAAACGACCAATCCGAAATATGAAGTTATTTTTGGAGAGAATAAATCGAGTCTCTGTTTTTCAAAAACAATTGATAATGGAACTTTGCCAAAAGAAAACTTTGTTGCAGTAATGACTTGTGGAGATGCTGACGAAAACTGTCCGTTTATTCCGGGTTGTGATTTGCGAATCGGAACTACTTATTTTGACCCAAAATCTTACGATAATTCTATTCTTCAGGACGAAAAATACACTGAGAGAAGCAATCAAATCGCGATGGAATGTCTGTATGTTTTTTCTTTAGTTAAAAATTAAATCGATGCAGCCCAAACTCAAATTTCTCGACCGTTATCTTACTCTTTGGATTTTCCTTGCAATGGCAATCGGAGTAGGTTTAGGTTTTTTATTTCCAGATATTTCATCTGTTACCAACTCGCTTTCGGTTGGAAGTACTAATATTCCGTTGGCAATCGGTTTAATTGTAATGATGTATCCGCCTCTTGCAAAAGTAGATTATTCTCTGTTGCCAATAGCTTTTAGAGATAAAAAAGTGTTATCGCTTTCACTGCTTCTCAATTGGTTTGTAGGTCCTGTTTTAATGTTTATTCTGGCAATTATTTTTCTAAAAAATGAACCGGATTATATGGTTGGCTTAATCTTAATTGGTTTGGCGAGATGCATTGCAATGGTGATCGTCTGGAACGATTTAGCCAAAGGAAATCGGGAATACGCTGCATTTTTGGTTGCTTTGAATAGTGTGTTTCAAATTTTCTCTTACAGCTTTTTTGTTTGGTTGTTCATCAACGTTTTACCACAAAAATTAGGATTGGGAAGTTTTAATGTTTCTGTACCGATGAAAGATGTAACTGAAAGTGTTTTAATTTATCTTGGGATTCCTTTTTTAGCAGGATTTTTAACACGTTATTTTTTAGTAAAATTGAAAGGTGTAGAATGGTACAACCGGAAATTTATACCAAAGATCTCTCCGGTTACTTTGTATGCTCTGTTATTCACCATTGTTTTGATGTTTGCTTTAAAAGGTGATAAAATTGTAGAGCTTCCGATGGATGTTTTGAAAGTAGCAATTCCTCTTTTTATCTATTTTGTATTGATGTTTTTCGTGAGTTTTTTCATTAATAAAGGGATGAATGTTTCTTATGATAAAAATGCTTCAATATCATTTACGGCTACAGGAAATAATTTTGAATTGGCGATTGCGGTTGCCATTTCTGTCTTCGGAATTCATTCTGCACAAGCTTTCGTTGGCGTTATAGGTCCTTTGGTAGAAGTTCCGGTTTTGATTTTATTGGTAAAAGCCAGTTTATGGTTAAAGCGAAAATTCTATTAAAATTAAATTGAAAAAGTAAAGACTTAAGTGTAAAAATCATTATTAGAAATACTTAAATCTATACTAAATTCCGTATTTTTGGGGTTCAAAATCTAAAAATCTAAGAATAAATGGACATTATTTTTGACCTTATCGAAAAAGAAAGAGAAAGACAATCCCACGGATTAGAGCTTATTGCTTCAGAAAACTTTGTTTCTGAAAATGTAATGAAAGCGATGGGAAGTGTATTGACGAATAAATATGCAGAAGGATATCCGGGAAAAAGATATTACGGAGGTTGTGAAGTAGTAGATGAGGTTGAAACATTGGCAATCGACAGAGCAAAGCAGCTTTTCGGTGTTGATTATGTAAACGTTCAGCCGCATTCTGGTTCTCAGGCAAATGCTGCAATTTATTTGGCAGTTTTGAAACCTGGAGATAAAATTATGGGAATGGATCTTTCTATGGGAGGTCACCTTACTCACGGTTCTGCAGTCAACTTTTCAGGAATTCAATATGATGTAGTTTCTTACGGAGTTCAACAAGAAACCGGTTTGATTGACTATGATCAAATGAGAGAAGTGGCGTTGAGAGAAAGACCAAAAATGTTAATTGCTGGTTTCTCGGCGTATTCAAGAGATTTAGATTATGCAAAATTCAGAGAGGTTGCAGACGAAATCGGAGCGACACTTTGGGCAGATATTGCGCATCCTGCAGGTTTGGTTGCAAAAGGATTATTAAATTCTCCATTCGAGCATTGTCATGTTGTAACAACAACGACTCACAAGACTTTAAGAGGCCCAAGAGGAGGAATGATCATGATGGGTAAAGATTTTGAAAATACTTACGGACATAAAACACCAAAAGGAGAGATCAAAATGATGAGCCAGGTTCTTGATGGAGCTGTATTCCCGGGAATTCAGGGTGGACCATTGGAGCATGTAATCGCTGGTAAAGCAATTGCTTTCGGAGAAGCTATTGATGACCAATTCTTGACTTACGCAAAACAAGTTAAATCTAATGCTCAAGCTTTATCAAAAGCGATGGTAGATTTAGGATTTGATATTGTAAGTGGCGGAACAGACAATCACTTGATGTTGGTAGACCTTAGAAATAAAGGCGTAAACGGAAAAGAAACTGAAAAAGCTTTAGTAAAAGCAGATATTACTTGTAATAAAAACATGGTTCCGTTTGATGATAAATCTCCGTTCACTACTTCTGGTATCAGATTAGGAACTGCAGCTATCACGACAAGAGGTCTTAAAGAAAATGATATGAATACCATTGCAGAATTAATTTCTGAAGTAGTAGACAATATTAAAAATGAAGAAGTAATCGCTGATGTTAGAAAAAAAGTAAACGGATTGATGGAAGGTAAAGCTTTGTTCAATTACTAATCAGCTTTGGCATTTTGCTATTGGCTTTTAGTTTTTAAAATAAATATAAAAGAGAGGTGCAAATTATTTTGTGCCTCTTTTTAATAAGTCGTAATTTTAATTACTCATTACTCATTACTCATTACTCATTACTCATTAATCATAAAAGATGCAGCCCGAAAAAAAACTTTTCACCTTTGAAGAAATAAAACAGAAACTGGCCAATTATTGTGTGTATCAGGATCGTTGTCATGCTGAGGTTGAGCAAAAAATGCGGGAGTTTGTTTTGATCCCCGAAGCTAAAGATGAAATTCTTTTGTATTTGATGAAAGAAAATTATCTGAACGAAGAAAGATTTACCAGAAGTTATATTCGTGGAAAATTTTATATAAAAAGCTGGGGGAAAACTAAAATTAAAATGCATTTAAAGCAAAAAGGTATTACTGAAAAACTAATCTCTACCTGTTTCGATGAAATTGACGAAAATGATTATTTAAACATAATAAATAAGATATACGAAAATTACGAGAGTAAATTGAAAGGATTGCAGAATTATCAAAAAAAATCAAAAACTATTAAATATATTCTAAGTAGGGGCTTTGAATACGACTCTATTTTACAAGTAATTGAAAATTAACATATATGTAATTTTAACATTCATTAGTATTATTTAGATTTGTAAGACGAAAAAAAAATAATTTATGAATTTAAAACTACAAAGTAAATCAAGGACGATATATGCGTTTTTGATGGCTCTGTTCTCGGTGTGGGGATGGGGGCAAACAATTACGATTGATTTAACCTCAATTGGTGGTTCTGCTAATATAGGTAATAATGCTTATGCTGGTGGTGCTGAGAGAACTTGGACACAAAATTCTGTTTCTTTTGGTGGTAAGGCTATTACTGCAGCACAGAGTCCAAATACAGGTGCAATACAAGCGCAGGCTAATAATGGAGTTATTTATAATACTACAGCTATTCCTGGTAGAATTAAAACGATTCAAGTAAATCAAAATGCTTCTTCAAGCTATACGCTTTCAGGGGGAACGTCTAGACTTGTGAATAATTCATCTGCTAATTACAATGTAGGGGGAACGAGTGTTGGTTCTGTTACGGGTACAACTTGGACATCAGGAGATATTTCTTCTCAAAATTACACTTTTTTTGCTCTTAAAAAAGGGTCTAATGCGGGCTATATTACTTCAATTGTAATTACATATGAACCAGCAACTACCCCAAATTTTACAACAACTGGTACCTTCAGTGCTTTTTCTTATGTTGAAGGTAATGGTCCTTCAGCGAGTCAATCTGTTTCAGTTTCTGGGAGCAATTTAGATAATAGTGCTGTTACTGTAACGGCACCAACTAATTATGAAGTTTCTTTAACAGGAGGAAATGATTTTGCAGATAGTAAGACAATATCTTATTCAGGTGGAGCATTTACTTCTCAGAATGTTTATGCGCGTCTAAAATCTGGATTGACATTCGGTTCTTATTCTGGTGATATTGTAGTTTCAGGAGGTAGTGTAGCTACTAACTCAAATATTGCTGTTAGCGGAAATGTTACAACTGTGCCAGTTGTAACTGCATCTACTTTTACAGGAGTTGTGGGAAGTGTTTTTTCTCATAATATTATTGCGACACAATCTCCTACATCTTATGCGTTAGTAAGTGGAAGTAACTTACCTGCAGGATTGACTTTAAATACAACGACAGGTGAAATTTCTGGTACACCAACTTCTGCAGGAACTTTTACGGCTGATGTTACAGCTAGTAATGCTTCAGGTGCTTCAGTTGCAAAAACAATTACTATTATAATTGATAAAGGAACTCAAATTTTAACAGGATTCACTAATACTACAAAATATTTAAGCAGTTCTGCTTTTACATTCCCATTAAATACAAGTAATTCTAATTTAACAGTTGCATATACAAGTTCTAATCCTACAGTCGCTACAGTTTCAGGGAATACAGTAACTATTACAGGATTAGGTACAACTAATATTACTGCAACACAAGCGGGTGATGCTAACTGGAATTCATATAATCAACAAATTGTATTGACAGTTGTGAATGATCCTGTAACTTATAATGGAGTAGGAAGGTTTGAAAAAATTACTTCAGTATCAGATATTACTGATGGTTATTATGTTGTAACAAATGAGACAGATGCATTCTTAATGACTAATAGTAGAGATGTAGATGATTTATTCTTTACAAGTGCTTCATCTAGTGCTTCATCTGGTCTAATTGTAAATCCTTCAGTAAATAATGTTTGGTTAATTCAATTAAATGGAACAAATACTAGAACAATCTATAATGAAGCAATTCAGAGATATGTAGGATGGCAAAGTGGAAATAGTGTTTCATCAGAAGCTACACCTGCAAACTCTAATAAATGGACATTTAGCTATGCATCTGGGAAGTTTACTGTAAATAATTTTAGTACTCCTGCTAGGCAACTTTCTTACAATGTTGGATCTCCTCGTTTTGCTGCTTATGGAAACGCAAATCAGCAAGAGTTGCAGCTTTTCAAAAGAATAGAAACCACAACGTGGAACGGTACTTCTTGGTCAAATGGAACTCCAGATGCTAAAGATGTAATCATTACAGGTGCTTATACAACTTCTGCTACAACTCCGGCTTTCACAGCTAAGAATATTACAGTTAAAAACGGTGGAGTTTTAGAAATTACTTCAGGTAATACGATTTCAGGGGTGAATGTAACGGTAGAAGATGGCGGTAACCTTATTCAGAAAGACGGTTCTACTTTAACTTACGCAGGAGCTTTCAAAGCATTGAAAAACGGAACAAGCGAATTGAATAAATATGCATTCTGGACTTCTCCTGTTGTTGATCAGAATTTAACAAACGTTTATACCGGAGCAACGCCAACATCTATTACAGTATACAACACTGCTAATGATACTTATATCAATGCTGCTTCTACAATTTCTGTATTTGGAAAAGCATATTCTATTAAAACTCCGGTTGCCAACGCAGCTTTAGTTTTTGAAGGAACACCAAATAACGGAACACAGACTTTTGCATTGGCTACTTCAGGAAACGGATTCAACTTAATTGGTAATCCATATCCTTCAAGCTTAAATTTAGGAGCTTTCTACACCGCTAACTCAGCAAGAATTTCAAGTACATTCTATTTCTGGGATAACAAAAGCACAAACGTAACGCTTCAGAATGGTGCAACTACAACAAACTATGGATATGCTACTTTCAATGCTGCCAATGGCGCAAATCCTACTTGGGTTCCTGCTCCTAATGGTAACGGAGGAACGGCAGTTGTTCCAATAGGTGGTATTGCAAATATTGGACAGGGATTCATTGTGAAAACTCTGAATACCTCTGTTGATACTTCTCTAACATTTAATAATGAAATGAGAGGTGCTACAAACG
>RCUP01000897.1_pt1 | contig 19812 bp, 19 predicted proteins | sample 2166341 | NCBI WGS metagenome assembly RCUP01 (sample SAMN09932325, study PRJNA488358) | compost metagenome | isolation source: compost soil in succinonitrile-enriched | place: Germany: Experimental Botanical Garden | reverse complement strand
TATAATTCGCCTGCGGGGTGGAGCAGTCTGGCAGCTCGTCGGGCTCATAACCCGAAGGTCACAGGTTCAAATCCTGTCCCCGCAACCAACACATAAAAATCGCTGATTCCTGCAAGGGAGTCAGCGGTTTTTATCATTCCGGGTCAGGCCCGCTTTTTATACGGCGACGCTGGCCCTGATCTGCCTGGCCGCCGCGTGCAGGCTGGCCGCTACGCGTTCCAGCTTGTCGGCGCCCGCCGTTTCGGACAGGGCGGCAAAGGCGCTGATATGAAACGTGGCCACCATGGCTGGCGACACTTCGAGCTCGAGCGCCGTCTTGCTCAGTTCCGTCGACGCCTCGAGATAGGGCTCGCTGCCCGCCTCGAACGCCTGCTTGGTTTCCAGCAATTCCTGACCGCCTTCGGCCTTGGCCAGGCAGGCATCGACTTTTTGCTGGAATGCCGGCAAGGTATCGCGCACGGGTCCGGCGTCCGGTGCCGCTTCCGGTTCCGGCTCCACTGACGCAGGCGTAGCTGCGGCCGGCTTGCCCGCCGCCGGCATGTCGCGCATCGTCAGCCAGCGCTCGACGGCGAGGAAATCGGCAAACGGCTCGGCCACCTTTGGATTCATCAGCCAGACTTCGCCCGTGCGCCAGTCTATCCTGGCGCCGCGCTCGTTTCTCGCCAACAGAATATCCTTGCCGCCATCGGGGTTCGACACCCGGCCGATATCGAGCCAGTTCATCAATTCCGCCTGACGCGACATCGCGTTGACCCGATGAAAATAGGCCAGCCATAAAAATCTGGCGACCAATAGAACCAGGGCACCGCCAACCATCCACATCATTTTTCGCTCCGCTCCGCGCCACATCGACAAGCCGCATTTTCTCACATGAAAGCTTGCGCAAAGGAAACTTTTACATCTGCCGTGCGCAGGCGCAAATCCGGCACCGCGCGTGGCCCGGGCGCGCAGTCGCATTTCAGCAACGCCGCGTTTTCCTGATTGCCTGGCGCACGCCGCTGCGTTATTATGAGAACAATTCTCATTTAGATTAAGCTATCCCACCCTCTTCGCATGCTGTCCGCCCCTTCCCCGCCATCCGACTTCCAGACCCTGTATGCCGAGCACCATTCCTGGCTGCTGCACTGGCTGAAGCGCCGCCTGCACGATGCGGGGCTGGCCGGCGACCTGGCGCAGGATACCTTCATCAAGATTTTCGTTGCGCGCAGCAGTGCCGGGATCGCGCAACCGCGCCCCTTCCTGGCCACCATCGCCAAGCGCCTGCTGGCCAACCACTGCCGGCGCGAAGCGCTCGAACGGGCCTATCTCGACGCCCTGCTGCACCAGCCGCAAGCGTGCACACCGTCGCCGGAAGCGATGTCCATCCTGCTCGAATCGCTGCAGCTGGTCGACCGCGCGCTGGACCAGCTGTCCGCCAAGGCCAGGGCCGCCTTCCTGCTGGCCCACCTGGACGGCATGACCTACGCCGAGATCGCCGCCGAACTGGGCACCACCACGCATTCCGTCAAAAAATACCTGAGCAAGGCCAACCTGCTGTGCTTTTTTGCCGTGCCCGATTTTGCCGCCTCCTGACATGCGCGGCGCCACCGTCTACGCACAGGGCCAGCCCATCGACCTGGCCATCGCCATGCAGGCAGCAGAATGGCTGGCCACCCTGATGAGCGGCGAAACGACGCCGGCGGAAAAAACGGCCTGGCAGCAGTGGCGCCAGGCGCACCCCGACCATGAACGGGCGTGGAAACACATCGAAAGCGTCAGCGGCGGCTTGCGCGAACTCGATGCGCAGGCCAGCCGCACGGCGTTGACACAGCGCTCCCGCCCTGCCTCGACCATCTCGCGCCGCCGCAGCCTGCAGTTGCTGGCGTGGGTATCGGCCATCGGCCTCACGGGCTGGTTCGGCGCGCGCTCGGAATACGCGCCCGACATGGCCCGTGCCGCGCTGGCCGACCTGTCCACCGGCGTGGGCGAACGCCGCGAGCTGGCCCTGCCCGACGGCAGCCGTCTGCACCTGAACAGCGGCAGCGCCGTCAACATACGCTACACAGGTACGCAACGCCTGCTGCAACTGGTGCAGGGCGAAGTGTTCATCGCCACGGCCCGCGAAACGGGCATGCCCTACCGCCCCTTCCTCGTCGAAACGGCGCAAGGCCACGCACAGGCGCTGGGCACGCGCTACTCGGTGCGCCAGGCTGATGGCAGCACCCTGGTCGCCGTCGAGGAAGGCGCCGTGCGGCTGATGCCGCGCCATGGCAACGCCAGCCCGGTGCTCCGCGCGGGCCAGGGCGGCGGCATGACGGCGCAGAATACCTTGCCCGCGCACGCCGTCTCGCCCGATGTCTGGGCCTGGCGCCAGGGCTTGCTGCTGGCCGACGCCATGCCGCTGCGCGACTTCCTGCATGAACTGAGCCGCTACCGCCACGGCTTGCTGGGCTGCGACGACGCCGTCGCCGGCCTGCGCATCTCCGGCGTCTTCCCGCTGGCCGACCTGGATGCCGTGCTGCTGTCGCTGCCCGATTCCCTGCCCGTGGACGTACGCCTGCGCACGCGCTACTGGGTGCAGGTCGAGGTGCGCCAGCCGCGCTGAAAATATATTTTGACGCTGGCGCAAAAAAAAGTACCCGCTTTCGATTCTCGCGTGACCTGTGTAGGCAACGTTCTTTTTGACGACTACAACACAAGGTAACCATGTCTCCTGCCATTCATTCCAAGCCGCGTATCAAACCCATGGCGTATGCCATCGAGCTCGTCTTCATCGGTTCGGCCCTGCTGCTGAACGTCCAGGCGCCAGCCCTGGCGCAGGAAAGCGCGGCGGCGGCCACTGCCACGCTCGACTTTCAGGTGCCCGCCGGCGACCTGGCCACCGCGCTGCGCCAGGTCGCCAGCCAGTCGCGTGTCATCCTCAGCTTCACGCCGGAGCAGACGCGCGGCAAGACGTCGGCCGGCTTGAGCGGCCGCCACGACGTGCTGGCCGCCCTGAACGGCGTGCTGCGCGGCACGGGCCTGAAGGCCGAGCGCAGTGCCAACGGCAGCTATGTGCTGCGCCCGGCCGATGCGGCGGCGGGTGGCGAAGCGATGGCGATGATGCCGGAAGTGTCGGTCAAGGCGCAGCAGGATGCGACGGAAGGCTCGGGCGCGTATGTTTCCACCCTGCCGATCGCCACGGCCACGCCGCTGGGTCTGTCGATCAGGGAAACGCCGCAGTCGGTCAGCGTCATCACGCAGCAGCGCATGCAGGACCAGGGCTTGAACACGATCGCGCAAGTGATGGCGCAGACGCCGGGCATCACCCTGTTCTCGCTGGGCAGCGAACGCACGGGCTTTACTTCGCGCGGCTATTCGATCACCAATTACCAGCTCGATGGCGTCAGCACGCATTCGGAAAACCTGGGCCTCAATGCGATACCGTCGCAAAGCCTGGCCGACATGGCGCTGTACGACCGCATCGAAGTGCTGCGCGGCGCCTCGGGCCTGATGACGGGCGCGGGCGATGCCTCGGGCGCCATCAACATGGTGCGCAAGAAGCCGACGGCGCAGTTCCAGGCCTCGGTCGAGGGCGAGCTGGCTTCCTACGATGAGCGGCGCGCCATGGCCGACGTCTCGGGTCCGCTGAACGAGACTGGCACCGTGCGCGGCCGCCTGGTGACGGTGTACGAAGAAGGCGACAGCATCATCGACGGCTACAGCCGCAACAAGAAAGTGGTCTACGGCGTGGTCGAAGCGGATCTGTCACGCGACACGAAGCTGACGGCCGGCGTCACGCACCAGCGCAAGCGCTCGCACGGATCCTTGTCCTACCTGGGCTTCCCCCTGTTCTACAGCAATGGCGTCATGACGGACCTGCCACGCTCTTTCAGCCCGGCCGCCAAGTCGAACCGCTTCGACACCAATTCGACCGACCTCTTCGCCACCGTGGAGCACGCGCTGGCCAACGATTGGAAGCTGAAAATCTCGGCCAACCGCGTGCAATCGTCGCAGGAAGAACGCGCCGTCTACCTGAGCGTGAGTGGCGGCTTTCCCGACCAGGCCACGGGCGATGGCCTGAGCTTGAACGCCGACTACCGCGACTACCAGCTTCAGGTCAACAGCGTGGACGTCAATGTGCGCGGGCCGTTCAGCGCATTCGGCCGCCAGCACGAGCTGGTGCTGGGCATGGACTACAGCGAATTTCAAAGCACGACCGATGGCCGTTTCGACAGAGGCGTCGAAAACACGCCCGTCAACCTGTACAGCTGGAATCGCACGGCAACACCCGTGTTTGGCGGTACCACCGTCATCTACGACAGCACGCGCCGCCAGGCCAGTGCCTACGCGGCCAGCCGCTTCAACCTCTCCGAACGCCTGAAACTGATCGCCGGCGCCAAGGTGCTGCGCTACAGCGAGAACTACATCTCGGACGCGCCTTCCGTCAATTTTTACAGCGCGTCCCCCGCCTCGGAGAGCCGTGTCTTCACGCCGTATGGCGGCCTCGTATTCGATATCGACGGCACGCACAGCGCCTACGCCAGCTACTCCACCATCTACCAGCCGCAAGCATCGCAAGACCGCTACGGCAAGCTGCTGGCGCCGCGCGAGGGCAAGACCTTTGAAGCGGGCGTCAAGAGCGGCTGGCTCGATGGCCGCCTGAACACCTCTGCCGCGCTGTACCAGATCCGCCAGAGCAATCTGTCCGAATCGGACCCCGGCTACACCGTGCCTGGCACGAACAATCCTGCCAACCGCGCCATCAAGGGCGCCAAGACCCAGGGCGTGGACGTGGAAGCGACGGGCGCCATCACGCCGGACTGGAATATTTCGGCATCGTGGTCGTACAGCCAGACGGAAAACAATGCCGGCAAGGCCATCCTGACCACCTTCCCGCGCCACCTGGTGAAACTGTGGACCACCTACCGCCTGCCCGGCGACCTGCATCGCCTGACGGTGGGCGGCGGCGTGAACTGGCAAAGCCGCGTGTATTCGGACATCGACGCGTGGCAGATCAACAGTACCCTGCACTGGGAACAGAAGGCGTACTCGGTGGCCAGCCTGATGGCGCGCTACGACGTCAACGACAAGCTGTCTGCCACCGTCAACGTGGCCAATCTGTTCGACAAAAAATACACGGCTTCCGTGTCGGACTGGTGGTACTCGGGCATGTATGGTCCGGCGCGCAAGGTGGCGTTGAGCGTGCGTTACCAGTTCTAGCATTTCACACCGGCGCAGGGCCGGTGATACAATTTTCCCGCTTCACGGGCGTTGCCGGCCATTGCCGCCAACGCCCGTGCCCATAGAGACACCCAAGGAGAATGTGTGAAGGACCTCGCCCCCGCCCTGCCAGCCGATCCGGCCGACCAACCCGCCAATCCCTCGCGCCGGCGCATTTTCCAGGCTGCTTCCGCAGTCGGCCTGGCCGCCAGCCTGCCGGCGCTGGCCGACGCCGCGCCCGCCAAAAAGACCATCGCCAAGGGTTCGCTCGACGCGAAACTCAAGGCGCACGTCAAGAACGTGGTCGTGATCTACCTGGAAAACCGCAGCTTCAACAACCTGTTCGCCAACTTCCCCGGTACCAGCGCGCCCCTGTCCGCCGTCACGGCCGAACAGGCGCAGCAGCTGGACCGCGACGGCAAGCCGCTGGCCACCCTGCCGAAGATCTGGGGCGGCCTCGTGCCGAACCAGCAAAATATCGGCGGCACCGATTACCTGATCAAGGAAGACCAGATTTCCGGCCTGCCCAACGCGCCCTACAAATTGAGCGACGCGGCCGGCAAACCCCTGCCCGAGAGCATCATCACGCGCGACCTCGTGCACCGCTTCTATAACAACCAGATGCAGATCAACGGCGGCAAGAACGACGGCTTTGCCGCATGGGCCGACAGCGGCGGCCTGGTGATGGGCCACTACGGCGAAACGTCGAAAAACCTGAACCTGTGGCAAATCGCCGAGCAGTACACGCTGTGCGACAACTTCTTCATGGCGGCCTTCGGCGGCTCCTACATGAACCACCAGTTCCTCGTCACGGGCCGCGCCAACGAATATTTCAATGCATCCGAAACGGCGGCGAAGAAAAAGATCGCCGTGCTGTCCGACGGCCCGCAAGGCGTGCGCCTGGCGATCTCGCCCGACTGCCCCGCCTCCGCGCTGGACGGCAAGCCGAAATATGTGAACGACGGCGCCATCACGCCGGACGGCTATGCCGTCAACACCATGGCACCGCCATATCAGCCGAGCTACATCCGCCCCGCCTTCGACGGCGACCCGCTGCATGCCGACCCGGCCGACGCCAACACCCTGCCGCCGCAAACCTATGACACCATCGGCGACCTGCTGTCGCGCAAGGGCGTCAGCTGGGCGTGGTATGGCGGCGGCTGGCAAGCGGCGCTTGACCAAAAAGGCGGCGGCAGCAAGCCGAACTTCCAGTTCCACCACCAGCCACTGAACTACTTCAAGCAGTTCGCGCCCGGCACGGCTGCGCGCGCCGAGCACCTGCGCGACGGCGGCACAGGCGACAGCCCGATCTCGAACAAATTCCTCGCCGCCGCCGTGGCGGGCAAGCTGCCAGCCGTGACCTTCTACAAGCCGCAGGGCAATCTGAACCTGCACGCCGGCTATTCCGATATTGAATCGGGCGACCAGCACGTGGCCAACGTCATCCAGCATTTGAAGGAATCGCCGCAGTGGAAGGACATGATCGTCGTGATCACCTTTGATGAAAACGGCGGCTGGTGGGACCACGTGGCGCCGCCGAAAGGCGACCGCTGGGGTCCGGGCACGCGCATTCCCGCCATCGTCGTCTCGCAATACGCGAAGAAAGGCGCCGTCGACCACAGTTTTTATGACACCACGTCGATCCTGCGCCTGATCACGCGCCTGCACGACCTGCCGCTGCTTGAAGGCCTGAAAGTGCGCAACGACGCGTTTGCGTCGCGCGGTGCGCTGCCGCCGGGCGACCTGACGGGCGCTCTGAGCTTCCGCTAAGCCACCCACAATGCGGCACGCCTGTGATACACTGCGTGCCGCACTTAAATCCGCAGGACAGGTATTCCTGACGGTTGTTCCAACAATGAGCCCGACTCCAGTAGCCGGGCTTTTGTTTTGTGGACGAAGCGTACAGAGTATTCACATCGCGGACAGCTTTTTGCCCGCTCCCCGGCGCCATGTTTTCGCGGCCAGGGACCAGAGGTTCAGAAATGAGAGATAAAAAAGACAACGCCACCATCGACTTGCCCGGTTTCGGCCCGCCGCCAGCGCACGAGGCGCCTGAGCCGGCGCCGGAACCGCAACGCCGCACGCGCGCGCGCAAGGTGGCGCTGAAGCAGGTGCAGCTTGAATTGCTGGAGCCGACCGACGCCACGGGCTTGCCCGTATGGACGCGCGACGCTGGCCTCGATCTGACCGGCTTGCCCATCTGGGCGCCCGACAACTAGTATCCCAACGCCGGCGGCCGTTTGCCGCCAGCTTCCACAACCATCCGCACAAGGGCGTATAACGCCTGTAGACTGTGCCCATCCACCCGCTTTTTACCGGCTCCGCCCTTATGAACACCACATCCGCCACCACTTCTTTTTCCAGCCTGCCGCTGACGCCCGCCTTTTTGGCCAACCTGGATTCGCTCGGCTACCACGAGATGACCACCATCCAGGCGCAAAGCCTGCCGGCGGTACTCGATGGCCGCGACCTGATCGCCCAAGCGAAAACGGGCAGCGGCAAGACGGCCGCCTTCGGCATCGGCATCCTGCACAAGCTCAATCCCGCCTGGTTTGCCGTGCAGGGCCTGGTGCTGTGCCCCACGCGCGAACTGGCCGACCAGGTGGCCAATGAGCTGCGCCGCCTGGCCCGCGCGGCCGGCAACATCAAGATCCTGACCCTCACGGGCGGCGCGCCGATGCGCCCGCAAATCGCCTCGCTGGAACACGGCGCGCACATCGTCGTCGGCACGCCGGGTCGTTTGCGCGACCACCTGGGCCGCGGCACCATCAACCTGAATCACGTGCAAACGCTGGTGCTCGATGAAGCGGACCGCATGACGGACATGGGCTTTTACGAGGAAATCGCCGGCATCGTCAGCGCCTGCCCGGCGCGTCGCCAGACCCTGCTGTTCTCGGCCACGTACCCGGAAGACATCCGCCGCGCCACGGCGTCCTTCCTCGTCAATCCGCTGGAAGTGACGGTCGAAGCGCAGCACGACAACGACAAGATCGAGCAGCGCTTCTATGAAATCGGCTTCGATGAGCGCAATAGCGCCGTCGGCAAGCTGTTGAAACACTTCAAGCCGGAATCCACGCTGGCCTTCTGCAACACCAAGGTGCATTGCCGCGAGCTGGCCGACGAACTGCGCCAGCAAGGCTTTTCCGCGCTGGCCCTGTACGGCGAGCTCGAACAGCGCGAGCGCGATGAAATCCTCGTGCTGTTCGCCAACCGCAGCTGCTCCGTGCTGGTGGCCACCGACGTGGCCGCGCGCGGCCTCGATATTTCCGACCTGGGCGCCGTGATCAACGTCGACGTGTCGAAGGACACGGAAGTGCACATCCACCGCATCGGCCGCACGGGCCGCGGCAGCAAGAAGGGCCTGGCCCTGTCGCTGTGCGCGCCGAACGAGAAAAAATGGGTCAAGCTGATCGAGCAATACCAGAACAGCGCCGCCGAATGGCACGACCTGAAGGAGCTGGCGGAAGATGACGGCATGGAGGCGCTGCCGGCACCGATGGTCACCCTGTGCATCATGGGCGGCAAGAAGGACAAGCTGCGCCCGGGCGACTTGCTGGGCGCGCTGACGGGAGACGCTGGCCTCACCAAGGAGCAGGTGGGCAAGATCAACGTGTTCGAGTTCATGACCTACGTGGCGCTGGACCGCAAGGTGGCCGAAGCCGCGTTCAAGCGCCTGAACGCGGGCAATACCCTGGGCCGCGACTTCGGCAACATCAAGGGCCGCAGCTTCAAGATGCGCTTTATCGAGGCGTAAGCTGCTGCAATGCACGCAGGGCCGCCATGGTCCTGCGTCCCGGGTAGCTATCCCACGCGGGATGGCGCCCTCGGTAGTAGCAGCTCCAGTAACTGATGCTGCGCCGCTCCAGCGTGTCCACATACGCGGGGTTCTCCCGCAGGTAGCGCGCCAGCGCATCGGCATTCCAGGCCGGCAGCGCCGCGCCAATTGCCTCGATAATCTCCAGCACGTATTCGCCGCACAGGTGCACGACGAAGGGCACCGTCCACGCCCGCTCCTGCAGCAGCAGCTGCCTTGCACACGCTTCGCGCACATGGCCGTCATGGTGGCGCGTGCCCAGGCACAGGGCAATCACGCCCGCGTCGCCGGGCAGCCGGGTACAAGCAAGCAACTGCTCGCGGTGATAATACGTGCGCACGGGGATGCGCAGCAGCCTGCCATCCTGATGCACGTCAAACGGTGCCGACGGTGCATGTAGCTGGCCTGATGAAAGCACGGGCAGCAGCTGCGCCACAGTGCCGGCCAATGCGGCCGGAAAGGCATCCGCGTCAGCCATTGCGAGCTTCCTTGCACACCTTGCGCACGCCCAGCGCAGGCTTGTCCATCTTTTCAAAGATCACATTCGAATACCATTCGGCAGGATCGCCTTCGGTAGGCTTGCCCAGCGAGATATAAAAGCCGCCATGCGTGAACAGGGCCGTGGTTTCCTTGCCCGGCCTGGCGGCTTGCAGGAAGGCGGGCCAGGCTGCCTTGTCCACTGGCGTGAAACGCGCGGCCAGCAGCGCCAGCAAGCGCGCATGCGTGGCCGGCGCATACGGGAACAGATACAGGTATTCGACCAGTTCACCGCCATCGGCCAGGCGCGTGACGGCGGATGTCGCCGCATCCACTTCACTGCCAAAACTGCACAGCACCCCGCCGCTGTAGGCGAAATCGATCACGGTCGCCGGCGCGCACGCCTGCCGTTCGCGGTCGATGCCGACGGGCGGCAGCGCGCGCACTTGCGCCAGCAGCGCCTCGCCGGAGGTGGCAAGCGCGGGAAAGCCCGGACACTCACTGGCCGCCCGGGCGGCAGAAAAGACAAGGCAACAACTCAGTATCAGCAAACGGCGCTTCACGGCATCTCCAGTTTCATCAGGCGGCCATTATGCCGGACATCTTCACAAAGGCCGCGCCTGTTGCCCCTGCGGCGTATCGTCGATGTCATAGCCGGCCGCGCGCGCCAGTGCGCGCAAGCGGTCCGCCTCGGCCCACTGGCGCTGCGCGCGGGCAATGGCCCGTTCCGCCATCCACGCCTGCACGGGCTGCGGCACCTCTACCTGCGCTGGCTGCCAGGCCAGCAAGTCGAGCCCCAGGGCCGCATCGAAGCGGGCCATCGTGGCCTTTTTCACGGCGTCCGGCAGGCTGCTTTTCAACAGTTCCCAGGCCACGGCCAGCGCGCGCGGAAAGTTCAGGTCATCGTTGACCTGCGCCGCGAAGCGCGCCAGCCACGCGGGATCAGCCTCACCCTGCGCTTCGCCAAGACCATGCACGCTGACGCGCAGGCGCGCCAGACCGCTGCTGGCGGCGCGCAACGCTTCGTCCGTGAAATTGAGGCTGCTGCGGTAGTGGGCGCCCAGGCACAGGTAGCGGTAGGCCAGCGGATCGATGCCCTGCTCCACCAGGCTTTGCAGGCGTAAAAAGTCGCCCGACGATTTCGACATCTTCGCATCCTGTGTTTTCAGGAAAGCGCCATGCAGCCAGAAGTTGGCCAGGCGCGTGCCGTGGCGCGCTTCCGTTTGCGCGATCTCGTTGCTGTGGTGGACGGCCACGTGATCCTCTCCGCCGCAATGGATGTCGAAATACGTCCCCAGGTGCTTTTCCGCCATGGCCGAGCATTCGATATGCCAGCCGGGGAAACCCAGGCCCCACGGACTGTCCCACTCCATTTGCCGCTGGCCAGGCACGCCGCTGAACTTCCACAGCGCGAAGTCGCAGATGTCGCGCTTCTCGCCCAGGTCCACCCTTTTCCCCGCCTGCAGGCCGTCGCGGTTCAGGCGCGCCAGTTTGCCATAGCTGTCCTGGCGCGTCGTGTCGAAATAGATGCCGTCGTCCGTGCGGTAGGTATAGCCCTTCGCTTCCAGGTCGAGGATGAAGGCGATCTGCTCGGCGATGTGGTCGGTGGCGCGGCAGCAGACGGTGGGCGGCAGGATATTGAGCTGGCGCAGATCGCCCTCGAACGCGCGGGTAAATTCAGCGGCGATGTCCCAGGCCGACTTGCCGCTGCGGGCGCTGCGCGCCTCGATCTTGTCGTCGCCGCTGTCCGCATCCGACGTCAGATGACCGACGTCCGTGATGTTCATCACGTGGCGCACCTGCAAGCCGTTGAATTCGAGCGCGCGGCGCAAGCCGTCGACGAACAGATAGGTGCGCAGGTTGCCGATATGCGCGTAGTCGTAGACCGTGGGCCCGCAGGCGTACAGGCCCGCCTCGCCCGGGGCGATGGTCTCGAAGGGCCGCAAGCTGCGGCTATACGTGTCGTACAAATGAAGTGTCATGCGGGACTTTCATGCGCGTTGCGGAAAAAGAAAATGGCCACAGGTTTTTCAACGCTGTGGCCATCGGAATGAGGAATAAAAATTTTAACGGCGCCGGGCCGCATCCTCGCGAAGCCAGGTACACGGACACAGCGCAGCGGCGGCGCGGTATGCAAGGACTGGAGGGAGGATGGAAGAGATCATGGAGACAATATCGCATGCGCGCGGGCGGGCCGTCAAGCCCTCCCGCGGCGCCAGCTTATTTTTTTGCCTGTTCGATATGCGGCAGCAGCACCGTCAGGATGCCCAGCAGCGGCAGGTAGGAGCAGATTTTGTACACATAGGCGATGCCCGCCACGTCGGCCAGGTGACCCATGGCAGCGGCGGCGATGCCGGACACGCCGAACATCAGGCCAAAGAAAATCCCCGCGATCATGCCCACCTTGCCCGGCACCAGTTCCTGCGCGAAGACGACGATGGCCGAAAACGCGGATGAAATCACGAAGCCGATGATCACCGTCAGCACGGCCGTCCAGAACAGGTCGACGTAGGGCAGCAGCAGGGTAAACGGCGCGGCGCCCAGGATGGAAATCCAGATCACGCGCTTGCGGCCGATGCGGTCGCCGATGGGGCCGCCCATGAAGGTGCCGGCCGCCACAGCGGCGAGGAAGAGGAACAAATACAGCTGGGCATCGCCGAGCGACAGGTGGAATTTGTCGATCAGGTAAAACGTGTAGTAGCTCGACAGGCTGGCCATGTAGATGTACTTCGAAAACACCAGCAGGGCCAGCACGCCCAGCGCCCCCATCACCTTGTTGCGCGACAAGTTAGGTCCATGGCCGCCCGCCTTCGGCTTGAAGCTGGCCAGGTGGCCGCTATACCAGTGGCTGACCTTGTACAGCACGCCGATGGCCAGCACGGCCAGCAGGCCGAACCAGGCGATATTGCCGTGGCCACGGTTGACGATGACGGCGGCCGCCAGCAGCGGCCCCAGCGCGGAGCCGACGTTGCCGCCCACCTGGAACAGCGACTGGGCAAAACCGTAGCGTCCGCCCGAGGCCATGCGCGCCACGCGCGACGCTTCCGGATGGAAGGTCGACGAGCCGACGCCGATCAGGCCCGAGGCGATCAGCAGGGTCGGGAAGGTCGACACGACGGACAGCATCAGCACGCCAGCCAGGGTAAAGCACATGCCGACGGGCAGCAGGAATGGCAGCGGACGGCGGTCCGTATACAAGCCGATCCATGGCTGCAGCAAGGAGGCCGTGCACTGGAACGTCAGGGTTATGAGGCCGACCTGGGTAAAACTGAGTGAAAACTCGGCTTTCAGCATCGGATAAATCGACGGCAATAATGCCTGGATCAAGTCATTGAGCAAATGCACGAAGGCGACGGCGCCCAGGATGTGCATGGCCAGACCGGATTGTTGTTGGGAACTATGAAGCGAAGGAGCCGCCGGCACGGACTTGGCCAATGCTGGAGCAGTTGTGGTTGTGTGCATGTGTCATCCGCAATAATCGGGCTCGGCGGGCGGCCCGGCAAAGAAGCCAGTATAGTATGGTCACTGAACTGATAACTTCCAATAATCGTCGCCCAAGTGACAACCAAGTGACCATCCAACGACCAGCATGTACACCCAACCACTGATCCAGACTCACCCTGATGGGGTGCCGTTCAGCCACAGCACCAGCTCGCACGATTATCAGCACGTGCCGCGCCCCGTGACGGCCATGTCTAGGCAATATGCGGCGGGCGACTATACGGCGCCGCACAGCCACGTGCGGGCGCAACTGCTGTATGCGACGGAAGGCGTGATGCGCGTGTCCACCGAGCATGGCGTGTGGATATTGCCGCCGCGGCGCGCCCTGCTGATTCCCGTGGGCGTCGTGCACGAAGTCCATATCTTGAGCGAACTGAGCATGCGCACCGTGTACATCGATGCGCAGGTGGCGGCCCGATATGGCGACGATTGCAAGGTACTGGAAGTGAGCCGGCTGCTGCGCGAGCTGATCCTGGCCTTGCTGGCCGAACCGGTCGAATATGCACTGGCGGGGCGCGGCGACTGGCTGGCGCACCTGATCCTGTCGGAACTGGCGGCGGCCGATACCGTCCCCCTCGCCATCCCCTGGCCCCGCGACCGGCGCCTGGTGGCCGTCTGCTCGGCCATCATGGACGCGCCCGGCAGCCGGCGCAGCATCGAGGACTGGGCGCAGGACGCGGGTGCCAGCGCGCGCACCCTGATCCGTTTATTTCCCAAGGAAACGGGCCTGCATTACCGCCAATGGCTGCAGCAAGTCCACCTGGCCGAGGCCTTCTGCCGCCTGGACCGGGGCGAAGGCGTGGCGGCCATCGCCTATGCACTGGGCTACGCCAGCCCCAGCGCCTTCAGCGCCATGTTCCGCCGCATCCTGGGCCGCACGCCGCAGCACTACCTGAGCGAGTGGCGCGCCGCCGAGTAAACAAAAAAAAGCAGCCCGTGGGCTGCTTTCGTCAAGGCGTTTGCCGGCATTGTCGACACACCGGGCAAGGCGCCAATGGCGGGCGCCGCGTAGGTCGGCTTAGCGCGGCAACGCCGCGCGTAAGCCGACAAGCTGCGTTGCTGGCATTGTCGGCTTACGCTTATTCCTTCTCGCCGGCGATCAGGCGGTAGGCGAGCGCACCCAGCAAGGCGCCGATGATCGGTGCCAGCCAGAACAGCCACAGCTGGCTCGTCGCCCAATCGCCCACGTACAGGGCCACGCCCGTGCTGCGGGCCGGGTTGACGGAGGTATTGGTGACCGGAATGCTGATCAGGTGGATCAGGGTCAACGCCAGGCCGATCGGCAGCGGGGCGAAGCCGGCCGGTGCGCGCTTGTCGGTGGCGCCCAGGATGACGATCAGGAAGAACATCGTCAGCACGATTTCAATGACCAGCGCCGACAGCATCGAATAGCCGCCCGGCGAATGGGCGCCGAAGCCGTTCGAGGCAAAGCCCTTGCTCACATCGAAACCGGCCTGGCCACTGGCGATCACGTACAGCACGCCGCCGGCCACGATGGCGCCCAGTACTTGCGCGATGATGTAGGGCAACAGTTGGCTGGCGGGAAAGCGGCCGCCGGCCCACAGGCCGATCGAGACAGCGGGATTCAGATGGCAGCCCGAAATGTGGCCGATGGCGTAAGCCATGGTCAGCACCGTCAGGCCAAAGGCCAGCGCCACGCCGGCAAAGCCGATGCCAAGGCCGGGGAAGGCCGCAGCCAGCACGGCGCTGCCGCAACCGCCCAGTACCAGCCAGAACGTGCCGAGAAATTCGGCGCCATATTGTTTCATGATTATTCCTTTACATTGTCGAAAAAACGTACCCAGGGGACGACCAGTCAGACCGCTCATTGAGCTCGCCCTCACCGTATGGCGATGGCAAGGCAAAACACCAGCAAAGTACGGCTGCGCAATCGCAGCAGAGCGCGCATAATGACATATTGTCATTATCAAGGCAATATTAATCTGATACGACAATATCAATAGTTTTTATGGAATCAACTATTATTTTGATAATTTTACTGGCGCTGGGCGGCGCATGTACTTTTGCGGCGCCTCCAGCGGCGTAAAACCAAAGTCCGCATACAGGCTGTGCGCATCATCCGTTCCCAGCATCCAGGCGACATCGCGCAAGCGCTCATCGCCGAGCACGGCGGCCACCATCTGCTTGCCATATCCCCTGCCCTGGAAGGCAGGCAGAACGAACACGTCGCGCAGGTACGCAAAATCCGTGTAGTCGGTGACGACCCTGGCGAATGCGACTTGCTGGCCATCCACATAGCCGCCAAAACACAGCGCGTTGGCGATCCCCTTGCGTACGGTTTCGATCGCCACGCCCCGCTTCCAGTACGACTGCTCGCTCAGGTAGCGGTGGATCATGGGCACGTCCAGCTCGTCGCGCTCGCTGGAAATGTGCAGTGGCGCGTGCATCAGTTCTTGGACAGCAAGTCGGCTTCGGCGATGCTGGGCTCGCCGAAGTAGACGGTGCGCGCGACGCCCTTGGCATCGCTGCCCATGTACACGCCCGTCATGCTGCGCGCGGCCGGGTCGTACAGGATGGTGTAATGGTGGCCGCAATTGTGCGGTTCGCAGACGCTGCTCAGCAGGCGTGCCTTGCCGTCGATCTCGACGGGCTTGAGCGGGCTGGCCACGCCATCGGGCACCCAGCGCTGCCGCTTCAGGCCCGCCTTTTTCAAGCCCACATTGAAGGCCTTGCGAAAGGCGTAGTCCGCCTTGTAGACGTCGGGGAAATAAGGACAGGTAGCGCCGCCGTCACAGCTTTGCGCCTGCTCGATCAGCGACAGCCTGGGCGTACGCGCTTGCGCCGGCATGGCGGCCAGCGCCACGGCAGCGCCCAGGAACAGGGGCAAGAGCAAACGTGCGGACATGCAATCTCCTAAAAACATCGGGTAATGCCGAAAGCATAGCAGAATGGCATGCTTGTGTGCGCGCCTCAGGGAGAACAGCGGATGCCGACCACCCCGTTTACCTTGCCTTCCGGCCAGCCCGTCTCGCGCCAGCGGTACACGCCGGGCGCGACGATGATCAATTGCCATTCCACCAGCTTGCCAGCGGCATTGAGGCGGGTTTCATTGTCATAGCGTAGCGTCAGGCTATGCTCCGTTTCCGCCACGACCGTCGCGGCAAAGCGGTTGGTTTCGCCCAGCTTGCTTTTCCACGTGCGGTCGTTGAAGATCGCCAGCCGCTGATGGTCGTCAGACAGCTGCATGCGCGTGAAGTGGCGTGCTTCTTCGCACACACTATTCGTATTCACGCTGTCGGACCAGCTGCCGGACAATTGCTCGGCATCGAAAGGAGTCGGGGTGGCGGCCACGGCGGCACTCAGCAGCAAGGTTGCAAGCATAGTTTATCGAAAGAAAACGAAAGGAATCATCATGGTCGGCGCAGCGCCAGGGTGATGCTCGATGGCAGTGCGGGCGTGCGCCGGTGCAAAGTCGCCTGCTCATAGGCATATGCCATCGCAATGAGCGGCTTCTCGCCGTGGGCAGGGCCGATGAAAGACAAGCCGACCGGCAAGCCCCCGGCCACGCCAGCGGGCACCGTGATGTGCGGCAAGTCGGGCTGCGGCTGCGCTACGCCGTGGCAAGTCGGCCCCACCAGCGCATCAAACCCATGCGAACGCAGCAGCGCGTCGATGCCGCCCGGCCCGGGCGCGGGAGGCAATTCGATCAGTTCCGCGCCCTGCTCGCGCAGCACGTTCAGCGCCTGCTCGATCACGGCATCGGTCCCGGCGCACAGGCCGAACAGGCTGCGCGCCACGCCGATGCGGCGCCCGTGCAGGCCGGCGGCATCAAACACCATGCCATCGGCCAGGCGCTCGCCGCTCAAGGCAGCGAGCAGCCAGGCCGCCTCGCGCACGCTGGGCGCCATCGGTCCGGCAGTGGCTGGCTCACCGCCCTGCCCGCCAGCGGCCCTGCCCGTGGGTTTGATGGCAACCAGGCCGCAGTTTGAAGCAGGCGCGACGATGGAGCCATCCGCCGCGCTGTCGACGGCCAGGATGGTGAGCCCGGCCCAGCTGGCACTGGCATGCGGCACGCTGACGGCCGCCCACTGGCGCAAATTGCTTTTGCCGATGATGACGGCGCCGGCCGCGCGCAAGCGCGCCGCCACGAAGGAATCGCAGCTGGCGTGCGTGGCCAGGGGCGCCTGGGTGCGCGTCTTCATGCGGTCGCCCGTGGCGATGTTGTCGCGCAAGACGACGGGGATGCCGTGCAAGGGGCCGCGCACCTTGTGCACTTGCCGCTCGCGGTCCATTTCCAGGGCGATTTTCAAGGCGTCGGGATTGATTTCAATGCCGGGATAGGCGCGCGCGCCGATGCTGCACAGGGAGCGGATGCGGGCCAGGTATTGCGACGTCAGCGCATGGGAACTGAGTTTGCCTGCCTGCATCATCTGCTGTTGCGGCAATACGCCGGCGTCGAGCAGATGGGCCATGGGACTGGCCGGCGCCGTGGCTCGGGCCAGTACGGGGCGCGACACGCTCCGGGACGCGCCACTGCGTAACATCTGACTGCGCTGCATCGTATCTCCAAGAAACTTCAATGTTTCTACCGCAATAATGTGCTAGCCATAGCATAGCAGTCCTTGCAAGCTAATAGTTGTGATAAGGAATTATTTTCCAAGCAAAAAAAAACGCCGCCCGAAGGCAGCGTTTCTTGATGGTCCAGTACTGGAGCAAATCAGTTGCGTACGACACGCTTGTATTCGTTGGTACGGGTGTCGATTTCGATGACGTCGTCCTGTGCCACGAACAGTGGCACTTGCACGGTGTGGCGGTGCGCGTCGATGGCGTTTTCGATCTTGGCTTCTTTCAGGACGTTGCCCGAAGTGTTGCCCTTGACCGCTGGCTCCGAGTACACCACTTGACGGGCGATGGTCGTAGGCAGTTCAACGGAGATAGCTTTGCCGTCGTAGAAAATGGCTTCGCATTCCATGCCATCTTTCAGGTAGTTCAGCGCTTCGCCCAGGTTTTCTTCTTCGATTTCGTACTGGTTGTACTCGGTGTCCATGAACACGAACAGCGGGTCGGCGAAGTACGAATACGTCACTGGCTTTTTATCCAGAACAACAACGTCGAACTTGTCGTCGCCGCGGAACACGTTTTCCATCGGGGTGTTCGTCAGAAGATTTTTCATCTTCCATTTGTAGGTGAAGCCCGTGCGGCTCGAACCGTTGACATCAGAACGCAACACGATCATAGGCTTGCTGTCGACCATGATGATATTGCCAACACGAATTTCTTTTGCGGGTTTCATAGGAATGTACGTAAAAAGTGGGTTGCATGAAGACCATCTGCCGCCTGTGCGCCATCAGCGCCGCAAGCTTGCGTTTGATCGGTTAAAAATACGTTAGAAATAACCGGGCATTTTACCTTAATTTTGGGCAAGCGCCTATCTCGTCGCGCCAGCGAACGCCAGCAGGTTACTTGCCAGATCGCCATTAGCCTGCATCTGCCGCTGCCAATCATGTGCACGCGCCCGGATGCGCGGCAGATCGGCCTGCAATGCGTGCCACAGCTGGGCCCATGGCAAGGCGTCCGCGCTGGCGCCATTCCAGGCCAGCGCCGCCTGCACCAGGCTGTCGATGGGGCCGTCCGCGTCCACGGCATAGCGCTGCAGGAAGGCGCGCAATTTCACGTGATGCAAGTTTTCATCCTGCAGATAGATGTGCCAGAGAAACGGCTGGCCCGCCCATTGCGCGCGTACAAACGAGTCTTCGCCACGCACCAGGTTCACGTCGCAAGCCCACAGCAGACGGTCGTAATCGTCTTGCGGCACGAAAGGCAGGACGCGCACGGTAAGCGCGCCGCGCGTGCGCGCCGCCCCGGCCATCGCCGCATCGTCGCCGATAAACGCTTGAACGGCATCGAACGCGACGCCTTCCGGCACCAGGCATGTCACGGGTTCGCTGCCCGCCTGCCAAGCCGCAAACAGCTCGGCGACGGGAGCGGATGGATAGCAGAACAGCGACACTTTCAAGGCGCGCATTTCCGCCGCCGTCACGCCGAATCGCCCGAGAAATGCCGCCATGGCGGACGCATCGGACTGGAACGCCAGACGCCGCTCGTCGAGCGCCGCTTCGCGCAGCAAGCCACCCGTTTTATCCGTGAAGCCGGGGAAGAAGAAATGCTTGATCATGCCGTGGCGCGGCGACGTCAGCGCATGACAGCCCTCGACCCACTCTTCCGCCGTCAAGCCTTCCAGGTTCAGCCACACGGGCTGGGGCGCGCACTGCGCCATGGCGGCGATATAGCCGGGCGGAATGTCGCAGGCAAAGAATTCGATGACGATGTCGGCGATATCGGCTGGCGCAAACACGCCATCCTGGCCGCGCCAATGGCGGACCATAACACCGGACACCTGCTGCGCTTCGGCTGCCACGTCGATCGCGGGGCAAATGCGCTGGAAACTGGCCAGATCGTCGACCCACAGGGTGACGGCCACGCCGTGCTCGCCGCCCAACTGCCGCGCGAGGCGCCAGCAAATGCCGATATCGCCGTAGTTGTCGACGACTTTGCAGAAGATGGCCAGGGATGGCGCGCGATCGGTAGCTAATGGCATATTCAAAGGAGAAGAGAAAAACGTGACATGGCAGCCCATAACAAAAAAGCCGCACTGTTACCAGGCGGCTTTGTTGTTGGCTGATTCAGCCGGTCTGGCGTCCCCAAGGGGATTCGAACCCCTGTACTCACCGTGAAAGGGTGATGTCCTAGGCCTCTAGACGATGGGGACAGAAAATCTGTCCTGAATGCGCTGCTCTGCATCCCGACCTTGTTACTACGCGAATCTGGCGTCCCCAAGGGGATTCGAACCCCTGTACTCACCGTGAAAGGGTGATGTC
>RCUP01000895.1_pt1 | contig 19836 bp, 17 predicted proteins | sample 2166341 | NCBI WGS metagenome assembly RCUP01 (sample SAMN09932325, study PRJNA488358) | compost metagenome | isolation source: compost soil in succinonitrile-enriched | place: Germany: Experimental Botanical Garden | reverse complement strand
CACTTCGTGGTCCCCCTCCCCATTCGCTTCGCGAACAGGGAGGAAAGCGTTATAGCGCCGCCCATGACCACCATTCTCTATGGCCGCCCGCCGGCGGTGTTCGACGTTCCGACCGGGGCTTTGCAGACCTCGCCCCTGATCCCCGGCTCGACCGCTCTGGAAGACCTCGCACCCGGTTCGGTGGACGAGGCGATGATCTATGCCCCGCCGGGCGTGGTGGAGCGGCGCTATACCCTGGCCATGGCGCTGCGGGCGCTGAAGGTCGGCGGACGGCTGGACGTCATGGCGCACAAGAGCAAGGGCGGCTCGCGTCTGGGCAAGGAGTTGAAGGACTTCGGTCTGGAGGTCGGCGAGACGGCCAAGGCCCACCATCGCCGCTGCATCGTCACGCGGCCTGAAGTGATTGAAGGCCTGGATGCGGCGATCGCGGCGGGCGGGCTGCGACAGGTCGAGGGGCTGGAGGCCTGGTCGCAGCCGGGCGTCTTTGCCTGGGATCGCGTCGATCCGGGCACGGCCCTGCTGGCCGGGGTCATGCCGCCGCTGAAGGGCGCGGGCGCCGACCTGGGCTGTGGTTTCGGGGCTCTGTCGTTGGTGGCCTTGCGCTCGCCGGCGGTGACCTCCTTGCGTCTGGTCGACATCGACCGGCGCGCCATCGCGGCGGCGAAGAAGAATGTCGAGGACCCGCGCGTCAGCTTTGAATGGGCCGACGTGCGCACCCTGCCGACGGCGGGCGAGCTGAACTTCATCGTCAGCAATCCGCCCTTCCACGACGGCGGGACCGAGGATCGGCGTCTGGGCCAGAACTTCATCCGTCAGGCGGCGGCCCTGCTGAAGACCGGCGGCGTGCTGTGGCTGGTGGCCAACCGGCACCTGCCCTATGAGGCCGAACTGAACGCCGCCTTCAAGCGGGTGAAGCCGCTGCTCGACAAGGGCGGGTACAAGATCTTCGAGGCGGTGAAGTGAGCACGTCCTCAAGCAGCCCGAAGGGCGGTAGGACCCCAACAAGCAGGGTGGATAAGCTCTTGGGCTCCATGGGCTACGGCTCGCGGGCCGAGATGGCGCGGATGGGCAAGGCGGGCGGCATCGTGCTGGACGGCGCCGATCTGACCGATGTGTCGAAACGCATTCCGGTGACGCCCGACCTGCCGAGCCGGATGGAGATCGACGGCGAGCCGCTGGACCCGGTTCAGGGACTGGTCATGCTGCTGAACAAGCCGCTGGGCATGACCTGTTCGCGCAAGGAAGACGGGGCGCTGGTCTATGACATCCTGCCGGATCGGTGGAAGCGGCGCGACCCGGCCATCTCGACCATCGGGCGGCTGGACAAGCAGACGACGGGCCTGCTGCTGCTGACCGACGACGGCGACCTGCTGCACCGGGTGATCTCGCCCAAGCGCCATGTGGCCAAGGTCTATCGCGCGACGCTGGCGCGGCCGCTGACCGGAACGGAAGGCGCGCTGTTCGCCTCGGGCGAGCTGGTGCTGGAGAACGAGGACAAGCCGCTGTCGCCGGCCATTCTGGAGGTGGTGTCGCCGACCGAGGCCCTGCTGACCGTGACCGAGGGGCGCTATCATCAGGTGCGCCGGATGTTCGCCGCCGCCGGCAACCACGTCGAGGCCCTGCACCGCGAGCGGCTGGGCGGGTTGGTCCTGCCGGATGATCTGGGGCCGGGGGCGTGGCGGCTGCTGACGCCGGAGGAGATCGAGCGGATCTTCGCCTGAAGCCATGCCGTCATCCCGGCCGAAGCGTCAGCGGAGAGCCGGGACCGCCCGAGGCGCCGCTGTCAGTGCTTCCTGCGGTCCCGGATAGCGGCTGCGCCGCTTCCGGGATGACGGCGCGTAAAGGGAAGGGCGACGCTTGACCTCTCGGCCTCGCTCGCGCACCTCCCCTTTATGACCTTGGCCAAGATCTGCGGACTGACGACGCCCGAGACGCTGGAGGCGGCGCTGGAGGGCGGCGCGGCCTTTGTCGGGGCGGTGGTGTTTGAAAAAAGCCCGCGCCATATCCCGCCGCTGCACGCCGCCACCCTGTTCGACCGGGCGCGGGGCAAGGCGAAGATCGTCGCGGTGCTGGTCGATCCTGACGACGCCCTGTTGACCGAGGTGGGGCTGATCCTGCGGCCCGATCTGATCCAGCTGCATGGCCATGAGACGCCGCAGCGCGCCGCCGAGGTGCGGCGGCTGACCGGGGCGGGGATCATCAAGGCCCTGCCGATCCGCACCGAGGCCGACTTCGCGTCTGTGCCCGATTGGGCCGATGTGGCGGACCATCTGCTGTTCGACGCCAAGCCGCCTGAAGGCTCCAGCCTGCCCGGCGGGGTCGGGGCCTCGTTCGATTGGTCGTTGATGCAGAACCGCGCCCTGCCGGCACGCTGGTTCCTCGCAGGCGGGCTGGAGCCGCAAAATATCACCGAGGCCGTGCGGATTTCGGGGGCGCCCTTGGTCGATGTCTCCTCTGGCGTCGAAAGCGCGCCGGGTGTTAAGGACGCGGACCTGATCCACGCCTTCCTCAAGGCCGTATCCCGGTCCTGATTTCGTCGCCTTCTCGCGAAAGACTGCCGCTCGTGAACGCAATTCTCCCGAACACCTACGCCTGGCCTGACGCCGAGGGCCGCTTTGGTCCCTATGGCGGCCGCTTCGTGCCCGAAACCCTGATGCCTCTGATCCATGAGCTTCAGGCGGCCTATGAGGCGGCCAAGGCCGATCCGAGCTTCCAGGCCGAGCTGGACGATTTCCTGACCCACTATGTCGGTCGCGAAAGCCCGCTCTATTTCGCCGAGCGGCTGACCGATCATTTCGGCGGGGCGAAGATCTGGCTGAAGCGCGAGGACCTGAACCACACGGGCGCGCACAAGATCAACAACTGCATGGGCCAGATCCTGCTGGCTCGTCGCATGGGCAAGACGCGGATCATCGCCGAGACCGGCGCCGGTCAGCACGGCGTGGCCTCGGCCACCGTCTGCGCCCGCTTCGGTCTGCCCTGCACCGTCTACATGGGCGCGGTGGACGTCGAGCGGCAGCAGCCCAACGTCTTCCGCATGAAGCTGATGGGGGCCGAGGTCGCGGCCGTCACCGCCGGGGCGGCGACGCTGAAGGACGCCATGAACGAGGCGATGCGTGACTGGGTCACGAACGTCGAGGACACCTATTACATCATCGGCACGGCGGCGGGCCCGGCCCCCTATCCGGCCATGGTGCGCGACTTCCAGTCGGTGATCGGCCGCGAGATCAAGCGTCAGTCGCTGGATCGGATCGGGCGTCTGCCTGACGCTGTCGTGGCCTGCATCGGCGGCGGCTCCAACGCCATCGGCGCCTTCCATCCCTTCGTCGACGACGCCGAGGTGCGCCTGATCGGCGTCGAGGCGGCGGGCCACGGTCTGGACACGCCCGAACACGCCGCCAGCCTGAAGGGCGGCCGTCCCGGCGTGCTGCACGGCAACCGCACCTATCTGTTGCAGGACGCCGACGGTCAGATTCTGGAGGGCCACTCGATTTCGGCCGGTCTCGACTATCCGGGCATCGGGCCGGAGCACGCTTGGCTGAACGACCTCGGGCGCGGCGAATACCTGTCGGCCACCGACGACGAGGCGCTGGAGGCCTTCCAGATGCTGTCGAAACTGGAAGGCATCATTCCGGCGTTGGAGCCTTCGCATGCGCTCGCTCGGATCGGCGAGATCGCCAAGGACGTGGGCAAGGGCGGCGATGTCGTCCTGGTTCTGTCGGGCCGGGGCGACAAGGATATTTTCACCGTGGCCAAACATCTGGGCGTGGAGCTTTGAACATGAATAGCCTTCTGATCGCGTCCCTGGCCGTGCTGGCGTCGCCGACCCTGACCATGGCCAAGACCCAGGCCGCGCCCGCCGCCGCTCCGGCGCAGGCTGCGGCGCCTGCGGCGCCGACCGTCGGTCCCGGCGCGGCGGCGACCGGCGTGCCGGTCTTGGCCCCGGCCGTGGTCTCGCCCGACTGCGGCGGTCTGGTCCGCAGCCCGGCTTTCTGCGTCACGGCTCCGCTGGAGCAGGTGGGCGGCCTGGCTGACGCCTATCTGGCCCAGTTCGAGAAGGACGGCTGGCTGCCTGCCGACGGTGACGACAACCGCGTCATCCTGGTCAAGCGCCGCGAAGCCGGCGGCTGCGACGGGATGCAGATGATCGCCTTCTATGACGAGTCCAAGCCGGCCGAGGCGACCGCGCCCGGCTACCTCGGCTTCGCCACCATCCCCGGCGATGTCTGCGCCGGTCAGCCTGTGCCGGCGGCAGGAGCGACGCCCCAGTGACGACTGCACGCATCGACGCCCGTTTCGCCGCGCTGAAGGCCGAGGGCCGGGCCGGCTTCATTCCCTATGTCATGACGGGCGATCCCAGCCGCGACGAGGCGCTGGAGATTCTGCGCGGCCTGCCCGGCGCGGGGGCGGACCTGATCGAACTGGGTCTGGCCTTTTCGGACCCCATGGCCGAGGGGCCGCCGATCCAGCGCGCCGCCCTGCGCGGGCTGGCGGCGGGGATGACGCTGCGCGGCACGCTCGATCTTGTGGTTGATTTCCGGGTGGGCGACGACGCCACCCCGGTCATCCTGATGGGCTATCTGAATCCGGTCGAAAGCTACGGCTACGAGGCCTTCGCGGCTGACGCGGCGGCGGCGGGAGTGGACGGTCTGATCGTGGTGGACTGCCCGCCGGAAGAAGCCGGGCCTCTGGCTGCGGCTCTGGACGCCCAGGCTGTGTCGCTGATCCGTCTGGCCACGCCGACCTCGGACGACGAGCGGCTGCAGGTCATCGCGCGCGGCACCTCGGGCTTTGTCTATTACGTCTCGGTCGCGGGCGTGACCGGGGTCAAGGAGGCCGTGGCGGCTGACGTCGCCCCCGCCGTCGAGCGCGTGCGCAAGGCGGCGAACCTGCCGGTCGCTGTCGGTTTCGGCGTCAAGACGCCCGAGCGCGCCGCCGAGATCGCCCGCGTGGCCGATGCGGTGGTGGCGGGGTCGGTCTTCGTCGATGAGGTCGCCGCCGCGCTCGCAGCGAACGAACCGGCCGTGCCCCGCGTTCTGGCCCGGGTGAAGGCCCTGGCAGATGCGGTTCGCACCGCCAGAACTAGTGCTTCCGTGACGGAAACCGTTTAAAGGCGCGCTCATGGTCGATAAGAATCCTGAGAACAAGCCGCGCGGCGGCTGGCTGTCCCGCTTCGCTCCCGGCGTGCGCAAGATCGTCAGCCGGCGCGACACGCCCGACAACCTGTGGGTCAAGGACCCGGACAGCGGCGAGATGCTGTTCCGCTCGGACCTGGAGGCGGCCCTGTGGGTCACGCCGTCGGGCCGCCATATGCGCATCAATGCGCCGACGCGCCTGAAGGCTACCTTCGACGACGGCAAGTTCGAGAGCATCGACACGCCGGACGTGCCGGAAGATCCGTTGAAGTTCTCGGACGGCAAGCCCTACAAGGACCGCCTGAACGCGGCCCGCAAGGCGGCGGGCCGCAAGGACACCATGGCGATCGGCTACGGCCAGATCGACGGGGTGGCCGCGGTGGTCATCGTGCAGGACTTCACCTTCATGGGCGGGTCGCTGGGCATGGCGGCGGGCGAGGCCTTCGTCGCCGCCGCCCGTGAAGCCGTGAAGCGCGGCGTGCCCTTCGTCTGCTTCACCGCCGCCGGCGGCGCGCGGATGCAGGAAGGCGCCCTCAGCCTGATGCAGATGGCCCGCACCACCCTGGCGGTGCAGGAGGTGAAGGCGGCGCAGCTGCCCTATATCGTCGTCCTGACCGACCCGACCACGGGGGGCGTGACCGCCTCCTACGCCATGCTGGGCGACGTCCACCTGGCCGAGCCGAACGCCCTGATCGGCTTCGCCGGTCCGCGCGTGATCGAGACCACCATCCGCGAGAAACTGCCGCCGGGCTTCCAGCGCGCCGAGTATCTGCAGGGCAAGGGCATGGTCGACAAGGTGGTGGCGCGCGGCGATCTGCCGACGACGCTGGGCCAGATCATGTCCATGCTGATGGGCGGCAAGCGCAAGGCGGCCTAAGGCCCCTGATGGACCCGATCTCGCAGCGTCTTCTGGCCCGCCATCCGCAGCGCATCGACCTGTCGCTGGAGCGGATGCGGGCCCTTTGTGCGGCGCTGGGCGATCCGCAGGACAAGCTGCCGCCGGTGGTCCATGTCGCCGGCACCAACGGCAAGGGTTCGACCGTGGCCCTGATACGGGCCATCGCCGAGGCTGCGGGTCTGCGGGTTCACGCCTACACCTCGCCGCATCTGGTGCGCTTCAACGAGCGCATTCGGCTGGCCGGGACGCTGATCAGCGACGAGGTCCTCAGCAAGGTGCTGGATCGGGTCGAGGCCGCCATGGCTAAGAGTGGGGGCGAGGCCACCGTGTTCGAGAGCACGACCGCCGCCGCCTTTCTGGCCATGAGCGAGACCCCCGCCGATCTGGCCATCATCGAGGTGGGGCTGGGCGGGTCACTGGACGCCACCAATGTCATCGACCGACCCCTGCTGAGCGTCATCACCCCCGTCGATCTGGATCACGCCGAGTTCCTGGGCGACAGGATCGAGGGCGTCGCCGCCGAGAAGGCGGGCATCCTCAAGTCCGGGGCGCGCGGCGTCATCGCCCGTCAGTCCGAGGCCGTCATGGCGGTGATCGAGCGCCGCGCCGCCGAGGTCCATTCGCCCCTGACCGTCATGGGCGTGGACTTCGACGCCTGGGCCGAGCGCGGCGGGCTGGTCTATCAGGATCAGGAACGCTTCCTCGACCTGCCGGCCCCGGCGCTGAGCGGCCCGCATCAGTTCGACAATGCGGGCGTGGCCGTGGCGGCGGCGCTGGAGCTGGACCTGCCCGAGGCCGCCATCGCCGAGGGCTTGAAAGCTGTGCGCTGGCCGGCGCGGATGCAGCGTCTGACCGCCGGACCCTATGCCGAGAAAGCGCAGGCCGCCGACGCCGAGCTGTGGCTGGACGGCGGGCACAACCCTCATGCTGGACGGGCCATGGCGCGGACGCTGGCCGAGCGTCAGGCGCGCGCGCCGCGCCCGACTGCCTTGATTGTCGCCATGCTGGCCAACAAGGACGCGGGCGGCTTCTTCGAGGCCCTAAAAGGCATCGATCTTCAGGTCTTCACCGTCGCCTTCGAGGGCTCCGCGGCCGACCCGGCGGCCTTGACCGCCGTGGCGCAGGGACGCGGTTTCGGCGCGATGGCGTCGGCCTCGGTGGACGAGGCTCTGGATCGGGCCCTGGCGCTGGGCGCAGGCCGCATCGTCATCTGCGGCTCTCTCTATCTGGCTGGCGAGGTGCTGGGCGCCAGCCCGGAGACCTGGCCGGCCTGAGCCGGCTCAGCCCTGGGCCTTAAAGGCCGGCAGCAGGGCGCCGAGGCGTTGGCCCATTTCCTCGGCCATGGCCTGAACCCCGCTCAGCGGGCGCATCATGACCTCGAAATCGACGATCCGGCCGTCTTCGTCGAAGCGGATGAAGTCGATGCCCTTGACGCTCTTGTCTGCGACCCTGGCGCTGAACTCCAGCACCACGCTGAGGCCGTCGGCGGTGACGGCTTCGCGGTGGTAGGCGAAGTCGGAGAAGACGCCGGCGGCGGTGCTGACGGCCAGAACCACGGCCTCGGCGCTGTGATAGGCCTTGTGGGCCACCGGCGAGCGGAAGACGGCCTCGGGATGGGTGATGGCGCGCAAGCCCCCCAGGTCCTGGGCGGCGACCATTTCGTGCCACTTGTCCAGCGAAGCGGCGGCGGCGGGATGCAGGGTCGGCGTCATGAGCTTTTCCTTCCTCAGAGAGCGGCGGCCAGGCGTATGCCCTGGTCGATGGCGCGCTTGGCGTCCAGTTCAGCGGCCACGTCCGCGCCGCCGATCAGGTGAACCGAGCAGCCGCGCGCGACCAGGGCGTCGTGCAGATCGCGCAGGGGCTCCTGACCGGCGCAGATGACCACGTGATCGACCGGCAGGGTCTTTTCGGCGCCGTCGATGGTCACGTGCAGGCCGTCGTCGTCGATGCGGCGATAGGCGACGCCGCTGGCGGTGACGACGCCGTGCATCTTCAGCGCGGCGCGGTGAATCCAGCCGGTGGTGCGGCCCAGGCGCTCGCCGACCTTGCCGGTCGAGCGCTGCATCAGGAAGACCTGACGCTCGGCCGGTTCGACCTGGGGCGCGGTGCGGCCCCCGGCGGTGCGGTAGTCGGGATCGACGCCCCAGGTGCGGAAGAAGCGGTCGATCGACGGCGGTTCATGCCGTTCAACCAGATACTCGCTGACGTCGTGGCCGATGCCCCCGGCGCCGATGACGGCCACGGTCTTGCCGACCGGAACCTCGTCGCGCAGGACGTCGAGGTAGGACAGGGTCTTGGCGTGGTCGAAGCCGTCGATCTCGGGCGTGCGCGGGGTCACGCCGGTGGCCAGGACGATCTCGTCGAAGCCCTCGTCGGCCAGGCTTTCAGTCTCGGCGCGGGTGTTGAGGCGGACCTTGACCCCGGTCAGGTCCAACTGCTTGTGGAAGTAGCGCAGGGTCTCGCCGAACTCCTCCTTGCCGGGGATCTTGCGGGCGATGTTGAACTGGCCGCCGACTTCGCTCGCGGCCTCAATCAGGGTGACGGCGTGGCCGCGTTCGGCGGCGGTGACGGCGAAGCTGAGGCCGGCGGGACCGGCGCCGACGACGGCGATCTTGCGGGGCGTTTCGGTCGGCGCGATGACCAGTTCGGTCTCGTGACAGGCGCGCGGATTGACCAGGCAGGAGGTGATCTTGCCCGCAAACGTATGGTCGAGGCAGGCCTGGTTGCAGCCGATGCAGGTGTTGATCTCGTCGGCGCGGTTCTCGCGCGCCTTCTGCACAAAGGCGGCGTCGGCCAGCAGGGGGCGGGCCATCGACACCATGTCGCAATAGCCCTCGGCCAGCAGGCCCTCGGCCACCTCGGGCGTATTGATGCGGTTGGTGGCGACCAAGGGGATGGAGACCTCGCCCTTCAGCCGCTTGGTCACCCAGGCGAAGGCGGCGCGCGGGACGCTGGTGGCGATGGTGGGGATGCGCGCCTCGTGCCAGCCTATGCCGGTGTTGAGGATGGTGGCGCCCGCCGCTTCTACGGCCTTGGCCAGTTGCACCACTTCGTCGGCGGTCGAGCCGCCCTCGACCAGGTCCAGCATCGAGAGGCGGTAGATGATGATGAAGTCGGGGCCAACCGCCTCGCGCGTGCGGCGCACGATTTCGAGCGGCAGGCGGATGCGGTTCTCGTACGAGCCGCCCCATTCGTCGTCGCGCTGGTTGGTGCGGGCGGCGATGAACTCGTTGATCAGATAGCCCTCGGACCCCATGACCTCGACGCCGTCATAGCCGGCGGACTGGGCCAGGGCGGCGCAGTTGACGAAATCGGCGATGGTCTGCTCGACCTCCTCGCCGGTCAGGGCGTGGGGGGCGAAGGGGGTGATCGGGGCCTGGATGGCCGAGGGCGCGACCAGGTCGGGGTGGTAGGCGTAGCGACCGAAATGCAGGATCTGCAGGGCGATCTTGCCGCCCTCGGCGTGGACGGCGGCGGTGACGAGGCGGTGATGTTCAGCCTCCTCCTCGGTGTTCAGCTTGGCGCCCCAGGGCATGGGGCGGCCGCGTTCGTTGGGCGAGATGCCGCCGGTGACGATCAGACCGACCTCGCCCCGCGCCCGCTCGGCGTAGAAGGCGGCCATGCGTTCGAAGCCGTTGTCGACCTCCTCCAGCCCGACGTGCATCGACCCCATCAGCACCCGGTTCTTCAGCGTGGTGAAGCCGAGGTCCAGCGGCTTGAGCAGTTCGGGATAGGGCATGAGCGCGGCCTGTTATGCAATCAGTTGCATAACTAGTATCCGGCCCGCGCCATTATGCAATGGGCTGCATCAAGGCGGCCGTGGCTCAGGCCTCGACCGCCGGCTTCTTGATGAAGCGGGGCAGCAAGCTGGCCACCACCTTGCGCCCGGCGTCGTCGGGCTGGTCCAGCATGGCGCGCAGCGGCGGGCCGATCAGGGCTTCGCCGAAGGCGCTGAGGGCGATGAACAGGACCGCCGAGCCGATGCGTTCACGCGCCTCGTCCGTCTCGCCCAGCTTCTCGATGATGGCCTTGACCAGGTTGTTCACCGCGTCGCGCACCGGCTCCAGATGGCTCAGATCACCGGACATGGCGATCCAGGCCGCCAGTCGCCCGGCCCCGCCCTCGGCGAAGGCGTCGAAGACGGCGTTGATCAACTCCATCGGTGCGCCGTCGTCGGTGCGCAGGCGCGTCACGGCGGCGTCCAGGGCCTGATTCAGGTCGTCGACCATCGACCCCATCAGGGCGGACTGCAGGCCGGCGGCCGAACCGAAATGGTGGATGAGATTGGCGTGGGTCACGCCGATGTCCGCCGCCACCGCCGACAGGGTCACCGCCGTGGGGCCGCCCGACAAAAGCAGGGCGCGGGCCGAGACCACGGCCTCGCGACGGGCCTCTTCAGGCGAACGACGGCGACGGCGCGGTTTTTCGAGCGTGGCAATTGACATATCTGTAAATGACATTCATGTAGATAGTTATTCGTTCTAGGCTTCCGCAAAGGAACCCGCAAGTGCAAGCCGCATCGACTCTTTCCGCTTTTGCGTCCCCGTTCGACCAGTCGCGCCGACCGTCACAACTGACGGCTTCGCGCGTGCAACCCGTCCGTGCGCTGCGCGCCATGCGCCGTCTGGTGGCGGACAAGGACGACACCGAACAGGTGTTTGAAATCATGAACGCCCTGTCGGGCCGCTCGCCGGATTGGGGCTACGGGCGTCTGCTGGAAACGCCGGAGGGCGGGGTGCAGGCCTATCGCCGACAGGAGCTGGCGGACCTTCTTCAGGACCGGGCGTGGCTGGGCCAGTTTGGCCAGGGCACTGTGGGGGCCGCTTACCGGAACTTCATCGACGCCCAGAACTTCTCCGCCTACGGCCTGGCCGACGAAAGCCGCAAGATCGTGGACAGCGAGATCGAGGCGGCCCACCCGCGCGCCTGGTTCGCGCGACGGATGCGCGACGTCCACGACATCTGGCACGTGCTGACCGGCTATGAGGCGGACGCTCTGGGCGAGGCCTGTCTGGTGGCGTTTTCGCTGCCGCAGACGCGCAGCGCCGGCTTCGGCCTGATCGCCTCGGGCATAGCGGTGCAGTTCATGCGCGCCCGCACCGGATACCCCTGCGCACGGGCCGTCTTCCAGGCCTGGCGCGACGGTCGCCGCGCCGCCTGGCTGCCGGGCGAGGATTATGAGCGCCTGTTCGCCGAGCCGCTGGAGGTCGCGCGTCGCCGACTGAAGATCCCGACGCCGACCATCTATCAGCGCGTGCCGCCTGCGGTCCGCAACGCCTATCATGGCGGCAAGGGATGAGGGGGCGCGCGGGGGTTCTGGCCGCTGTTATCGTCGCTGGGGTCGCTTCGCCGGTGATGGCGCAGGACGAGGCCCTGCTGGGGCGCTGGCGCACGCCGGCCCAGAACGGCGTCGTCGCTATCGAGCGTTGCGGCGCGGCTCTGTGCGCCAAGGTGGTGGACGCCGCCGCCCTGCGCGCCAACCCGGATCAGCGCGATGTGCGTAATCGCGACCCGGCTCTGCGGTCGCGCCCGGTCAAGGGGCTGACGGTGTTGCGGGCGGCGTCCGGCGGGCCGCGCGTGTGGAACGCCGGGCCGCTCTACGACCCTGACAGCGGTCAGGGGGCGGCGACGGGAACGCTGACCCTGGTCGAGCCCGACCGGCTGGCGGTGCGGGGCTGCATCGCCCGGATGCTGTGCCGGACCCAGACCTGGACGCGGGCGCGCTGACGCCGCCGCCCGCTGACGACCGACGACTGTAACGCGAGAGGCCGACGGGGGAGACCGTGTCGGCGAGGGGAAGACCGACCATGCTGATCTGGATTGGCGCACTGGCCCTGGGGGCCTTCATCCTGACCCTGGTGCAGGCGCGGATGACGATCTGGAGCGTCGCCGCCGCCGCCTGGATCACGGCGGGCTGGGGGGCGGAACTGATCGCGCCGACGACGGCGGCGATCATGGCCGGGATCGCCGCGCCGGTGCTTCTGCTGCTGACGCTCACGCCCCTGCGCCGCGCCGTCCTGTCGCGCCCGGCCATGGCGGGCTTCCGCCGGATCATGCCGAAGATGAGCCCGACCGAACAGGCGGCGGTCGAGGCCGGCGGCGTCTGGTGGGACGCCGAGCTGTTCGCGGGCAAGCCGGACTGGAAGCGGCTTCTGGCCACCCCGGCGCCGGTCCTGACGCCCGAAGAACAGAGCTTCCTCGACAATGAGGCTGAGCATCTGTGCGACCTGGCCAACGACTGGGAGACCACCTCGGTCTGGCAGGACCTGTCGCCCGAGGCCTGGGCCTACGCCAAGGACAAGGGCTTCCTGGGCATGATCATTCCCAAGGCCTACGGCGGTCTGGGCTTCTCCGCCTACGCCCACAGCCAGGTGATCCAGAAGCTGTCGACGCGCTGCTCGGCGGCGGCGGTCTCCGTCATGGTGCCCAACTCGCTCGGTCCGGCGGAGCTGCTGCTGCACTACGGCACGGAAGACCAGAAGAACCACTATCTGCCGCGTCTGGCCTGCGGCGAGGAAATCCCCTGCTTCGCCCTGACCAACCCCTATGCCGGGTCCGACGCCGCCTCGATCACCGACACGGGCGTGGTCTGCAAGGCGATGTGGAACGGCGTCGAGACCCTGGGTTTTCGCATCAGCTGGCGCAAGCGCTACATCACCCTGGCCCCGGTCGCGACGGTGCTGGGTCTGGCGTTTCGCGCCCTGGACCCCGACGGCCTGCTGGGCGGCGAGGCCGAGCCGGGCATCACCTGCGTCCTGATCCCGCGCGACCATCCGGGGGTGAATATCGGGCGCCGCCACTGGCCGCTGAACGCGGTCTTCCAGAACGGCCCGACCAGCGGCGACGACGTCTTCGTGCCGATGGAGATGGTCATCGGCGGGCGCGAGCAGGTCGGGACGGGCTGGCGGATGCTGATGGAGTGTCTGGCCGCGGGCCGGGCCATCTCCCTGCCGTCGTCCAATGTCGGCATGTCCAAGCTGGCCGTCGGCATGGTCGGGGCCTACGTGGCCATCCGTCGCCAGTTCAACCAGCCCATCGGCGCCTTCGAGGGCGTGCAGGAGGCCCTGGCCCGCATGGCGGGGCACCTCTACGCCACGGACGCCGTGCGGCGGCTGGCGGCGGCGGCGCTGGACCAGGGCGAGAAGCCCTCGGTCGTCTCGGCCATCGCCAAGTATCACGTCACCGAGCGCGCGCGCCTCATCATCAATGACGGCATGGACGTGGTCGGCGGCAAGGGCGTCTGCATGGGACCGGGCAACTTCCTGGCCCGCGCCTATCAGCAGATCCCGGTCGCCATCACCGTCGAGGGCGCCAACATCATGACCCGGACCCTGATCATCTATGGTCAGGGCGCCATCCGCTGCCACCCCTATGTCCTGACCCTGATGCGGACGGCGGGGGCGGGCGAGCTCAAGCCCTTCGACGCAGCCCTGTTCGGCTATGTCGGCTTCCTGTTCCGCAACATGGCGCGGGCCCTGGTCTTCAGCCTGACGGGCGGCCTGCTGATCGCCGCGCCGGGCGAGGCGGCGCCGCAGCTGAGGCGCTACTACAGGGCGGCCACTCGCCTTTCGACCCTGCTGGCCCTGGCGTCGGACCTGTCGATGGCCACCGTCGGCGGGGCGCTGAAGCGCAAGGGCGCCATGACCGGGCGGATGGGCGACATCCTGTCCCAGCTCTTCATCCTGTCCAGCGTGCTGAAGCGGTTCGAGGACGAGGGGCGTCCGGTCGAGGATCTGCCCTTCGTCCACTGGGCGGCGCAGGACGCCCTGGCGCGGGCCGGGACGGCGTGGCGCGATCTGCTGGCCAACCACCCGAACCGGGGCGCGGCCCTGTTCCTGAAACTGGTCGGGGCGCCGTTCGGGCTGAAGGCCTCGGGACCGGACGACGCCTGCGCCGCCGCCGTCGCCGGCCTGATCCAGCAGCATGGACCGGCGCGCGACCGCCTGGTCGCCGGGTCGTGGACGGCGCGGATCGAGGTCGATCCCATCGCCGCGACCCTCGTCGCCTTTGACCTCTATCCCCAGGTCGAGGCCATCGAGCGGCGGCTGAAGGGCGCCATCCGCGCGGGCCGCATCGCTCGCGCCCCGCAGAATCTGACCCTGTTGAACGCCTGGGCGGCGAAGGCCGAGGGGCTGGACCTGATCACCGCCGAGGAGCGCGCCGCCATCGCCCGTTTCGCGGTCTATGCCGATCAGGCGATCCAGGTGGACGATTTCCCCGCCGACTTCGACATCGCCGCCGGGCTGGAGCGGCGACAGGCGGCGGAAAGCGCGCCCCGCAAGACGACCAAGAAGGCGGCCTGATGAGCGATCGGTATCTGGACTTCGCCAACTCGGGCGTCGGCGGCTGGCTGACGGGCGCCTTGGGCCTGCCGCGCCCGGCGCCCCTGCGTCGTCGCGCCGAGGCGGGGGCGGGCCTCGTCGGGCCTCTGTTGTTGGGGCGGGACACAGACGGACGGCTGGCGACGACCTTGGGGCGACTGGCGGGGACAGCGGGTCAGCAGACCCATGTCGAATGGTCGCCCGACGTGCGCTACGGCGGTCTGGTGTTCGACGCCTCGGGCTGCGGCGACGCGGCTGCGGCCCAGGGCCTCTATCGCTTCTTCCATCAAGCCATCCGTTCGGTGGCCGAGCATGGCCGCATCGTGGTGATCGGCACGCCGCCGGAGTTGATGGCCGACGCCGAGGGCGAGGCGATCCAGCGCGGGCTGGAGGGCTTTGTCCGCTCGCTGGCCAAGGAGGCGCGGCGCAGCATCGCCGTGCATATGCTGTACGTCGCGCCGGGGGCGGAAGACGCCGCCGACAGCACGCTGGGTTTCCTGCTGTCAGCGCGCTCGGCCTATGTCTCGGGCCAGCCGATCCGGGTGGTCGTGCCGGTCGCGACCAGCGAACCGGGGACGGGTCATAAGGGACGGCGCGTGCTGGTCACCGGCGCCTCGCGCGGCATCGGCGAGGCCATCACCCGCCTGTTTGTGGCCGAGGGGGCGCAGGTCGTTGCGCTGGACGTGGCGGGGGCGGCGGAGGGCCTGTCCGCCCTGTCGGCGGAATTGGGCGTCGAGACGCTGGCGCTGGACATCACGGCGCCCGACGCGGCCGAGACCATCCTTGCCGACGCTCTGGCGCGCGGCGGTTATGACGTGGTGATCCACAACGCCGGCATTACCCGCGACCGCACCCTGGCCCGAATGGAGCCGCGCGAATGGGACAGCGTCATGGCCGTCAACCTGTCCGCGCCCCTGGCCATCACCCGCGCCCTGATCGAGGGCGAGGGGATGCGCCCCAACGGCCGCATCGTCGCCGTGTCCTCGCTGAGCGGCATCGCCGGCAATATGGGCCAGAGCAACTATGCCCTGTCCAAGGCCGCCTGGATCGGCGCTGTCCGCCGGATGGCGCCCCAGTTGGCCTGGCGCGGGATCACCATCAACGCCGTGGCCCCCGGCTTCATCGAGACCCAGATGACCGCCGCCATCCCCTTCGCCATCCGCGAGGCCGGGCGGCGGATGAACAGCATGGGTCAGGGCGGGCATCCGGTCGACGTGGCCGAAACCATCGCCTGGCTGGCCGATCCGGCCTCGGGCGGGGTCAACGGACAGGTGGTGCGCGTCTGCGGCCAGAGCCTGCTGGGCGCATGACGGCGGCGATCGAGCGGTTTGACGCGCCGCTGTCGGGGGCGGCGGTGGTCGGCGGGGCGCTGCGAGGGATGCTGCGCGGCAAGCTGGACGAGGCGGTGCTGCCGCCACGCCTCTTGCAGCGCGAGGTCATGCTGGAGGCTGAGGCGGTCGCCGCCTATGCCGATCTCTGCGGCTTTGCGCCCAAACAGGGCGTGCCGATCACCTGGCCGCACATCCTGGCCTTTCCGCTGCAGATGCGGCTGATGCTGGGGACGGACTTCCCCTATCCGGCGGTGGGGCTGGTGCACCTGCAAAACCGCATCCGCCAGCACGCCCGGCTGAACCTAGGCGACCGGCTGACGCTGACGGCGCGGCCGGGACGGTTTCTGAGCCACGACAGGGGGCAGGCCTTTACGCTGGAAACCACGGCGGCGCGCGACGGCGCGACGGTGTGGGAGGGGGTGAGCGTCTATCTGCGGCTCGGGCGTTGCGGGCAGGGCGATCCGACGCCGGTGCTGACCGGCGACGAGGCCGACCGGCTGGTCGAGACCTGGACCGTTCCCGCCGATCTGGGCCGTCGCTATGCGCGCGTTTCGGGCGACGCCAATCCGATCCACACCTCGGCCCTGGGGGCGCGGCTGTTCGGCTTTCGCCGGGCCATCGCTCATGGGATGTGGACCAAGGCGCAGGCCACAGCCGCCCTGTCGCCGCCTGCGCCGCTGGACGCCGCCGAGGTCGAGGTCGCCTTTCGCGCGCCGCTCTTCCTGCCGGGACAGGCGGGGCTCTACGCCGGGCCTGCTGGTGATCTCCGTGATTTCGAGGTGCGCGACGCGACCGGCGCCCGCGCCCATCTCCGGGGTCGGCTGACCCTTTCGCCTGAGGATTCTGTTGCATGCTGACCGCTTCTACGCCGCGCCGGGTCGCCATTCTGGGCGGCAATCGCATTCCCTTCGCGCGGTCGAACACCGCCTATGCCGAGGCCTCCAATCAGGAGATGCTGACGGCGGCGCTGCAAGGTCTGGCCGACCGCTACGACCTGCACGGCCTGCGGCTGGGCGAGGTGGCGGCGGGGGCGGTGCTGAAGCTGTCGCGCGACATCGCCCTGACCCGCGAGAGCCTGCTGGACACCACCATCGGCCACGACACTCCGACCTATGACGTCAGCCAGGCCTGCGGCACCGGGCTGGAGGCGGCCATTCTGGTGGCCAACAAGATCGCTCTGGGTCAGATCGAGGTCGGGATCGCGGGCGGGGTGGACACCACCTCGGACGCGCCGATCGGGCTCAATGAAAAGTTCCGCAAGGCCCTGTTGGCCGCCAACCGCGAGAAGACCACAGGCGGGCGGATCAAGGCGCTGTTGGGGGCCGGTCTGAGCGCGCCCTTCAAGCCCGAGCCGCCGCGCAACGCCGAGCCGCGCACCGGCCTGTCGATGGGCGAGAGCTGCGAGCAGATGGCCAAGCGCTGGGCCATTCCGCGCGAGGATCAGGACGCCCTGGCCGTGGCCAGCCACCGCAACGCCGCCGCCGCCTGGGAGGCCGGGCTGTTCGACACCCTGGTGACGCCGTTCCGGGGATTGAATCGCGACAACAACCTGAGGCCCGACATCGATCCGGCGAAACTGGCGACGATGAAGCCGGTGTTCGACCGGGCGAACGGCACGCTGACAGCGGCCAACTCCACGCCCCTGACCGACGGGGCCTCGACCGTGCTGCTGGCCAGCGAGGAGTGGGCGAAGGCGCGCGGCCTGCCGGTTCTGGCCTATCTGCGCACCGGCGAGACGGCGGCGGTGGACTTCGTCAAGGGCGACGAGGGGCTGCTGATGGCGCCCGCCTACGCCGTGCCGCGGATGCTGGCCAGGCTGGAGCTCAGCTTGCAGGAATTCGACCTCTATGAAATCCACGAGGCCTTCGCCGCCCAGGTGCTGTGCACGCTGAAGGCGTGGCAGGACGAGGACTATGCCCGCACCCGTCTGGGGCTGGAGCGGGCGCCCGGGGCCATCGACATGAGCCGGCTGAACGTCAACGGCGGCTCGCTGGCGGCGGGGCATCCGTTCGCGGCGACAGGGGGGCGCATCCTGGCCAATCTGGCGACCATGATCGACCGGCGCGGGGGCGGGCGCGGTCTGATCTCGATCTGCGCGGCGGGCGGTCAGGGCGTGGTGGCGATGGTTGAGAAATGAGCGATCTGGCTGTCGAGAGCGCCGCTTCCGCCGAGGCGGACCGGCTGTGGGCCGAGCGCTTCTGGACCGCCCATTACCGCGCCGGGGTGCCGACCTGCATCGAGGATGAGCTGGCGCGCTGGACCTCGGTGCAGCAGATGTTCGAGGCGGACTCGCGCCGCTTCGCCGAGCGGCCCGGCTATGTCAGCCTGGGCACGGCCCTGACCTATGGCCAGGTGCTGAGCGCGGCCAAGGCCTTCGGCGCCTGGCTGCAATCGGTCGGGGTCCAGCCCGGCGACCGGGTGGCGCTGATGATGCCCAACGGCCTGCAGTATCCGACGGCCCTGTTCGGGGTCCTGTTCGCCGGCGCCGTGGTGGTCAACGTCAACCCGCTCTACACGCCGCGCGAACTGCAGCATCAGCTGAAGGACAGCGGGGCGGTCGCCATCGTGGTGATGGACATGTTCGCCAAGACGCTGGAGCAGGCGCGCGAGGGGACTCAGGTTCGTCACGTCGTGATTACGGCGATGGGCGACATGATGCCGGGCCTGAAGGGCGTCGCCGTCAGCGCCATGATGCGCCACGTGCAGAAGCTGGTTCCGCCCTGGCGTCTGCCTGACGCGCATCGCTGGAAGGCCCTGATGCGGCGGGCGCGGCGTCTGACCCTGAAGCCCGTCGAAACCAAGCCGGAGGACTTGGCCTTCCTGCAATATACCGGGGGCACCTCGGGGGTGGCCAAGGGGGCCATGCTGACCCACCGCAACATCCTGGCCAATACGCTGCAAGGCCGCGCCTGGGTGCTGGATCAGATCGATCAGGGCGAGGTGATCGGCAACGTCACCATGCTGCCGCTCTATCATATCTTCTCCCTGACGGCGAACCTGATGATGTTCACCGGGGCGGGGGGCAGGAACATCCTGATCGCCAATCCGCGCGATTCAAAACGCGTGGAATGGATCCTGAGGAAGGAGCGCTTCGTCGGCATGACGGGGCTGAACACCCTGTTTTCCAGCCTGTTGAAGACCGAGGCCTTCCGCAATCGCGACTTCTCGGACCTGAAGCTGACCATCGCCGGGGGCATGGCGACGCAGAAGGTGGTGGCCGAGGAGTGGGAGGCGGTGACGGGCGCGCCCCTGGTGGACGGTTACGGACTGACCGAGACCTCGCCGGTGGTCTGCATCGGCCTGGTTGATCTGGCGCACCCGGAACGCATGGGCTTTGACGGGACGGTGGGCCTGCCGGTGCCCTCGACCGAGGTGCGGATGCGGCGCGAGAACGGAACCTGGGCCGGGATCGACCAGTCAGGCGAGCTGTGCGTGCGCGGGCCCCAGGTCATGCTGGGCTACTGGCAAAGGCCGGACGAGACGGCCAAGGCCATCTCGGCGGACGGCTGGCTGGCGACCGGCGACGTCGGGGTGATGCAGGCCAATGGCCGGGTGCGGCTGGTGGACCGGATCAAGGACATGATCCTGGTCTCGGGCTTCAACGTCTATCCGGGCGAGATCGAGGACGTGGTGGCGTCGCACCCTCTGGTCGAGGAGGTGGCGGCGGTCGGCGTGCCCGATCCGGTGCAGGGCGAGCGGATCAAGATCGTCGTCGTGCCGCGTTCGCCCGAGCTGACGGCGGAGATGCTGATCGCCCACTGTCGGGGGCAGCTGACGGCCTACAAGGTGCCGCGTCTGGTGGAGTTCCGGTCTGAGCCCCTGCCCAAGACGCCGGTGGGCAAGGTGCTGCGGCGGGAGTTGCGGGGGTAGCGCTTTCCTCCCCATTTCATGGGGAGGTGGCGCGGACGCGTAGCGGCCGTGACGGAGGGGGCGTCTCGACGGCGGGCGGTTGTGCCGCCCCCTCCACCGCTTCGCGGTCCCCCTCCCCACAGAGTGGGGAGGAAAGGGGCAGACAAGCAAAAAGCGGCGCATCCTGGGATGCGCCGCCTCTTTAGTTCTCGCAGACGACGGTCGTCAGTCGGCCTTGACGCCGGCTTCGGCCAGCCATTCGACGATCTTGCCCTTGGGCATGGCGCCGACCTTCATCGAGG
>RCUP01000881.1_pt1 | contig 20084 bp, 23 predicted proteins | sample 2166341 | NCBI WGS metagenome assembly RCUP01 (sample SAMN09932325, study PRJNA488358) | compost metagenome | isolation source: compost soil in succinonitrile-enriched | place: Germany: Experimental Botanical Garden | reverse complement strand
ACTGTACCCCATGGCTTTGCTTAGGGCCCCTTTGTAATCGTCATGCCCGTAGGTGACCCGTTCTTCCTCCCAGGTATGCGCCATTTCCAGGCCGAGACTGTGGTAGATGCAAAAGGCTTCGAACCTTCCGCTGTCCCCGCCCATGAGGTTCGCTACCGCGTCCGAAATATCCTCATCGTCGCGAGGAGTGACGCCTGCCTCATAGAAGTTTTGAAGCAAGGACGAAGAATTCTGGAAATGGTTAATCCACAGTCTTGCGTAACGGTAGTCAGCGTCAGTGGAGCGCAAGTCATTCCATACGAGGTCGAGCAGTTTGAGCGACTCATTTAACTGCCCGCGCACGAAGTCTGGATGAACGATGCCAAACCGCCGCTGCAGCAATGGGTTGATCAGCTTGTCCAGTTTGTACCAGGCTGCTACTTGGGGAATGGCGTTGCCGACCGCTGTCCAGTCGAACTCGTCGGCTCTGGACAAGATCCATTGGATGATCACTTTCAGTAATGCTGGATGGAATAGACCACGAGTGAGGCGGGTGGCCTGCAGTGCACCGCACTGCTCCGCGAGTATTGCCGTCGCAGTGTTAAGGGCACGTCCAACGATCGGGTAGTGGGCTTCAGATAGATCGCCAGTCTCCAGCGAGCGAGTGAATTCGGCGAATTCAGCCTGTCCCATATTCAGCTCCGCTTCGTTTAGCTGAATTCGGAATACCAATTGCGTCAGGTAGAGGCCAGCGATAATAGTGTTTTGTAATTCCTGCATGTGAATGCTCCCAGGATGGTCGTGGAATTTGGTATCAAATGCCTCGTTCGAAACTTGGCGAGGCTGGAGTTTTAGGTAAGTCGGGCGGGCCGGCCGTTTAGAATTGGCGAGTGCGACTTGCCCCTTTGCTAATAGTGGCGCGGAAAGGGAGTTGCCGCGGGCAATGCCGGACTAAACGGTGTCTTCGCCAGGGAAAGGGCAAAAGCCTAGCTGAAACGTGTCACGAGGGTAATACCTTAGTTCTATCAGGGAGGCATCTAATCAGCAATGGGTCGTTCATTAGCCTCCAGATATTGAGGTGGCTTCAATGAGTTATTGGCTTGCAAGCAATGTATGATCGATATTAATTGTTATATATTAATAAAAGTAATTTAAATAAGGGCATGATCCAACCCTTCACGGTTAGCACCTAACCCGTTGTGTCGAAAAACGTTCGCTTCAACCGTGAAAGTGGAAGTCGATTTCTAAAAATATTGCGATGCAACTCTCGTTACCAGTTAAGATCGCCCGCGTCGCGAACTCTCAGAAGTCGAAGTGCACGTAGCATGACTAATCAAGCAGGCTCCAAACCCACTGCAAACCGTCCAGTTTTCCTAGCGCTTCAGGGCGGAGGAGCACGAGGAATCGTTCATATCGGCGGGTTGATAGCCATCAATGACCTTGAATTGGACATTCTCGGCGTCTCCGGTACCTCAGCAGGTTCAATGATCGCAGCGCTTGTCGCGGTGGGGTACAAAGGGCTTGATCTCGTAGATCCGGATGCGTCAGATCACATTTTCAGTAAACAGCTCAAACACTCACCCTTTAAATCGCCAAGAGACCTCTTCTCCAAGGGTGGCTGGCGGTTGTTGCGCTACATGAGGTGGGCGACAGACCTGCCTGGCTGGATTCGCTCATTGTTTGATCCTAAAAAGCATCGCCTTTCAGTGCGAATTTTTTTTCGCGCGCTTGCAGCACTGCTTAGAACCTATGGGCTACTGGCAATAGCTGCAGTGATGCTTGCAAGCTACGCGTTCCTTGAGAGGCATCCCGGGTTAGCTTTTTTGTCTGCTTTCGCCGCGGTGGTACTGGGTGGACTAGCCTCGCAATGGCTAGTAATGCGCGTGCTAGCTGGATTGACAACGGTCGACAAGGTGCATGATTTCATCGATTTTGCGTTGAAGTCCAAACTCGAGGAAAAGGTTGATGGGGGAACTTACACCAAACCGGTCACCTTCAAGGATCTTCATGACGCGAAGTGCATCTCGTTGAAAATCATCGCAACCAATGCGACGACCGAGAGCCTTGAGCTGTTTTGTTATGAGAAAACACCCGATGTCCCTGTTGCACAGGCCGTAGCGGCTTCGATTTGTCTCCCTGTTATCTTTAAGCCGCGCGAATTTGAATTTGAGCGCAAAACGATTCATCGATCTGAAAAAGTGTTCGGTAAATTTCTGGACGGCGGCCTTGTATCGAACTTGCCGGCATGGCCATTCGACGAGGAGAGGTTGCTTCACCCCGATGTGCCAACGATCGCTTTCAATCTTGCGCCAGGGGAACACGATTCCAACAAACATTGGATTCCAGCGGTGCTAGGGGCTGTTGTCAATGGGACTGGGGAAATCGACACGCGTGCGACAGGGAAAATCATCAAGGTTTCGATCCCAACGAGCCTGAAGATGCTGGATTTCCATGTCAGTGCAGAAACTGTTTATGGGGAAGTCGCGGAGCCGGTTGTCCAGATTAGCGATAAGTTGCTTGAAGAGCTCCACGACGCACCGAAAGCACTGCGCGCGGCGGCCCACGAACTCAGCGTGATGATTACCGACTTGCTGAAAGCATACGACGGTGAATTGCACTTGGGCTTACGCAGTGACCATAGAGTTCGGGTCGCAATCGCGGTTCAGCGAGGAGATTCCATGCGATCGATATCCACCGTTTCTTTTGCGGGCTATGAGGCGGCCGATCCGGACTACGATCTCACGACTCCTCTTGATTCGCGCTACGCAGGACTCGCTTGGGTCAATGGCGCGTCGTTCGATTTGAGGACTGAACCTGCGGGGAGGCCTGCGTTTGGGCCTGGTGTCTTCGCGGGCGAAAAGGTGTGGACAGAGCTACAGTGGTTACTGTGCCAGCCGGTCAAATGTGCACCAGAACCCGGTAACTGGTTGAGGCCTTGTGTGGTGATTGTCGATTCCAATATTCCGTTTGAGCATGGCAATCCTGAAATAACATCGGTTTTAGACGATTTCGTCACTGGCGTTTCTGAGATGATCCAAGACTATAATAGTCGTAACGGTATCGCGCGTTTTGTGCAGGGGGCCAACACATGGCTATAACGATTCGATTAGGGGATGGTAAAGCCCGAAAAGTTACTCCGTCTCAGGGCGCCGCCTCTGCCCAGAGGAAAGCACGAGTCCAAAAAATTCTAAAAGAACATTCGGAAAAGGGTGAGGACAGTGTGTCCAAGACCTTGAGCAACCGATTCGAGCGTACACGTTTGCTGAAACAGCTACGCGAAGTCGGGATGCGCGAGTGGGTGAGAAATGGCAGCAAGGCTCAATTCGATCAACTGGTGAAGCAAGCTGCCAGCACGCCATTTGATGGTTATTTGACCGACTATGGTCAGTGGGAAAAAAAGTACGGTAATACCAGCAAGCAGGCGGGTGACGAAGTAAAATCCTCTTTGGTGGCTGAAGCAGGCACTGAACAGGACGGTCTGGATGATCCCTTGATTGTAAATCCCGAAATTTTGCGCGTCGGTGCATATTTAGCTGAACGAGCTCGTAAGCTTAATGAATGGGGACCTGTCTTTACAATACGCTCCAATGTGCCTAAAAAAGAGCGCGGGAACTATATTCCTTATCGGGGCGTTGCAGAGCGAAGAGGTAATCAGGAATTTGTCATCGTTGTTCATGCAAAAAACTCAGAGGCTGAAAAGTCTAAAGGAGAAGATGGCACATCTTTGACTTACATCGACAATGCAGGCGGACTCTCTTGCTGACGCCGCTACTGGCTTAGTCCGGCTGCCAAGTATGTTTGCTTGTTGCAGTCGCAAGTAGCTTGTGAGTGCCAAGGTGCCCGATCTGTCGAGCAATCCTGCGTAGGGTGAATTCACAATTAAGCGGTGCCTCAGAAGGGCGCTGTAATTGTGCATTGACCCAATCCCCAGCTTTAATGGAAAGCTTTCGTCAAGTCCTCCATTTTCAGGTTTACTGTTAAAAATTCCACAACGCGCCTCGGCAAGCCATCAATTAATGGATCTGACCTAAGAACAAAGTCAAGGCAGCAAGCACGCTGACGATCACGATGATTGCCCCGCCCCTCGTACTGACAAACCAAGCAGCCCCCCACCATTGCCTTGATCCAACCGTCAGTTCCGGACGGTAGTCGAAACGAACTCAGGCGGGGTGCACTTCAACACTATCCTTCATGCCAGTGACATAAAGTACATGTTTGCCGCCTTCCCGGATCACCTTGGCCTGGGGCATGTACGCGTAGTGATAACTATATTTATACGTCGCTTGGCGCCATTTTCGACCACCGTAAAACTCGAAAATGGTGTCCTGGTCATTAAAACCTTTAAATTCACCGCTCAGTTGCCCGTTGCTTATAATCATGGCTTTCTCACTGTTGAGTTTTCACAATATTCAAAAAGGAAGGGGCGCACGCCTCGTTAATAGTCAACGTAGGAGACTTGTGTAGAGCTCATTGTAGCGCGCTATAGTGTAGTTACGGAACTCGCTCAGTATGCTCAAGGAGCCAAAACATGGCTTTGAAAATAAAATTTTTGGACGGTGCCTCGGAAGAGTTTACCGATGATGAAATGGCCTCTATCAACAACCGGCTTGATCAGGTGCTGACCCCAAATTTTGGAAAGGGCAGGGTCAGCCGAATGGTAGCGGACAGTATTGAACTGAGCCGTTTGGGTGAAGCGCTTCATCGGGGAACATTCACCCTTGCAGAAAAGAAGTCCGCTGAGCACAACTTTTATGCCTTGACGAAGAAAATTCGTGAAGACAGTCAGTCCTTTTGGCGTGAAAAAAAGCTGGTCGCCGCGGCCCACAGTGCTGGCGAGTGACAGGTTGACCAAGACTTCGTTAAGGTCGATCGTCGTGCATATGCCGTCGGCTAGTTGAAGAAGTCTTGTTTGTGAAATTCATCTTTGATGATCTTCTGCGCAGGTCAAACAGGTCGGTGTCCCGCACCGTCGAAGGAGGGAGATTGGTATTGACCTGAGCGAATTCAATCATCGTCCTTCATTTCTGCGCTAGCTATCAGAGACAACGGGGCGTGCGAGCCCGAACACATGTCACTGCATTCTGCAGCAAGATTGCGGTCGAGGCTTTTTTTTGAACAAAAGCCTTTCGCCTTTCCTGGCGATTGATTGAGCAGTGTTTAACGATTAAGGCAGTCCGAAAAGAAACTCTTCATCTGGAGAGTTTTGAGACAGCTTGAGTAATATCGTATTGAACGTGTCAAACCCTGGCCAGTAGTTGACCCAGTCCTCGTCGTCATAATGATAACTCAGCGCTTGTTGTCGCTCTTGAGGGCTCAAAGTTGGCCAAGCAAGATTGAATTGCTCGCGCCAATTCTCTGCTCGAACGAGCTGACTGGAAATTTCTTCATCTACCGATGCAAGCTCTATGAGCGCTATTCGGATATTGCCTTTCTGGCCAACTTGCTCCGATTCATCGGCGAGGGCGTTCACCTTTTCGTAAATGTGTAGAATCCATCCGATGGTTTGAAACCGACATTCCCTCACGGATTTGGGTGTGTCGAGTAGATGATTAATTTCCGCAAATATCCCCTTTTCGTCGTGATAATGCCGGACGTGAATGACGTAGGAATCCATTGTGCACCTATTTTTATTGTTGTTTTAAAAAGTCTAGCATGATGTATTGATGCGATACTATTTTAATCTGTTTGGCGAAATTCAATGTTTCGTTATACAAGAAATTCGAGGTGGGCGATTTTCCTCTTGTTGTTTTTTGACGCTTGCTCCACTCATGCAATATAAGGTACGTGCTGAGTTACATTAGTGCCCTATACGAGCAACCATATACCTCGCGGGAGGCAGATGGCAGTAATTACCCTTGTGATGTGGATTTCGCCTTCCCGACCCTTCCGGCCCGTAAAGCAGGGATGTCTAATACGACAGCCTGAATATGGGTGCTATCCATGGTTTTTTTGCGGTGAATGCCCGAATCGATAATAGTAAGGCTATTGATCAATGGGTCTGTCGAAAGAACCAAGCAAGAGCGGCGAGCACGCCGACGAGCGCAATGAATGCACCGATCTTCGTGCTTGCAAACCAAGCGGCTAAAACACCAACAACCATTGCCGTGATCCAGCTTTCAGATCGGGACAACATCCAGCCAGCCCCAGCAAAGAAAGCGAGTGCCGATAATGTTCGGTTGACGTCTATTCCGCGTTCGCGGCTGTCCATCGGCCCGTGGTACCCACACCGACATGAGCCAACTGCATTAGGGTAGTGCTGCTGACAGCGGGGACATTGAAAAATCATGGAATACTCCATGAGAACCTGTGGATATGAGAGTAGTCGCCGCCACTAAGGCTGCATTTCAGTCTGATGCGCGGTGCAGACTCACCTCGCAACTGCTGGCTAGCCTCGCAGCCCCTGCAATAGTTCATCCGTTAGTCCGCTACTACCGTTTCAGGCTTGCCATGGAGCAGCGGCGCAGTCATGATTTCGCCACGCTAGTGGCAATTTGACACAGTTGCGGGTCACGGACGATGAGCCTTCATGAACCTACCCCCTAAAACGATAAAAACGGCAATTTATGCTGCGTAGATTACTCGCGCATAGAAATGTCATAAGCCGTTGATTGACAACGAGTATGGATGTTTTTAATGCATTTTCTGAAACGGTTTTTTGCTTTTATTGCTTCTCTTTTTTCGAGCCAGGAAACAGAGGATAGCGAGCCGCTCATCCCGAAAATCGATCCTGAGAAACTCAAGAAAAAACTCGATCTTCAAAAAATCGCCAGAGAACACGGTGCTAAGGGCATCCCCAGGAGCAGTGATACGCAATTGACCGCTGCCGAACACGCCGTCCGTGCAGAGCTTGGCCGGATGCGAGAGCAAACGGTGAAATACGGTGAGCAGCGTATCAAGCAAATTCAGAACCGCCTGGACTCGATCGATATCACGTTGGAAATGAACCGCGCCGTTGAGCTAGGAAACGAGTTTGTTCGTACCTCCGACCATCACCTTACGCGTGAGGACGGGCGTCTGAAGGATTTTGCCGCTGATACGAAAACCAAGTTTCAGATTCTCAGCGATTTTCGTAGCGAAAACCGCCTGCCAAACATTCCGGCGAAATGCCCCACTGGCGGTAGCCAATTTCTCAAGCTGATGGTTGTGCTTGGCTGTTGTGTAATTGAGGGAGCGCTTAACGCCACATTCTTCGGCTCAGGTCTGGAGGGCGGTTTATTGAGCGGCTTTGCGATGGCTTTCATGTTGTCGTTTATCAACGTGCTCATGTGCTTTATCGCGGGGTTTGGCTTCAGGAATAAGAACCATGTTGAAGGGGCACGCCGGTTTTTGGGCTGGATTTCTTTCGCTTTGGCTGTGGCCGTTATGGTGGGGTTGGGGGCGTTGATCTCCTATTTTCGCTATGTGTTGACCGTATATGAGGACGGGAGTCAGCACACTTTAGCCCTGGCCTGGCAAAGCTTTCTTTCCGGCGTATTCCCTATCCAGGATTTCGAATCGTTGATTCTGTTCTTCGGGACGATTTTGTTTGGGTGTGTGGGGATGTGGGAGGGCTACAACTTCACGGATCGATATCCGGGGTACGCCCGCATATGGAGTCAATATGCTGAGGCCCACCGCGGCTACATCGAACTCATAGAAGGGCTGCGAGACAAGCTTGAAGGCGAGAAAGTCGACGTTCTAAGGAAAATCGATAACGGTGTACAGGTGGCTGAAAAGGCGATCAAGACCTTTAAATTCAACATGAACCAGAAGTCGGTAGTGAAAAAACAGGTGACCGAGACATTGGTCATGGCCGATGAGACCTTGCAGAGCCTGACCCGGTACTACCAGAACGAAAACATGATGGCACGTCCCAATGACGCTCCACCGCCTCCTTACTTCGACCATCCGGTGACATTCGCTGCGTTGGATATGCCGGACTTCGGCATTCAGAAAGACGAGTTGCGATTGGACGCGCAAGAGCAACTATTGCGGGAAATGGTCACCCAGGTTGAGCCAATCCGAGCGAGAGTCCAGTCGTCCTTCAATCAACAATACAACCAGCTTCAGCCGCTGCAGGACTTGGTCTAAGGGGATCATTGATGTCGGTTTATGCCAAGCGTGAAAGTAGCGTAGGGAAGTGGGTCTGGGGAGGCGTGATCGGGCTTGCAGTAGCCTTGGCGCTCGGCGGTATGGCCTATTACAAAATGACTCATGAAGCGTTGGACAAGGAAACCCTTTGTCCCAGCAGCGGCCCAATAGGTCAGTATGTCGTGTTGATTGACAACACCTCGCCGTTCCCATTCACCCAGAAGGCTGCATTGTCCCAACGGCTAAAGACTATGGTGCTCAACGACGTACCTGAAGGACATCTGCTGTCCGTATTTCTGCTCGGGGAAAACTTTGAGCAAAACGAAAAACCCATCTTCGAGCGCTGCAACCCTGGTCAGTGGAGTAATCGCAATCAGCTCACCGCGACCAAAAAGTTCGTCGACAGAGATTTCAACGAAAAATTTGCCAAGCCGCTTGATGCCGTAGTGCGTCATATCCCGCTCGACGAGCACAGCAAACTGTCGCCCATTTTCCAGATGCTCCAATTAGTAGGCATCAATGGTTTCGACCATGCGAACGTCAAGGGAGATCGCAAGCTCGTCATTTACTCGGATATGTTGGCCAACATGCCTGACTTCTCGATGTACAAGGGGGCGCCGCCCAGTTATGCAGATTTCGCAAAATCGCCGTACGGTCGCAACGCACAGGCCCCCGGGTTAAATGGAGCCGTTGTGGTCATCAATTTGCTGGCAAACGAGAAGAAAACTTTGCAAACCAACCGACTTGGGGACTTCTGGGCGAATTATTTCGAAGCCAATGGGGCGTCGGTTGAAGCAATTGCTGCCATGGAGGGGTTGTAAATGGAGCCCAACAAACTCGCTTTGCGCGTTAAGACTTATTTCTTTGCTGCCGTAGTGCTCAAGGTGGCTTTCGCCGTTGCCAGTCTCCAGCTAAACGACCCTAAGTGGCTGGGCTTCGTACTCCCGCTGTCGGTGATGTGCATCTACTGGATTGTGGGTTACCGCGTGCGGGAGAAATGGAACACACAGCTCACCCTCGCAAAGTTTGCAGACTCGGTGTACTACTTGGGCTTTCTGTTCACCGTTGGCAGCATCATTGTCTGCCTGATCGACATCAAATCCATTGGCGATAACCTCAATGGCATGGCTGTTCGGTTCGGCGCCGCAATGGTGAGCACTGCCATTGGCATGGCGGCGAGGGTGTTGCACACGGGCTTCAGAGTAGACACCAATGACGCGGTCAAGGGGGTAGAGGAACGCGCTATTCAATCGGCTGAAAACCTGTCCATGTCCTTTGATGCGGCGAGTCAGCAGCTTGAGGTCTTCAGGGATCAGGTGATGGCCGCTTCCAAGGAAGCCGTGCAGAGCGTCCACGAACAAATCACCGCGATCGCTCAACACAGTACAAATGCTATGGATGCGTTTTTCGCCAGCGCTACCCGTCAAAGCAATGAAGCTTTTGAGCGCATCCTCAAGCAAGCCAACGATGCGAGCGCGGATTTGCTCACCACCATCAACGGCCTTTCCGAGAAAAGCGAGCAAACACTCAATCGCATGGAATCTCATGCCCTCGACTTCGGTAAAAAAGCTCAGGATCGGCTCGATCAGACGCTGTTCCCGGATGATCTGTTTGCTCAAAAACTCAACCCCGCTATTGAAACGTTGTCCGGAACCACCGACAGCCTAAACGAAGGGGTCTCGACACTGGCCCTCGACGTGAAGTCCGCCGCTCGGATGGTGGGCACTGCGATTCGCAGTTTGAATACCAAAACAGAAGCGATAGGGCAGGCCGTAACCGCAGTAGGATCAATCGTTGAAAGCCAGGAACGATTGGTGGAATCGATGAAGTCTCAGGGCAATGAAGCCCTGGACCGAGCGGAGCGAATTCAAAAGGATTACCTGAACTCACTGGATGATCAGCGGGAGGACTTCATGGAGGACATGAAGGCCAGCCAGCACGTGTTCGCCAAGATTGTCGAGAAGCTTGAAGAGCTGCGCACCGTCGTCAGAGATGACAATGCAGTAGAGCGCATTACCCAGGAAGTAGCGGGTGCGCTGAACGCCATTAATCACGCTGGCGTCAAAAGTGACGAGGCACTCGCTGAGAATCTGCGTGCGACGCTGATGCCCTTGGTAGAGGCGGTCGTGGCCAGTAATGATATGCACAAGACCCTGGCTGCCAGTATTGAATCGAGCAACCGCCGCATCGAGACGGCGCATGCTCAGTTGGTGGAGGAATTGGTGGGCAAGATTGAACTCATCAGCAATCCGCAAATGCTTCCACTACCTATTGGTTCAGAGGTTTCGGGGCCATCGCTTGAATCGATTGCCGATGCAACCTTAGCGCTCGACATCGTGCCCGCGGCCGATGCGAGAACCGCCTGATGAGCTCTAAAAATGATCAGGTGTTTCAGCTGTCGCTCACCGAAATCTGGATCATTCTGTGCTTCATTTTGCTGCTGTTGATGGGCTACAAGGTGTGGGAGCTCACCCATAAGAATATGGAGATGGCGAACAAAATCTCCGCCTATCAAAATCTCGATGAGCGTGAGCAGGCTATCAAGCTTGCGAGTGATGAACTCAAGGCCCGAATGGTCTCCCTGGGGGTGAAAAAACCAGACGAGATCATTTCGAAGCTAATCGACGCATCCAAGGCAAAAGAGGAAGCCGGGCGCCTCAAGGTGTTGCTGACTCAGAAAGATGAACAGCTCTCCGCGCTAGTAGCGATTGATAAGGCCTTGCAGGAGGCGGGCAGTACTAATAAGGGCGAAGATGCCAAGCGACTGATTCTTGAAACGATGATGTCCTATGACCAACTCAAAAAGTTGGTCGTCGATCCTGACGAAGCAAAGGACGCTCAGCCCACGGACGTTATAAAACGAGTCGGTGCTCTCAAAGAAACCGAGCAATTGGTAAAGGCTGCATTAGGGAAAGAAGATACCCCAACATCGGAGCAGATTTCCGAGCTGGTGAAGAACGCTGAGGCTTACGCACAAGCCGAGAAGCAAGGAGCGAATCCGGCAACGCTGCAGAAGCTCAACGGTGATTTGAAAGGGCAGGTTCAGTTTCTGCAAAACAAGCTGAACAAGGGCAAGGGAGGTGATCTCCCGCCTTGTTGGGCGAATGAAGCCGGCAAGGCCGAGATGTTCCTCACCGTGTACCTGAAAGAGGACTCCCTGAGCTTTGAGCCAGCCTGGCCGCCGACGCGCAAGGCAGATGCCGAAGCACTGCCCAATTTCGCCGCACTGATGGCAAACACCAATCGAACATACGACGATTTTCTTCAGGCTGCACGCCCCATATCGGATTTAGCCAATCAACGAGAATGTAAATTTTACGTGCGATTAGCGAGTCAAATTCAGGGGGCAGTGATGTCAGATCGGCGTCGCTTGATGATTGAAAATCTGTTCTACAAGGTTGAAGTCAGACGCTAAAACCCTACTGCGTCGGCGGCCGACAATCAGGTTTTATCCTGGTCAGCCGCTCGCGCGGTGACGATAACGAGCAGGCGAGACCTATGCCTATTTGATGTGCGTGCTGATGCGGCTACCGACGCAACGGACAGTTGCTGCCGCATCTGTGGGCGCCCGCCTGGTCTGCCAGGCATGCCCCCAACGCCTTATCTTACTTCTTCTTTTCGAAGGCTTTAAAGTTACCGCGAAGGGTGTCCCAGTTATCGTTTATCCATTTGAGTACGGTGCCACGCCCCGGGGACGTCGACTCGAAATGCTCTTTGAGCATCCACTCAATCTGGAGCCGCGCCTCCACCTTTAGATCGTCTCCACCTCCGTAAACAAATTCAGTCTTATCGGATGACATCCCAAGCTTGTTCAAAAAGAGGATTATTTCATAACCCTCTTTTCGGCTAAGGTGGCGTGCGTCCTCATGGATCAGCTTCGGATTATCGCCATTGCTGGCGGTCCACTCGTACTTGTATTGCAGGTCTTCACGGGTCAACTCGGGCATGATCAATTGCTCACTCTTACCCCAAAATTAGGGCATTAGATAACTGGTGACAGCTCGGTTGTTTTACAACCCGTAGCGTAAAAAAATCATAACAAATCCATGTATTAATATAGTTGCTTTATATTTATTAATTAAAATAATTGCATTCGGTTTGTCGATCATAGCTCAGGGCGGGAGTGAAATACGCCGCAGTGGCACAACTCGCGTGTTATTGCCGCCCGCTTAACTCGATCTCTACAGGTATTGCAACGGCAGCCCATCGGATTTGCTAAGCCCTAGATATCTTCCTGTCGATTGGTTGGGGTGGGGTGGGCTGGGTTTGCTTGGCTTGTGTAAAAAGTATCGTAATGAGTTCCGTACGATAGATCACAGAGGGTGCTGTGAATTTATCTTGAGGATGTACTCAAATTTATCCCCATAAATGGAGCTCACAATGAGTGTGAAATCTAGGTGATCTGCAAACGCCGCTCTCATTTTCAGCTCTGTGAGTGAGCATATCGCAGGAGCGTTTTTGCTCAATTCGATCAAGGCCATTTCCTCCCCAGCCTTGAATGAATCGTTCGGGCGAGGCCCTCGGATAGTCAAGCACCTCGCATTCAAGCCAAGAGGGGCTAGTGCAGTCCCGAGTTTCCAAGCGTCTCCATCTGGCATGACTTTTCCATCAACCCTAACTTCAAAGCGCTCAACAAAAGCCGGCCCCATCCCATTATTAATGACATAAATACCCTCCTGTGCCGCCTTTGCGTCATTGCTGTAGTAGGCATTTATTCGAGGTTCCAGTGATACATGGTTATGCGTACGCTGGATAATCCCTTTCCAGATAGAAAACCCTAAGGCAAAAAAACGATAGCAACGGTGGCCAGGTTTGCGGTGCGTTGTTTCATATGGGTGATTTAATGTTCAGTATTCAGAGCCTGTTAAATCGGTTCACTGTAAGAATTCTTGAGCGGCAAACGCATTAGATATATTGATTTTTTTAATGCGTGAAGGAGTGATGCGAATACCCGCGATTTTAAGCATGAGGCAGTTATCTCGCGATTTACAGGGGCACCGCAGATCATTTGCCGCCGACGATAATGAGCGGTTCGACTGGTTGTGATCTGCGTGTGGTTAATGAGTTTAAATGGCAAGTGAGCTGAATGTAGGCGCCGGTAAAGGAAGCGTCTGTCCGGGGTAGGGGGAGGGATTGGAATTCCAGATGAGACTGTAGGCATCGAAATCAGGCCAGAAATTATCGTAGTAACGAAAATCCATGATTTTCGCCGTTTCACGTTCGTTTTCTCCAATGATGTCCCACACGTATTGAAAACGATCACTCAGAGTCGTAAGTGAAAGCAATCGGGTTGCTTGATCAGGTGAAAGCACAGCCACACGCTCGAGCGCTTCCTGATCATATCCAGGGTTCACAAGTCCATCATATCGGTCAGCCAGACGCTGAGCATGGTCAAATATACCTAAGAGCCAACCGATACATTGGAATTGGGATATTTTGACTGACCGGAATTCTTCGCTTCGTCCCGTTATTGTGACGGAGACCAAGGTTTCTCTTTCAAGATGGCTTACATTGATGCAATAGGACATGGTATTTCCGCTTCTTGTTTTATAGTGGATAGAGTAATGATTCACGAACTGCACTTAATTTGCAAGTAAAAAATCATTGCCATTTTGGCAACTAAAACATGCGTGGTAGTAATGCTTTGGTATGCAGCTTGAATCAAGTTCTAGTTTTGTTAAATGTTGTCCGACACTAACCGCGATATTTGAATAGTTCGTGTGAGTGAGTGTCTAGTTCGTGGGTTCAGCTTCCTATAACGCAGGTTTGGATATTCACGTCATGTGTTCACGTCAAAAGGAAGGCACTCAAACCTCCGGCTGTAAATCCTAATCAAAGCTAGGCCCAGTTTTCGTAGACGCTATGGAAGTTGACCACAACCCCAGGGTTGCGCGAGCGAGGAGGTGCTCTAGAGGTAGACGCATGGATCATGTTGGCGGATGGCAAGCGGGCAGATAGATCCATCCAATTTGCCCATTTCCACCGGCCGGGTATCACGATCAGGCCGGCAGCATGATTTCAACCGTCGTTTTTGACGTATTTGGCACATTGCTAAACATCAAGCATAAGCTCCACCCCTTTAAGCAATTGCTGAAGGAGGGAAGTGTTTCCGGGCGCCGTCCCAGTTCAGAAGATGTTCGATTGGTCATGACCAACCCTTGGACCCTCGCTGAAGCAGCAGATCATCTCGGTATCGCCATTTCCCCACGCCGCCTTCAGCGACCATCGTCGTTCGCCTGCCACGAATGGATTACAATACCCCATTACGCCTGCGATGCGTCGGTCGCGCTCTTCCTCCCATGACGAAACCGGATACTGCTTGTCCCAAGCCATCAGTAGCTGTTGCTGCTGACGAGACATTGTCAGATTGTATCGGTCAAACATGTAAAAGGTTGTCCTGGCGACCAAACCCTTAACCTCGTTACGCGGTTCCGCAGCGCGTTGATCGAAATCAACCCGTGTCATGCACTGGCCATACTGCGGTGCTACCCCGGTGACCATGCCGTAATTGAATTACTACGGTCGCCGTTTACCTCTCCAACAGATGGGTAGAGGTTAAACAGGTCTGCTTCCATTGCTCGAAAGACCGGGTCATCGTCTACGCAATTCTCTCGACCACCGTTCTTCCAGCATTGGCGTTGGTTGCCAAATGTCCAGGCTGGAACGATGTGTTCCCACTCAGTCCGCTCTGCGCGGTTCTCCTGCTTCCTGGCTTTAAGGCCGCATGACTCAGCATCGATACGACCACCTGATTTTCCAACCCACGTCCATTTGCACCCGCAATACAACTCCCCCACAGAGCCTGATCTTGGTAGATTTTCTGTTTGGCTATGACTTTGGCTTCGGAAAAGGTCGAGGGAGGGCTGGAGAAGGCGGGGGTAATTATGGAAAGGGCCAGTGCTACTACGGAAAACAGTTTTTTCATCGGACAGCTTAAGTTATTGAGAGAAAACGCATTATACGCACGACCTCACGCTTGCCCATGGAGGACGTGGCCTGATGAGACGTCACAAAGCCGGCCTCACGAACTAGGGGAGGGGGCAGCAGCAATGGAGACAATTTGTAAACGCATCGCCACCCGGGCGTCGTCTAAAAAATATTTTCTCAGCACCCTTGAATTCAAAAAATAATCGAAGCCTTATTTGATAACAAAACAGAATCAGAGAACTTGGAGTCTTCGCTCAATCCTAGCGTCCATCAACTCAGTTCAGTGGCTCGATTGATTTCTAATGCTTTTACCTATGATCCAGCTACCTGGTGCTAAATGATGAAGACCTAAGTGAACGGATACTTGGACTCGTCGATGGAAAGGACAGATCGCTCGTTCGCGACGTGAGTCGCGGCTAGCTTTTTAAGCCACTTGAAAAAGGCCAAACCATTCGACTGCCCCACAATTCCGGGGGGCTATTCGTGGGTACGACTAACACTGACGCTGCATGGCCGAGATGGCAGACGACTTACAGGAAGAAGCGAATGACCAATAAATGACATTCAGAGGTAGGTTTCATTGGCGCTTGAATCTGACTCAAGAAGGTTGACTTTGGGAGGCAGCTAGGTCACATCTTGGCGCTGTTGAACTTCAACTTATGCTTCAACAGTTGGTCGATTTCACGCGCCGTCTGTTGGAACCGCATCAGTCCATACTTAAGATGGTCGTGATTGCCATCTGCATACGGTATTACCGCTAGGAGTAGCGCCTATTCAGCGAAGCAGAATTCGACTTGCTGGTACTTCGTAGCTGAGCGATGACTTGCTGGCCTAGAAGAAGGGCGTGGTACTAGCAACTCATCACCCGTCGAAATCGCCAGGCTTTTGAGAACTCCCTCGTGGGCTAGATCCGCCAGTTCCTCTTGGGTTCGACGCAGCAAGGCGTTAACGGGCTGCCCCGACTCGGCGCAAAGTGTAATGGCTACTAGAGTCAAAGGATTCACATTTAGTGGGCCACTCAGAGCAGTGATCATCTCTAGCGTGGGGCTCGACTGGGCTCGCTCCAGTTTCGAGACGTATGTTCGACTGCTGACTTCGGCAAGGGTTCTCTGAGTCAATCCTCTACCGGCGCGCATCGCTTTAAGCACAGCAGCAAAAGCAATTTTGAGCGACATAACACATTCCTGAAGGAGCCAATCCCGTTGAGCGTGGATACGCGGGAAGGGGACATTCTAGGCATATGGAAGCCAATCACGCCATGCCTGGGTTCCCTGCTCGAGTGGCCACAGAGAATAAGCATTCAGCTTGTAATAGATAAGTGAGCAAGGATATCTGCGAGACAAGCATGTCTACGTTCCGACTTGGCAAATGGCCTAATGGGGGCTTGCTGAACTTCATTGCGCGCTGCAATGCCAATCGTTCCTTCGGGCCTGCTGGGCAGGCTAAAGGCGCCAACGTGACGGAGTAAGGCTCACTGTCGTTTCGGTTTAGGTCAAAAATGATCATGCAGATCCTCAGGCGTTGAAAGGTGGGTAATCGCGTTCAGAAGGAGTAACCATGGCTGATTCTCTCCAACACATCGCTGACATCTCGATACCCAGCTTCGCTGTGTGCGTGCTCCAGCACAGTAGATCCACTGAACTCTCTTTTCGGTTGATTCAGCCAAATATCCGCTTTCGCCTTGTTGCCAAACACCTGCTCGGCTTGACGCTGAATCAGCTCTACAAAATTCATGTTCTTCTCTTGTGAAATGGGCTGTTGATGACTGCGGCGCCCTACGGCTTCAACTTGCTTCCGCGGTAGCTGCTGAGGCTAAACGCGTGGAGCTGTCATCAGCGGCATAAATTACCCTACGGTCATCAGACTATTCTGAAGGGGCTTCACTGGGCCTTGCATGAGCCATCATTTTTCGGGGTTGCTCCAATCGGTGGTGTCAGAATTTCAAAGCCTAATAGCAATTAGTGCTAGTGAATATTTTTTTATATATCCAACGCGAGTGACTTACATGCCATTTAAAGGAAAGTGGGATGTCATAAAAAATTGATGGCGCCGGCTTGAACATGCTAATTTCGCCGCTATGCTACCAGTAAGCAGCTGTCCCATAAGGCTTGAGAAGCGTGCAATTTGGTTTTAGTGGCGATGGATGTCAGTTCAGGGGTGTTTGACACCTGATGTATTCGATACTCATATAATTTTAATTCCAGTAATTTGGCTGGAGTGGATATGAGAGAATTTATTTTTTCAGCTATATGCTTGTTCGCTATAGGTGATGTAAGGGCTTCGATAGAATGGGAGGTAGAAAGTCCGTTTCGATTAGTTGATTATGGCGGCGAAGGGGCTGGATTCAATATTAAAAAAGGTCAAACGGCGCTTGATTTCGTAGTCGAGCGCTTTGGACAAGGCAGCCGCACAACGCCCCCACCCATTTATAATCTGAGAATTAAAAAAAATTCTGACTCCAGCTTCAACTTTTCTAACGAGTACGTTTTTCCTAAGGTGGAAAAAGTAGTTGCACGATTATCAAATCCACCTATGGGTGACTGTAAATGGGTTTATCAGGACGTAAGTGCCGTAAAGCCTTGTAGGAGTGACTTCAAATTTCCTGCGTTAACGCAATTTGGTACTGGAAACACGATACTGCATGTAAGTTCGGCCACTTCTGGATTTGAGGATAAGACATCAGTCGTTATTCGTGATCGTCTGATACTCGGGATGGGAGATTCGTTTGCGTCAGGAGAAGGAAACCCAGACATTCCTACTGTTGTGGATCGCAATGGACTAGAGTCGTTTTATCAGAGCAATAATGATGCGTTCAAAAATGGCCGCTGGATGTTATTCACCCACCACTGGGTGGCTAAAAAAGCAGAATGGTTCAACGGGCAGTGCCACAGGTCAATGTTAAGTCAGCAAGTTCTCGCCGCGCTCCGACTTGCGGGAGATGACAAACATTCAAGCATAACATTGATGCCGTTGGCTTGCTCTGGAGCAGAAGTGCTTGATGGCGTGCTTACCCCCCAACAAAATCCCCCAGGAGGCGGAAAGACGGTTATTGACTCCCAAATCAATATGGCAGTTACCGGTCTGTGTAAGGACGGTATGTTGAAGGAAAGCGATATGACAATTTATCGCGGGCATACCGGGTCGAAGGATATGGTTAAAACCGTTACACCTATAAAAAAATGCGTGGGCGAGATTCGAGTGCCAGATGCAATACTGCTGAGCATCGGAGGTAATGACGTGGCTTTCGCCCCCTCGATAGCATGGGCAACAATTCCTGCGGACAGCAGGAATTTTGCCGGTGCACGAGCAGTGAATATTACAAACAATCAAATAGAACCCGTATGCCCCAAAGAGACCGATCAACGTATTTGCGAAAAAAATAAGCCGGTGGGCAGGGATAGAATTAAATATTGGCTGCCAACCTATTATAGTTATATGCAGCAACAGCTTATCTCGACAGGGTTGGCGAAAGAAGGGAACGGCACTGTTTATCTTACCGCCTATCCAAATCCGAGTTACCTCGAGGACGGTAAAACGCTTTGCGGTGTCGACAGGAGTGCCGATGTGGTTGAACAGGCTCGGTACAGTATCCCTGTTTTTTTTAGGCCTTCGGTATGGCAGCTGCGGTTTACCAAAGATGAAATGAAAGTTATGAATGACGGGCTGATAAAACCTCTATACCAGCAAATGAAGGATAGCGCGCACAAATATGGATGGACATTGGTTGATGGGTACCTTGATACGGTTAAGATGCACGGAATATGCGCGGGATTTGAGCGTAAAGACTCTCAAGAAGGCAATGTGAAATCAAAACTCATCCCATTGTATCCACATGTTGTCGGTGGTAAATGGTACCCCATTGCTCCGTGGGATGATTGGGCGTATGACACCTCTAAGGTTCGTTGGTTTAGAAATACAAATGATTCAGTGCTGTACCAGAATGATGACACGCCTTCGATAATGAACGGTGCGTTTCATCCTGACTTTAGAGTTCACGCTACAATTGCTGATTATATATATGAGTCGGTGAGTATGGCGTGGCGCGCGAAGGAGGGGAGAGACAGCGTTAACTTAAAGCAATCTTCAGCAGGGCTTTGAGTATTACTGAGTTTTTTGTAGTGGTCGCCAATTTTTCGCTGTTTCAATTGTAACTCGGAGACAATATGAAAACACTAGTGATCTGTGCTACACTTTTAGCGTCTGGTTGTGCCACATCAAACGCATATCTTGACATTCAAGGTGCGGCGTGGCGTAAAACTGAAGCGTTCTCTGCCACCCAGTTTGCAATAGGGGTTATTGAGACGTCTGGACGCAATCGATTTGATCCTAAAGGAACGATCAAGGTTGTAGATTTTCCGGTGGTAGCACAAACAACATATTACTCCGATGAAACTGCAAGAGCTGCAATCCAGGCAGAGGGCAAGTTCAAGCCAGGCGTTGTTGATGTGGACGCGGCCATTGAATCAGAAATTCAGAGGCGTCAGAAATCTCGATATGTAATATTCAGAACGCTAGACCCATTTAAATTGGTAGACAGGATGAATGCACCTGAAAATTTAACGACGTTAACCTTGCTCAAAGGTCAGAAAAACCCGGTTATAGTGACTGGAACAGCAGTCTCGTTTGAAAATGAGCTGTATAAAAAGGTCGACTCCGGGGTTAAGGCCAATGCATCAATCAGTTCGGGTGCCGCTTCACCTCAATTTACGCTGGGGGGAGACTATAGCTCTGAGATAAAAGCCAGTTTTAGTGATGGGACAGTGTTTGCATATGAGTATTCTGCCATCGAATGGGATAGCAGTTCTCCGACGGCTAAAGTAAAGGGCTTGTCAATAGATAGACCTATGAATCCTTGGTACTGAGGGTTGTCAGGGTTGAGGTAAGGGTGCCAATTCTGGTGAACAAGGTGGTTGAGCGCACTATTTTTTTCACAGCATGGCTATCGAGGTAATGCCTGCGTATCCAAAGTCACGCTGGCCGCGTCCTTGGTGCCCATCTCAACGTGATGTTTGTCGCGGATACCGAACTCCAGCATTAAGGGCGATGGTGTCCGCGTATTTTAAGCGGACGCGATGCCCCTTATCATCAGGACTCTCATAATCCAACAG
>RCUP01000878.1_pt1 | contig 20124 bp, 14 predicted proteins | sample 2166341 | NCBI WGS metagenome assembly RCUP01 (sample SAMN09932325, study PRJNA488358) | compost metagenome | isolation source: compost soil in succinonitrile-enriched | place: Germany: Experimental Botanical Garden | reverse complement strand
GCAGGAGGTTGTCCTTTTGCTTCATTTGTTGCCTCTTTTACCAGGCTTTCTACTTTTTGTTCCGTTCCGGGATTGTTTTTGGCCTGCTCTTTTGCCTTGGCAACATTAGCAGAACTGATATCTTTCTTTTCCGGATTCTGAGTTTTGTTTTTATTCGGTGCTGCTGCTCCCTGTTGAATAGTATGGGTAAGCTCATGAGCCAAAAGTTGCTTTCCTTCTTTCGAATTCGGATCGAAATTTCCCTCGTTGAAATAAATGTCTCCCTGGTTGGTGAAGGCTTTTGATTTCAGGGATTGGTTCATGTCTGAAGCCTTCGTTCCAGTATGGGTTCGCACATCACTGAAATCGGCTCCAAAACCGGATTCCATTTCTGTTTTTACACCAGAAGGAAGCGGATTTCCTTGGCCCTTTGTTTCTTGCAGTTTATCGCCCAAAGGAGCAGTTTCCGGAGAAGGAGATAGAAGGTCATTACTTGTTGACTGATCTTCTTCTTTTCGCTGAATAATACCTTCGTGGCCGATTGCAGCCATTTTATCTTCTGTGCCTTCCACATCCAGTTGTCCCATTTGTCCGGGAGCTTCCTTGCGTTGAACGTGCGGTGTTACAGTTTGTGCAATTGGTTTCAATTGCACGGAACCCGGATTCGCGGAAGTTGTTCCGGTTGGGGATGCGCCATTCACTACACGCTCAGATGCAGAGTCAGCTTCGGCCTCATGTTGATCGCCGGGTTGATTGACAGTTAGCTTTGTTTGTACGGCTAGCTGATCACTACCCCGGCTCCGAAAAGGAGTGCCGGAAGATTTATCGGGAGATTGGACTTTCGTCTTCATGTTATTAGTTTCTTACCATTCTACAAATAGGAGGTCTTTCCGCCAGTCGATTTTCACAATTCCCAGATTCCAGGGAAGTTTATCAAGCAGAATGTCTTGTGCTTTACGTTCGAATACCAGGCGTGTACTCTGATATTCCTCTATGATGATTTTAGCTTCGCGTTGTAAAAATTCATAACGAAGCAGATCGGGAGAATCACTTTTCAGTGCATTCCAATGTTCGAGTACAGCAGCAATTAGTTTTTCTGCTTCTTCCTTTATCTCTTCAGAGATCAACCGCTCTTGTTGAATCGGCTCATCGGCTGGAATTCCGCAGAGGAATTTTTCAAATTGAAGCTCGTGTTCCCAGGCATTTTCATGTCCGGTTGCAAGGAAATGCAGTACGTGTGTCGCCAATTCCGGATCGGTAAGTTGATCACCTTTCATCAGCCCGATTTCAGTGAAAAATGGCTTCAGGAAAGGGTGGAGGAGAATCAATCCGGCATTTTCAACCGGTGTGTAGAGATCAACTGCTCCTGTTTCATCTGTTTTCCTGTTTTCCTGATTACTTTTTTCAATCGGAACGGAGCGTTGTTTTTCTTTATTCTCCTCTATGATCTGAAGTATTCTTTCCGGGCTAAGGGAAATCTGTTGTCCGGTGATTGAGTTTACAAATGCCAGAATGATTTCCGGATCCGATTCCTGTTGATAGGCTGGTAAACTTACCAGTTGCTCGATTTTATCGAGTGAAATCTTCCCTTTTTGACGATGTTCCCGAAAGGCATCTAACAGGACAATCCACCACTTTTTTCTGATCTCTCCATTTGAAATACTCATTGGTGATTTCCGGATGGTTTCCGGAAGTTCTTCAGGGAAGTGAAAGGCTCGTATAAACCAGTCAATCAATACGTTTTCCGGAAGTTGAAATAACATGCGTTGCAGGAAGGTTTCGGTATTGTTTGATTGAAGTTCCTGTACAAGTGTTTCCGTATCTGTACGAGCCAGTTCCAACAAGCTTGGAGTTTCCATTAGCTTACTGAGTGATGCATTATTGGAAATCCACCAGGGTCTGCTGCCGGTTCTTAGAAAATGGAAAACAGATTGCAATTGTCGTTTTGTTACCAGAATCAGGGATTCGGCTTCTTTCACCGACTCTTTGTCTTCATTCAATTCTTCAGAAAGAGTCCTGTTTATTTCTTTCTGTATTGCTGTGCAGATCAAGCGATCAATATCACCATGAGTTAGGTCCGTTGTTTTGGCAGAAATGTCAACTGAAAGGTGATCTAAAGTAAGGACTCTTCCGTTCAGTTTTTTTTCCAGTTCTTCAAACAATTCTTCCAATGCAGGAGACAGGCTGCCGGATACAAATCCGGCAGCATCATCTTTCAGGGCATAGCCTTTTTCCTTGGAGTTGGTTTCAACTTCCACGATCAGCTTATGGACGATATGTGAAGATTCTGTACTCATTTTAAATTAGCTTTTTAAGCTTGTGGTTTCCATACAACGACGGTCAAAAGAGCTGTAACAGCATTGAAAGAAGTTGATCCTTTTTGACGCTGATTCAGTACTTCATTCAGGAAATTAAAGTTATCCGGAGTACCTGACGGAATATTCATCGATGGAAGCGATGGTGTTATGCCTGGATTCATTTGATCCGTGAATGTTGAAATCATTGAAATAATAGGCGCCTGAATAAACACGTTTTCCTCCTGACAACGTACAACAGAAATTCCGGATCGCATCAGATTGTGATAAAGACGTACAAATTGTGTCGGACTAATACCTTCTGCATGCGCCAGGATAATTTCGTTAAACAAACCATTAGCGATGCTTTGTACATTTGAACCGACAGTAGTATTGTAATCTCCTGCCAAATATGCATGGATATCGTCAGTCAAATCGGAATAGAATTTATTGAAATCATCAATAGTTCCCTGAAAACCTGTAGAAGCTGTTGGAGAGCCAGCTCCACCTATACCCATCTCAGAAAGAATTTGTTCGTATTGAGCTTTCTGAGCACCGATGTACGCTTGTGATTCCAGCTTGCAGACAACAGGATCCGGTGGCCAGTTGTTATTCACGTCGAATTCCAATGTTCTTTCCAGTGTTACCGGACACATATCACCCGTACCTGAAGTTACGGTAAGTCGCACTATTGCTGTACTCATAGGTGCCGGATAGGTATGCGTCGGAGATTTATCCGTTGCTGTTGTTCCATCACCAAAATCCCAGAAATAAGTGTATCCGACCGGATTTGCTACTGGGAGTCCGCAATCAAAAGTAACCGTTAAGCTGGTAAGCGGGTTCGGAGGTGCGATTATACTTGCTTCTGTGGCCTTGTAGATTATAAGTTCCGCATCGGTTTGAGTTCCGTTTACTTTAAAGTGAATCACCTGTCCGTAAGCAGTTTCAGGAAGCTTTGTTTGAACGATTTTCAATTGGTCTCCAATGATGGTAATTCCCGAAATTTTCGGATCAAGTTCTACGGTTCCATCAGCCGGATAGCGGTAGACATCAATACTTGCAGTTTCTTTAGATTTTAAACAAATCTGATTGCTTGATAAACGGAGATCTGCAATGACCTCTGACATAATAAATCCTACAGGTCTGCAATCTGAACAACACAGATACGGTAGCGTGAAATCAGCAACTACAGTGTTTGCAAAAATGCCATTTACAGCATTCCGGACATACACCAAAATAAACGTGCCTCCCTGATGCGTTCCTGCAAGATGTTCCATTCCCGGATGTTGTTCCTGGAATTTTGCAAGACTCAAACCGATTAGAATATCTTTTTTACGACGCTCAATCTCATCATAGATCAATTCCAGTTTTTCAGCACTGCAACACAAGGCCGTAGTGTCCTGAGCCAGGTTTAACAACATGGTCAAAGTATCTCTCTGAAGGTTTGCTTTGGTAGCCCGGGAAAAAGTTTTCCGTGCAGCACCGCACAAGTTTGTGGTACTGGCATTCACTGATTGAACAACGCTTGGAAGTACGTCGGCAAGTGTCATTGGACGTTTGTCCATCAATACATAAGCATGAGAAAGTACTTCATTAGGACCTTTCAAAGTGGCTTCTACAATGTCTTTCATTTCGGTGCCGTAATCAAAACGGTCGATTTGACGGTTTACCTGTATGGCGATATCATTTCCGGAGCATCCTTGAAACTGATCGAAAACAGGGAGCATAATGACTCCTAAAGATGGATTTTCAGTATACAAATTTTCTTTTACAACGTTATTACTGCTGCTTAGGCTTAAACCAGCAGCCAAAAGAGAGGTACTGGAGACAGTAGGATAAATGTATTCTTCGACCAGATAGTTTTGAGTCGGATCAATAGTACTGAAAGCAGAATAATATTTAGAGACTTTACCAAGCAGACATTCATGTTCCTGTGTCCAGGCATCCAGCATAATCTGCAAATCTTCGAAATGGCAGGCATAATCCTCCATATTGATCGGGTCATTGGGATTGATGGTGATGCCAAGTGCTTTTACATCGAATGCCAGACCGTATTGATTTTTCAGATTATCGATCTGTTGCATTGCTGTTTGATAGGGAAACCCCTGTATTCCTTCGATTCGCAAAAAGTTATGCGGTTCGAGATCGTATCTCAGTGGAAATTGAATCTGACCGGAAGGATCAAGCTGTGAGATATGATAACTCAGGTTCCGACTCTGTTTGTGGACTTTGTATTTGTCGTAATTCCACGTGTCAAGTAATCGTGAGAAATTTTGGGTTCCGTAATAAAAAGGAATCGCCTTATTTTCGATCAGAGAACGATAAGATGAAGGAGTAATGCGGATTTCTCCTTGGGTAATATTGGTATTGTAAGAATTCAGCATCTCCATGACGCGGTTCACATACAATTTAAATCGTTCGCACCAGTTCTTTTCGTCTTTGAGGATAGGAGATTTATAGAAATCATGACGGTACTTTTTCAGATACTGATCTTCTTTTACCGGAACAAGTCTTCCAAGCATCAAATGCTTCGGAAAAGAACGAATACTTGGATTGCAGGAGCAGATACTATCCATGAAAATCTCTTTCAATTCGTTGTATGTGTTCGTGATATCGCACAACAAGTCGTAGCGGTATTGGAAATACATTTGTGGATAGTTTGCTCCGACTCCAAACAATTGTGCAAGCCCGTTTGAAATGAAAGCAGCTTCGTTATTCATTCCCAGTTTATTCAACATGCTTGTAAAACCATTTTTGAGCTTTTCAATCGTGTTTTCGGATTGAATGGCACTGAGGTAGTAAGAGCGCAAAGATGCAAAGCTCGCCGAGTTGGTCGCATTTACAGTTACACGCTGAACAGCAACTTCCTCCAGATTAAGGTAGGTCGAAATGAGGTAATTAGCGTTGAAAATCGAATCGTTTGAAAGAATGTATTCTGCATCCGATTGAGAAACAATCAATACACGCAGTTTGCGAATATTTTTAATTCCTTGATTTTCGCAATCAATACCAGTACATGCGCTTGGATCTTCGGGGTAATTTTCAAGATACAATAACACAACCAGATTTTGAAGGTCGGTTCTGGATATGATTGTCTGATCTGAAGGGATTACCTGGTCAGCAGGAATTGCTTCCCAAAGATTGATTTGTACATCAGAACCGTTGATATTTTTCCAGAAAAAAGGTTTGTATTTCGCATTACTATCGTCAAAAGAACGATAATGTGTAAAGCGTAATTCCTGAATGTCTATATTTTCCAATGCCGGGTCTAAAGCATCTGCTTTTGACAGTTTCAAAAAATCACCGTCGGTTGTTACACCTCCTCCTTGTGAAATGACTAATTCGCCATTCGAATTGGAATTGAACCCGATGTTGAATCCGCATACAATTCCAACGCCGCTGAGAAAAATCCGCGACAGGCGGTCCTGATCATCGAAGTAATTCAGGAATTCATTCAACTGTTCAGCAGTAAGTATCTGATCCGGTACAAATGAACGGTAAGAGGGCGTGATTGTGGTCAACTTTGTTTCCATATTTTTTGCTTATTTCTTTAATTATAATGTTCCTAATTTTGTTCTTCCAAGAATGATATCATTATCCTGGTCTTCTTCTTCCTCGTCACAGTTGTGTAACTTTCCGGTTGGGAAAATGGTGTGCAGATGGGTAAGGATTTCTATCAGATCTTTCAGTTCGTCTTCCGGATGGAATGAATCGAGCGGCGATTTTGCGATGAGGTAACTTTTGTATGCTGATTCGAATTGCAGCAGTTGATTGTCCGGATTTGGAATTTCACCTTTCCGTGAACCGATCCAGCAAATCTTGGCTAAAATGTGCGAAGGAAGCTCTTCCCGGATGAGTTCCTCCATAAAGTCTCTGAAGTGGACATCTGAAAACCGTTGAGTGTAACCCGGAAGCACAAAGCTTACTCTGAATGAGTATGGATCGATCCCACAGCAGGATTCTTTACAATTGTCAGCACAAAAGGGAAGGAAAAACTCAGGTGGCGTCATTGGGTAATCACTATCCGGTCGAAGCAAAATGTGTTCAACTGCGAAACCTCCTTCCTCTGTGAAATCATATTTCATGAAACGAATGGTTTCCAGTAGAGAAGTTTCCATGTCCGAAGCTGTTGGAAAATAGATCAGCTGTTTGGCAACAATGTAATCCGGATTTGTATTCTGAAGTTCGGGGTTGACGACTGCGAAATAGAAATTACCGCCTCCCGATACTTTTACCTGGATATTATCAATCACCTGATCTGCAACAACACCAATAGCAAAGGCGTCTTCTATTTTTTCTTCACTGCTTTCAATAAGCTGCAATACGGCGAAATATAAATTGTTGATCGCTTTCTTGTGGCTCGTGTAACTGTTTTCAGCTGACAGGATCACCGTTCCGGCTCCATTGCGGATACGCCATTTGAAAGCTCCCGGACTCTGTTCGTAAATTTCAATGAAAGAATCAGAAAGATTGCGCCGGAAATAGTTTTTCATACCGGAAAGCCGCGCTACCCGTTTTTCTACTCCGGATACATTTCCGGTGTCCCACAATTCAGAAGCTGGCTGATGGTAATAATTGAAACCAAGTCCGCGCTCACTGCTTAGGGTCACATATTCGCGCAGGAAGGTTTCTTTGGATTTCAATACCATTTCACTGGTAAAAGATCCGTATAGCTCTTTCATTACGAAGGCATAAGTGCTGAAGTTTTCTGAAAAACGCGCCAATAAATGGTCTAGTAATTCATTTCGACGTGCGACATCATCAGTCAATCCATCGAACAATTGTTCAGACAATAACGTATCGTTATTCTGAGGATAATTATTCACCAATTCGCTGAAACCACTGATATCAGCCACCGCTTGTGTAAAATAGGTGTTGGAAACCTGTGGATCAACGGATAAGAGGTCTTTTGCATTTTCCAGATGCGCAAAGTAGGAGGCAAGTACCTGATCAAAAAACAATAAATAGGCTTTGAGCTGCTTTGCCTGAGAACGGCGTGCGGTGCTTGCAGTTGGCATTAAACCTTCCTGTCCTACTCCATAAGTATCCGGGAAATCGTTTTGAATAGTTGTATACCATCCGGTATCAAGAAACTCTCCGGAAGGAATTTCCGGAAAACGGTCTATTGCAGCCTGATCATTGTATGCTTCTTCCTCAGTCTTTAATTTCATAAAAAACTCTTCAGAACGTCGTTTGTCCACACGAACAGGAAGGCTATCTTTCCGGTAATTGAATACGCTTTTGCCGCAAAGTGCAGGTCTTTTGTACGGATCGATACAAATCAGCCAGGTGTTCGGATCATTTGTTCCGGAGCAGTTTCCTATCGAAATTTCCGTTACCTGCTTCACACCCGGAATATCCATGATCAAACTGATAATGTCTGATAAGCGCACTTCTTTTCGAAGAGAAGCCTGTTTCAGTTCTGTTGTATCAATAAAACCACTTTCGAGAAGAGGACCTTCAAAAATTTCGTCCATGCGATAGCCCCGTGCAAGCATCTGTTTCAATGAATAGAAATGAACTCCGGGCGAGAAATAGCTTTGTATGGCAAACCAAATGCGTGCGTCTACTTCATCTTCATCTGCTTCATTTTCCAATACTACCTGTGCACAAACTGAGATTGGTTGCTCTTCGATTTCTTCGATTTTGACCAGATCTTCACATAAGTTGCGGTTCGCATGGTATTTATTTCTGATCAGTACTTTAACGGCATTGATTTTCTGTAAATACTGGGGATCACTTTGACTGATATCGAAGTCCACCAAAATGCGGTTTAACCCTTGCAGGTTAAATTCTGCACGATCCTCGGGTAGTAAATCAGGAAACATGTCAGGACTATACGAGAGCAATCCTTCCTTACAATCGGCATACACTTTCACTTCATATGGAAGAATCCAGCAATTACGCACACCATCCATATCGATGAATAATTTGCGGTAATCAAGAGCTGTAAGTGCCCGATTTGGCAGGATTTGACTAGCGGTATAAAATTGCTGAGAGATAGATGGACTTCCGTCTGGTCCGGTCAAAAGATCCGGCATCGAAATATTGATCCGGTTACCCAGGTCGGTAATGGCATAACTGAGCATTTCGAGAATCGTAATTCCTGGATCATGCTCGTTGTAATCAGTCCAGAGTCCGCCTCCTATCGACGCAATATGTTGTATTCCGATGCGTCGCAGGTATTCAAAGTCGAGATCATTTTCCGTGGCGGTGTCTCGCGAAATGGTGATACTGTTTTTTAAAGTTGGCATTGTTCAGTTTCTGTGTTAGGAGTGGAACATGAGTATATAGCGGTTGAAATTTCGTGTCGTTTGGCAGATACCAGAATCGCTTTTGGCGAAGAAGGCTCAGCAACTGTAGCAGCAGCGCCTTTCTGGTAAAGCTTCACATCCTGCAGATAATCTACATAAGGGAGCTCTTCCACGTAGTCAATCAGTACACTGAGGTACAATTTCCCACCAAAGTCGATTTCTTCGCGTTCAGCAAAAGCCCAGGGAGAAAGGAATCGCGTAATGTCTTCATTGAGTTGGTCGATATACAAGGCTTCATCGAATTGCGGATAGAAACGAACTTTCAGTGAGACTTTGACTTCTTCATAATCGGGATTGATCACATGTGTTTTGACATGCAGCGAGTTCAATTCTGAAATAAATGCTTCGACGCGGTTGAGAGTGGCTTTACTTACTCTAGGTTGGTAACGGTCAAACACATTTCGGTGAAGTGTGTCCGGAATAACTACCAGCGTTACATTTCCCGGGGATTGAAAAGAGCAATCACACGTATGAGTCAGGCATTTGACTTTGTAGATCTCCGTGAAATTCTGAAGAACAAGGTGTTCATAATCCCATAAATTGATCGCCCGGTTTTTGTGTCTCAATCGCTCACTGATGCGTTTGTAATACTGGTTGTCACTTTCTGCAGCCCTTCCTCCGAAAGAATTGTAAGGTTGAGAGACCGATTTAACAGTTGCAATACGTGACACTAGTTTCGTGATTGTACCAGCCGGAAGACCCTTTTCAAGATGTGAAAGTTCATTTCCTCTATCATCAAAAACAGCAGTGGCTGCCTGACCGAATATTCCAAGTACGCGACATACCGCATCATAGGTTTTGTATATTTTTGCCCGCAACCAGAACATGCCCGGAGGAAGCAGCGTATTGTCTGCACTTGCTTCAGCCGGTATTTTGAATTTGACTAAACCGGATTGTAAAAAATTATCCGTTTCATTCACCAGCATGAGGGTGGAATCGAGATTTTTCCAATTGTTGTTGTTACAGAGGATCGACCAATGTACTTTCTGAACTCCGCTAAAGGATTCTGCAAGTGGATTTTCAGATCCTTCCAGTACTTGAATGAGTAAAGAAACCTGTTGCAAAATGGCTGCGTTTTCCAATCCGATGAATAATTCACCGCCTTTGCAGTAAACAGGAGTCAGAGTACACTCCGGACTCTTTCCGTCAAAAGATGTTTTTAGAAAAGCATTTTCTTCTGCCTCGCCAAAAGGGTGTAGGTGAAACAATTGAACAGTACGGTCTGTAAATGCATCTTCATTTTCCGGGAACAGATTCAACTCATCTACGGCTGAATAATTCAGTGAAATAGCATCCGCAAAGGGAATGTATGGTTGATTCGGGATCGGTACGTTTGGATTTGTACTCATCATTGCCAGAGAATAGATCCGCGGATAAATTTCCTGCAAAAACGATTGGTTGAGCGTCAAACGAACAGGCCCTGAAGTATTGGCAGCAAAGTGATTATTGGAAATTCCGAAATTGGTTTCAAATTCAATGGGTTCTGAGCCGTCGGGAACAAACAACTGAATACTGTTTTGGATCGGACTATTCCAGTCTCCGTTGGAGTGAATCCAGGAACTTGCTCTGAAATAGTTATTCCCTCCGACAATATTCGTGTAATAATCCTGAAATTTAATAGAAAAGCCTGCCTGTTGAGCTTGGGTAGCACCACCTGCTACTCTTAAGTTTGAAGCACTGGCACTTTGTTGTACCGGAATTAGCCCGTTAAAAGCTTTTTGGGTTACTGTACCTAAAAAGGATCTATCATATCCTTCGTAATACGTTTTGAAATCGTCCGGTGTGTTTTTCCAGTGAACATTGACATCAATATGCTTCCATTTTTTACTGAATACTTCCGGGTGGAAAACTGAAAATGCAGATCCTTTCACCGGGTTCGTTGTGAATGCGTAGAAGGGTTTTTTAGCGTTCAAAGTCCCTGTATCACTTTCGATTGTCAATGCCCGCATACCAATAACATTTACCTTCAACCGAAGATTTGTGATTGGTTCGGAAAAGAAACGGTACAGGTCATAACCACCGAATTCAGCAGTTGCTACTTCAAAGCGTAAAACAGGATGATCAGTAGTATAATTCCCTCCGTGGAGAGCTTTATTGTAATGAACGACTGCTTCTTCTTCGGGTTGTAAATCGAGGCACATGCTTAACCATTGTCCTTTTACTTCTGTTGTATAATTTTGAGGTGCACCACTGTTTTCATTGATCGTAATGGTACCTGAGGAAAGCGGAATGGGTCCGACCCATCCTTTTGCTCCTGTGTAATAGACGGAAATGAATGACGGGTTAGATGCTTCAGTTAATTCCGTGAGTGTGCCGGAAAACAAAGCCTGAACTACAATTTGGCGTCTTCCTTCTGACAATTCCAGAGTGTGCGAAGAAACTGCAAAACCAAGACGCGCATCAGCTTGTTCCGGTCGTGAATCCGGTGTGCCTGCATAACCGAATGGATACCAACTGGAATCTTCATTGGGGAATTTTGCACCCGCACCATCATAGGTAGAAGCTTCAGTGGCTGCCTTTAATGCATAATCAGCATTTACAGGAGCGTCCGGAGCATTATATACCGTTTTTACACTTCCGACTTTAGCCTGGTTCAAGACCATTTCCTCTTTCAGTTGGTAAACACGTGTATTGTCCGCAGCATCTTTATCTCCATCCAATTCGGTTCCAAGCGCAATTTTTTCTTGTGAAAAAGCACGAGCCAGTTCGAAAATGACATTTACACTGTCTGGCTTTTCATCCAGATGCTTCAGTTGAAGAACTTCCGAATAATAAAAATCAAGATGGCGTTTCGTATAACCGTTTAATCTGGTTGTTGATTTGCTGATCAGCTCGAGAAAACACAGGAAAAGTGTTAAGTGAGGTGTCAGTTTATCTGAGCTTTCAATGTTATCGATCAGGGATTTAACACCTGCAAAATCGGGAAAGAAATCCTGCCAGTTACCATTGGGATTTAGATCATCTAATTCGTCGAAATAGTTGACATCCTTTGCAAAGTTGTATGCGAATTTCATCCAGTCTTCCAGTCCGAACCCCATCAGTTTCAGGTTCTCGGGATCAAGCGAACGGTCGTAACGCATCGATTGGTCGAGTCCGTTCCTTTTGAGAACTTCTGCTATGTCGTTACAATTACTCATATGACTCCGGTTTTAGTGTATGAAATGTCGTTTCCTTCGTTGCGATAGAATGGGTAAACCATGTTTTGTCTGGAGTTTGTGGTGCGAATACGGTAGTCTATGATGATATCGATACGTCCGTCCAGAATGTACTCTTCGTCCAGAGTTAGATTTTCAAGGTCAATTCTTGGTTCGTAATAAAGAATTGCCGTACGGATTATTTCCGTAATCTGTGTGGTGAGTGTCAGGTTGATCGATTCGAAAAGCAGCGTTTCCAAAGAGCAGCCGTAACCGGGTAGCATGATACGTTCGCCTGGTCTGGTCGATAACAATACCTCTAAGCTTTCCTTGATATCTTTTTCGTCCGAACTCATCCGGACAAAACGAGACGTTTTGTCAAAACTCGGAGGAAAACTCCAGCCTGTTCCTAAGAATGATTCGTTTATTTCCATGTTGTTAATTATTATCCGATTAATACTGTTGCCAAACCGGCAACGATTGTTCCGCCGTGAGCGGTTGTATCTGTCATTCTGGCGGCTGGTTTCCCACCGATCAGCACCGTTGCTGACCCGCCGGTTATCGTATCCGGAGGACCGGAACAAACTGCCATGTCACCCATACGGGCTGCCGGCATTCCGCCGATTAATACTGTTGGTTCGCCTGCTGGAAGAATAGGACCTCCAACGTGAGGAACATTTCCTGTTACCATCGGACAAACGTGCATGTCCGTTACGCGTGCTGCTGGTTGTCCCATGATTAGTTAATTTGGACGATTGAACCTTTGATTGTTGTTGTGGCGCTTGAACTCACTTCTGTTCCTGCACTTCCGGAAGCTTTGACTTCTGCTTGCCCGGTGATTTCGATATTCATTCCTTCAATCGTTATATCACCTTTCGCTTTCATGATCAGGTCTTTTCCGCTTTCAATCGAAATTCCGTCACTGCTCATTTTCACAGTGTTGGAGTTTTCGTCCTGTAAAGTAATTTCTCCGGCATCTTCATCAATAATGATTTTCTTACCGGCTGGTGTTTCGATGGTAACTGATTTCTTTTCGTCATCAAATAGGAATTTCATCTCACTTCGGGTCACGAAACCTTTGATGTTGTTTGCATCTTCAGCTGTCAGTGGAGCTGGCTTAGCGCTGCTGTTCAGCATTCCGACGACCACCGCATTGTTCGGATCTTCATTGATGAATGCGACCAATACTTCGTCACCGATTTCCGGCAGGAAGAATGAACCCCGGTTTTCACCTGCGTCAAGTGTTGCCACGCGACACCAAAGACCTTGCTCGTCGCTGTTTATAATGGGTAATTTTACCATGATGCGGCATTCTCCCAGCGGATCATCCTGTAGCTGTGAAACAACACCATATTGTAATCCTCTCACAGCAGGAAGTAACCCGGAAGCAGGCATGTCGGTAATGTCGTAAGTTTCCGAAAACCAAACCGGATCCAGCCCGAATTGTGCATCGACTGTCCAAAGTCCGCTGGTAATGTTATGTTGTACGCCTGACACAAAAATGTTTCCGTTGAAACGGTCACTGACGCCTTCCAATTTCAATACTGATCCTGGTTTTATTTTGTCAATCCCCTGAAATCGTACACGTCCGCGTACTTTTGACATTTGCTGAAACAACATTTTGGAGTTGGCCCAATCCTGAGCTTCTGTCTCATTCATGTTTCCACCGTATTTTAACTCGAGGTCCTTCAATCCGATTACTTTTGCCAGTTGCTCTGAATCAAGGTTCCCGTTTGTTTTTGTCGGAGGATTGTTCGCTTCGATCTTGCTGATTTCCTGGTCTGCCTGATTCCAGCTATAAGCCGTTACTTTTGAAAACTGGTTTCGTGCGTCAATTTCTGCATCAAACTCCATAATGGTCATCCCGTAGGCTACCGTTTCCAAAGGATCTTGCCCCGGATCAGGCTTGCTAATCAGTAATTTTCCGTTATCAGTGAAACAAACCATTCCATTGGCTTGTGCCCGGGACACCAGGAAATCCCAATCGGAAGAATTATATTGTACCAGTTTTTCATGCTGATAATTGGTCTTTTCAATCTTTTTATCGAGGCTATATGTCTTGATTAATTCATCAAACACATCGCTATCTGTACTGTCGTAGAAAAATTTCGATTTTCTCCCTACGGTCATTTTCACTGTTTCGTCTTTGCATTCAACAACAAGTGACGATTTCCCATTGCGTACTTTCACCGAGTGTCGGATAATGATGCCTTTAAAAATCATCTTGTTATCAGAGTGATAACCGGCATTGATCTGAATCTTTTTGCCCGGAACGAAAAAGTCACTGTTGCTGATCGTGAAGTTCTGGTCAGACGGTGTACCCTCATAAAATGTGATGCGTGCGGTAGCGATTCGGTTGAATTCTTTCCGCACAGATATGGCCAACACCGGATATGTTCCCGGAATCTCATGTTCTTCTACCAGAATCTGGTAAGTAACAAGATCGGGACTTTTGCCTGTTTGTATTACTCCGGTATTGTTCATTAGTTAGGTTTTTGAATAGGTGGAAAGAATAATTGTTGTCCGGCTTTCAATTTTCGGAAAGCAGTCAGTTTGTTCACACGGGCTACTTCCAGGTAATATTTTGAATCACCGTAAATCCGTTGAGTCATTAAGGGTAAAGTATCGCCTTCTTCAGCAACACGAACGTGTGTCAAATCGGGTGACTTAAGATTGGATTCAGCAGCCGCTTTTTTCGGTTCGATGAATTTCTTGAATTTCGTCTTCGCAATAGCCCGCAATGGTTTGGCATCAGGAGCAAAAAGCTTGTATTCGATCGATATTTCTTCTAAAACACCTTGAAACTGTAAAGCTCCCCAGCTTATTTCCAAATAATTAGGCCGGTGTGTTTCCGAATTGATATCATAAGCAATTTTCATGAACTTCTGAATATCAGCTTCTACACCTTTCGATTTTCGATCTTTCAGAATACTGAAATTTACCTGTTCATCGAATACACCGGTATCGTCGAACAAAAACTCAAGTTCGATATCAGATGGTGGTGTATTCTGATAGTAAGGTGGAGTTTTGTCCTTTGTGATGTCAGGAACAATGTATTCCACTTTGTGGTTCATCGTGAATTTTTCCGGGTTTATGAGCGTTGTAAACAAACTATCCGGTACGATCGTTTTGAATTCGGGATCCGAATAAGCTTGAATTTTCAGCTTCTGTAGCTTACCGTTTCCTTCACCTTTCAGGTCTATTGATATCCCCATTACCGTTCTTTTTTATCGTTTATAATTGTAAAAACTTCATCCAGACATGTATCCATCAGTTCATCCATTGATTGTGCAGGTTTTTGATCTTTTTTTGCTTGATCGTCGTTCACCTGAATCCGTACGTGCAATTCTTTGATTTCTATTGGCATAATGGTTCTGATAATGACCGGCTATTTAAAATGCAACAGCCGGAATGGTGAAATATTTGTAAGTCAGTTCAATAGTCTCTATCACAATGTTGCTGCTTTCCGCATTGAATTCGGATACTTCGCATTTTACAGGAAGTGCTCCTTTGATATTCCATGTTTTTAGCGGTACCATTTTGTCATTCATCAGAATGATTAAGAGGTCCATAGGAGCGAATTCAAAATTTTCAATGGCACTGTTGCACCAACGCAGCAGAGTGGAGTCGGGAACCATGCCTCGTTTGAGCACCAGGTTTGGAAACCTGACGCTCTGAGGCAATTTGTGTTTGAAGCGGTTTTCGCCTCCTTCAACTACTTCCGTTATTTCAACGCTGGCAGAAAGTCCCGAAACGGATTGAAACATCGAGTCGATAACTGCGAACTGCTTGTTAAGAAACTGCACCTGGAAATGAAATCCCCGGGGCGGATAGTAGTTGATCATGATTAGTCGTTTTGAATAGTTAAACCTTCGTGTACGATTTCCATCGATTCGATAGCTACTTCGTTGCCATCTGCTTTCAAGTCGGTAGATTGTACTTTCGTTGGGAAGGCATTGCGCACTTTCCAAACGACAACCGGTTCGTGATCCTGATTCAAAAGCGAAATAGTAATATCGCGGCGCTCGATCGTATTCATCTGAACAGAGTTCAGCCAATCGTAGTATTCATTGTCTCCTTTGAACATCCCTCGTTTAAGAGTAATATTCGAGAATTTACGAAGCCCGGGCATTTTAATTTTGCTGTATTCAGGACTTGCTCCCTGACGGTATTCGATTACTTCCAGTTCGGAATCAAGTCCGGAGATCTCTGTGAAACCGATTTTTGTTCCTCCCCATTCTACCTGAAAGTGAAACTTGGATAATGGATATGTTGCCATAATTTGTTGTTATTTTGTCGTTAGTGATTACTATTATGCCTGTTGCATCATGTGTGAGAAACGCAGTACGATGAATTCGGCAGGTCTTACCACAGCCATTCCGATTTCTACGATCATACGACCGTTCAGAACATCGTCAGCCGTCATGGTTACTCCAAGACCTACTTTTACGAAGAATGCTTGCTCTGGCTTAGCTCCGGCAAGTGCTCCGGCTTTCCATTGCAGGATCAGGAAGTTCTCAATCATAGCACGAACCCGTACCCATGTGTTGGGATCATTTGCCTGGAATACGAATCCTTCGGTTGCTTTTTTAACGGATTCTTCGACCATGTTGTAGAAACGGCGCACGGAAATATATTTCCATTCAGTGCTGTTTCCATTCAACGTACGAGCTCCCCAAACAAGTGTACCTTTCCCTGTAAATGAACGGATAGCATTGATGGATTTTCCGGCAAGGGTATCGATATTCATACCACCCTGAAGATCATTCGAGATATTGTAATTTGGCCCGATCACATAATTCAGACTCGTGTTTGCCGGTGCTTTCCAAACACCATCGTTGGAATCTACGCGGGCGTAAACACCTGCAATAGATGAACTTGGAGGTAACAATACCGGAATTTGACTGATCGAATTGATGATGCGGTTGTACAACGCGTTGTTGCTGATTTTCACTGCGTCAAGCTGCATGGATGTTGTAACAGTTGAGAATGGTACCAATGCGGCGATCAAACTGGTGATTTGCGCACCTTGTAAAGTAGCGGTTGCAGTTGCAATATCCGGTGATCCAAGAGATACAATTGCAGCAGCGATAGCTGAAGCTACATCACCTTGAGTATTTGTATTATCCAATGCATTGAGTGCGGTAACATTACCTGCCAATGCCGTATTCATAGCTGTAGGATCGCTGAGAATCCACGCGGCAATTTGCCCTCTGAGTGTGCTCACAGTTCCTGTCAATGCAGGTGGATTGGATGCGATCACTTCATCTGCGATAGCAATAATGTCGTTCAGAGACGCAATCAATGAAGTAGAAACATTGACGATCTGATTGATTTTCGTCACTGCGTTCTGTGATTCAAGAAGTGCGGCAGTAATGTCAGGTGCTATGGTTGCAGCATTTTCATAATCGGACATATCTGTTACATAGCCTGCAAGTAATACCTTGGCATTGTTAACAGAAGCATTATTAATCGCCGTTACATCGCCGTCGTAATCAGCAGCAGTTGTAATGGAAACAGCTACTTCAGCATCAAGGTACTGGTGATCGATGGTCGTTCTCAGATATGGATAGTATGCTGCTCCGTATTTGATGTAATCAGGATCGTTGGAGATCTTGCCACGCAATTCTGAAAAGTCAATTGCAGTGTTTACTACTGATAGGTCGCTCATACGCGTATCAATAATGGTAAACCGGTCCTGCAATTTATTACATTGCATCAGAGCATCGTTGTACAATCCGTAAGCATCATCTGCTGATAGGGAAGTGATGTCCGGGAAAAGAATCAGTGTTGGTTCATCTTCCTTCTGCAATTCTGTTAGTCCCGTTTTAAGAGTTGTTGCAGATGGTGAAATACCATAATCTCCTACTGAAATGATGTAGCATGGACCACCACCGTTGGCAAAATACATTTGCATGGAGTAATACATGAGGAATTCACTCCGGTTTGCAGGTAAAAGATCAGACTTGATCGTATTCCCTGTAACAGTTACAGCAATCCCCTGTTGATTGTCTGCTTTTCCGAACTGAGTTTCATAATCCAGCATGGATGTAATCCTTACGGGAACGGGAGGAGCAAGTGGATCAGGTCTTAAAGGTGAACCATTCAATGCTAATGCTTTTTCCGTGTACCCGATAAAGGCCGGAATTGCGGTCGCTACTTGAGCGACTGACGGTGGAAGTAAGTTGACTTCTTCCACGTAAACGCCTGGTGTATTTAATGTTAACGCCATTGTTTATTGTGTTTAGATATAAATTACTGAATAAAAAATCCCCGCTTTAATTTCAGCTTTTTGGACATCCGGCGCGGGGTAGTAGTACGGAGCCAAATCGAATTCATAGTCTTCGGATGGAAGCTCCGGATCTTTGTTTCGAAGTGTAAGCTGTGGTGGGTCAATTACAATGTAACCGTTTCGGGTGAGCGGTTTTGGACTCGTAGTTTCGGCATAATAATCAGAGTTTTGAAAGTAATATTTCCAGATAGTGCTGCGGTTGGCGAACTCCATGACAAAGCTTAGGGGGTTAACCGGAATTTTGCCATTGTTATCGGTAATGTTATGTTCATCTCCATGCATTCGTAATACAACAACTCCCAATAACCCGATTTGATCTTCTCTGGAGATTTGGAGCATTTTCACAACTTCTTCTGATCTGTTAGGCTCTCCGGGATTACCGGAATAAACAAGCCTGTACGCATCAGAAATATAAGTAGGTGTTGTTACTTGCTCTTCAGCTGTAGGTAGAAAAGGAAAGCCCGGGTCTGGATCTGTATCTGGTGGTAGAATGTTTGAGAAAAAGAACAGTTCATTTTTGACAAGTGTCAGATCCGTATAAATCTCGAAAGCGGGGTCGTTAATCTTCACCAGAAAGTATAATTCCAGATCATTTGCCAGCGGAATGAACGGTTTAGCTGCTGCTTCGGGTGCTGTTTGCTCAATCTGAGCAATCACTTTTAACCCGTGACTATCAGCATGCAAAAGCAGTTTTTGATTCTCCATGATTTTCCGGGTCTGTGCCGTTGGAATAACCTGAAGAAAGCCGTTGAAAGCATAGTTCTTGAACATCAGCTGTTGCTGTTGCGGGCTCATCCCTCTGAAAAGATCCGGACCGTTGTTCAAATAATACTCGTGAAGTACCTGCAACTCAAAAAGAGTCCGGTATGTTTGTGAATAGCTCATATGTGGTGAAATCAGGAGTTGACACTAATATTTCCAATGTTTTCGATGATCTTCGGAGACTCATTTAATGTTGCTTCCCTGTCAATCACAACTAAACTCATTTTGTAGAGTGCGCTGGGTAGTTGTCGGCCACCGAGTGTTCCCCAGATGTAATTGAGGTTTTCGAAAGTCGGGGTATACAACTCTAAGGTGTATCGGAAATCGCCCATGGCTCCCAGAATCGGATCGGAATGATCGAAGTTGGTGTTGGACTGAGTAAAAACGCTCTTTCCCTGAAAAAACTCCAGTATTCGTGAAAGATATTTCAAAGAGATGTCATAACCGGTTTTATTCGAGCTGAACAAAACATATAAGTTCAGATTGATTTTATTGTTGCGGTAGGCTATCTTATTGCTTTCTATCCGATTGTTTGGAAGATTTCGCATGGTAACTTCCTCGTTTAGATTGAGTAGAGTCAAGACTACTTTGTCTGCCATCGGTTGAGTTGAATCTGCTTCGTTTTCGACAAATGCAATATTATCGAGTATAACATCTTCATCAAGTCCCTGGCTGGCTAAGTAACTGTTTAGTTCTCCAATCAAAATATACAATGCTTCGTAAATCATGATAGTGTGTTTTGTGGTTATTAAAATAGTGTTCTTAAATTGTTGATTTTGGCGTTTTGAATGACCGGTAAAATTGGGTGTAAGGAGAGAAAAGCAGGACTTCCGATGAACTTTTAATTAGCAGGAAACGTCTATGCGAAAAGAGACATGGGGATTGAGGTTTAATATCTCAAAAACCGGAGTCGATTCTGTCAGTGAACAGTTGTCTTTTCTGCAATTAGCATCTTGCTAAATAGCATTAATCAATAAATTCGGAACATTTCCAGATTATCCCTGAAATGATCAACCGTTGCCGGAAACACATATTTCTTCCATCTTCTCAGCAGCTTCCAGTACTGCAAAAAAACACGTTCAATATACATGCCCGAAAGCCCTTATTTTTCTCGTTCTTGTTATCAACCTGTTCTGCAGAAACAGGCATGGAAAATTGAAATGAAAACACACCTGACAGGTGATTCATGCGATGCGCGAGTGCAAGTTATCTATCGATAATGTGTTCTCTTGTTCTCCATAAATGCGATAACAGTTTCTGGCAAAGAAATCCACGTGAACAATCTATAAAAAGATCGAACATGCAAAATTCAAAACCATCTACTTTCGAGGAATCAGAAAAACCAATTC
>RCUP01000877.1_pt1 | contig 20130 bp, 24 predicted proteins | sample 2166341 | NCBI WGS metagenome assembly RCUP01 (sample SAMN09932325, study PRJNA488358) | compost metagenome | isolation source: compost soil in succinonitrile-enriched | place: Germany: Experimental Botanical Garden | reverse complement strand
TCAACGAGAACCTGATCGTCACCAGCGCGACCGTCACCGCCCGCAGCAACAGCCGCTGGTATTGGGTCCTGTCCGGCACCACGTCCCGTGGCACGGGCAATACCATCACGGCGACGGCCACGACCACAACCGGTACGGTGAACCTTGGCACCGCCACCCTGACACGTACGCCTACAGGCGCTCGTTGGCGAATAGCGGTGACGACCGTCGGCAGTGGCCCGTCGCCGAGCCCGACAGCGACCATCAAATCGGCCTTCGGTAAGACAGTAACGGTGCCAATTAGCCGTCGTTGATACAAAGTCTTAAGTGGGCTGCCGTTGTGCGTAGGAAGATAAGCACGTTGTAAATCATCACGACGCAGTGGCTAATCAGCCATTGCGTCGTTGGGTTTGCACAGTTGGATATTTATATAAGGCATGTACCCTTAGAACTTCGTCTTCCCCCAGATCAATCCGATGATTGCCGCTATAGCTGACGCGGCGAGCACACTGAGTTTTGCCGCAGACAGTAGCGTCGGATCAGGAAATGCCAACGACGCAATGAAAATAGACATGGTGAACGCACCCAGCCCGATGATGGTAGCTTACGAGCGGGATGCAACTCTCCCCAGCAAAGAACCTTCTGACGACTAAAGCACTTCATCGAAGGACGATTCGGGGCTGCTCTGGTAGCCGGTTATCTGTCCGAAATACCTGGTTGGGCCTGAGCACGTAATCCTCCCGTCAGACAGTGCGAGGCACGCGCCAAAGCATCATTTGATGCCGAGCGGGCGATCCAGCGACATTGCACCCCCACCACGGGCGACGATGAGAAGTAATAGGCCCGCCCAGGAAAGGTGTGTAGGCCAGGCATCAGGGTAGACAAATACTTGGATTACAAACGTCATACCCAGTAACGCGAATGCTGATAGTCGTGAGAACAGGCCCAGCACAAGAAGCAGTGAAAACAAATGTTCACTGTAGGTAGCAAGATGCGCGGCCAGTTCCGCAGAGATAAATGGCAGTGAGTATTCTGTGCGAAACAGCTCAAAGGTACTGGGCGTGATCGTCAAAAAACCACTGACTTTGGTGCGTCCTGACATCAAGAAAATGGCCGCGATGGATAGGCGAGCAACCAGCACCAATAGCGAGTCACCAATCATTAAGCCAAGTCGGTCTGCAATGCGGTTCCACATGCCTCGCAAAGATTTGTCGGCTGTTGACGAAGTATTTCGTATCACGTCCATGATGTCTCCGTTGGTTAATCTTCAGAGAGAGCTGTGGGTGTTTACAGCGACGAACGCGTCGGCACTGAACAAGCGGGCAATGAGGTCTGCCAGATCTAAATCAGACTGAACCTCAAGGGCTTTTTCTGCAGCCAGTTCAAGCGGCAGGTATGCCGCGCAGGCGTCTAGAAACGTGCAATCCGCAGCACTGGCGGCCTCCCAACAAACCCGGCCTTGCTTGCGCGTCAGAAGCGCTCCTTCGCCGCGCCAGTCGAGTTCGTCAGGCATGTCCCGCTGTTCGCGATTGAAGCGCCAGATGGTGTAGGCCGGGTGGTCTGGGAACCAAGCCCAACGGGAAGCGGCCTTCGGTGTGAGTCCGTTGCGGGCCAAGTCCTTTTGGGACATGTTCGCAAATAAACTCGGATCAATGTCGGGCTCATCTTTGGCGCAATGGACTTGTATCCAAAGCAGATCCAGGCGGCCAATGTCGCCCAGATAAGGCATTTCTCGCGCATGTCCAAAAGCGTCGAGAAAATCCGGGAAATCAGCGCCGTAGTGCAGCAGTCGGGAATCCGTCGGTGGCGACTGCCGGGCATAGATCGCAGCAGCGGCCTTAAGCCACTCTGTCCCGACCAAACGCTCGATGGTGGGAAAGTTCGCGAGCAATGCGTCCGTGGATCCTTTCAAGACAGTATTGCGGTACACCAAAAAACCGGGCTGTTCGATTAGTGCAGTCATTCCAGTCGAATTTCGCTCATATAACGCATCGACGAATGCATCCTGAAAGCTTGCGAGTGAGGTGTTCATATCGTCACTTCCGATGGTCGCCTCTTACCGATGTTCAACAGCGTCTGTGCTCTGTCTCGTTCAGCCAGCAAGACATCGAACCCTGGGATATTGTCGTCGCGCTCGATCAAGGTCGGGCGCATGCCGATCCGTTCGATAACGCGTTGATACAGCAACCAGACCTCGTCAGCGATGGGGGCATCGTGAGTATCTATTAGCAACCGCGTATCTCCCGGATCCACTGCATGGCCTGCCAAATGGATTTCCACAATCGCCTTGGCCGGGAAGGTATCCAGATACATCGACGCATCGAAGCCCAAGTTATGCGCGCTGATGTGGACGTTATTGATATCCAGCAGCAACCCACAGCCAGTTCTCGCGCTCAGCTCGGTCAAAAAGTCGAGTTCGCTGAATTCATGACCATCCAGGCATAGGTAATGGGTGGGGTTTTCAATGGCAATAGGACGTCTTAGGGCGTCTTGTGTCCGTTGGATATTGCTTACGATGCGCTGCAATGCCTCAACCGTGCGAGGGAATGGCAAAAGGTCAGGATGATACTGACCACGCCATGCTGACCAAGCTAGGTGCTCGGAAATCAACGCAGGCTGAACGTGATCTGCCAGCGCTTTCAGGCGCTTCAAATGGTTTTCGTCCGGCGGACAATCGGCAGCCAGTGAAAGTGAAACGCCGTGCAGCGACAGCGGGTGTTGATTCCCAATTGCCTCCAGCCATGCGAGACGGGGGCCACCACCTACCATGTAGTTTTCCGGATGAACTTCGAACCAGAGCCCCTCAGCCGTACAGTCAAGCGCATCTGAGTAATGATTCGGTTTCAGGCCGAGCCCGGCCCCCATCTGGCGTGCAGTTTTCATGGTTGGTGTGCCCCCGTGGTATTACGATTACTTGGGTGCGAGAGTACCCATGCCTTTTGGAGTTTTGATGGAGGTACAAGTACCCGCAGGGACGTTTTTCCAGGCATTAGGCTGGTAGTCCACTTTGGCGGTGCCTGCGCAGGTGGTACCGGCACCCGCCTTGCAGTCGTTCTTGCCCGCTAGGGCAACGCCGTAACATTTCTCCATAGCGCCTGCGGCAGCAGGAGTCTCTGCAGCCATAGCACCTGCAGCGAATGTAGAGAAGGCGACAGCAAGGGTGGCAAGCTTGAGATTGTTCATGGTTGTGTCTCCAGATGATGGGGGGTGGTCGTCGCATCAGCGCTTGAGTACCGTGCTTGCGATCCAAAAAGTAATTCGATGGTTTTTCACTTCCGGTTACAGCGACTGCAAAATGTTTTTCAAACCTACAAAATTTGATTCGCTTGTTACCTTATGCCGGTAACCGCATGTTAGATCTGCTGCTCGTCACTAACGCCGGCATCATGCAGGAGCGAGATATTTTTACTTTTCGTGTAACTAGAGCGAGCGATGGAACGAACTACACATAACGATGTGTTGCGCAGTCGAGAGCTCCACCTTCAGGCTCTGTTTATCGCAGGTCTGGACGGAGATGAGCGGTCTTATCGAACGTTTTTATCGGAGTTAAGTGGTCATCTTCGTGGTTTTTTACGCTCGAGAGTTCAGCAGCGACCTGGTGAAGTCGAGGATTTGCTGCAAGAGGTTTTGCTGGCCGTTCATAATGCGCGCCAGACTTATCGGATAGACCAACCGCTGACGGCGTGGGTTTTTGCCATTGCGCGTTACAAGCTCATCGACTTTTTCCGAGGGAGGTCACGTCATGACGTGTTCAACGATTCCCTCGACGATGCGGCAGAACTATTTGCCGAGCCACATCTTGAACCTGCGCAGGCCAGTCGCGACCTAGGCAGGTTGCTTGAGCAGCTACCTGAACGTCAGCGTCTACCTATCGTGCACGTGAAAATAGAAGGGCTGTCTGTTACTGAAACCGCTCAAATGACGGGGTTATCTGAGTCTGCGGTGAAGATAGGGATACACCGAGGGCTTAAAGCACTGGCGTTAAGAGTTAGAGGTGCACGATGAATACTGATGATTTTATTTCCCTGCTCGCGTCGGGTGTGACCCCGGTTGACCGCAGGACGCCTGCTAAGCGATTCAGCGGCGCGGTTCTGGCCGGCCTCTTGGGCGCCACTTTGCTGGTAATAGCAATAATGGGCGTTCGGCCAGACCTGGGCCAGGTCATGGCTACACCGATTTTTTGGGCTAAGATCGCCTTTCCGCTCTGTCTGATGATCGGTGCGCTGAGTACGGTAATGAGGCTGGCTAGACCTGGAATAGCCTCGGGCCCCGGAAAAAATCTGATTTTCGCCGCAGTCGCTTCGGTGTGGGTAGGATCGATCTATGTACTCTTGGTGGCCCCACCGGATGATCGCCTTGCGATCATCCTCGGTGAAACCTGGAGAGTATGCGCACGCAACATAACCTTGCTGTCGATTCCGGGGTTTATCGCTGTGTTTTGGGCGCTACGCGGTCTCGCGCCAACCAACCTGACGCTCTCAGGAGCCTGTGGCGGACTGCTAGCAGGCTCAATGGCAACGATTGCTTACTCCCTTGGCTGCCCCGAGATGCAGATACCATTTTGGGGAGTGTGGTACTTGTTGGGCATGCTGGTGCCGACGGTACTAGGCGCATTACTCGGTCGACGCTGGCTGCGCTGGTAGCAGATCGTGGGCATCACCCATGCTGGCGGTCAGAAATATCTACCGACACCATCACTTCAGGCGATGCGTGATACCGAACGCATATTGAGATCAAGCAGATGAGCTAGCTGAACAATCATGATCCATGCCTGATACTGCTTTGTAAGCGATCTGCTTTGGGCCACTCAAAACAGCGGCTGGCAGAGGGCGTTGGTAAGGAACGCGCCCTAGTTTATCGCTCAGTTGCTTCTCGATTGCGCTGTAGAGAACTCGATCGTTAACAGAATACGCGAGAACCTAATTGAGGTTAGTCATCACCCTTAAGGTCGCCGTATCCACCGGGCAGCTCCATCCACTCATCCAGAGCTGCAATCTGTCTCGCAACAGCGGCATCCCAATCAGGGCCTACAGCCATATTTTTTTTCATCATGTCATTGATGACCGCTGTCGCCCTTTGATACTCATGATGTATTTCCAAAGCTTTAGCTAGAAACTCTTCTTGCCGACTCATAGGGTCTCCTGACGATCAGGGGAAAATTCGCTACGTTCAACACTAGCTGAAATTTTCAGTCCTCCAATGGCCCGTAGCTATCTGCGGCTCGATCATCCAGACAAGGCATAGGGTTCGTTTCTGATTCAGAAAGAAAGGCAGCCCATGCCTCGTATGCCTGTTTCTGTCGTTCGGCAGCTTCACTCCACGGATCGCCAGTGATTTTCCGTGCTGATACCAGCATCATCATGTGATTCGTAGCAGCGTCCAGTTCCAGCAAAAGATGGTGAGACTTTAAGCGGAAATCATCGATATTGATCATGAAGTGATAGCTCCAAGATAGGACTGGCTCGGCACGAGGAGCCGCTATCCCTATGGGTCAGTGTGGCACCAAGCCATAGACTTTGTGCGTTAGGAGGACAACTGGTAATTCTTAAAGCAACTGGCGACTAACCGATTCTTTGGCGGCGGTCATCGCCTTCACCAAGCCGATCTGATAGTTGGGTCAACACGTGATTAAATCATTAGTGGTACTGGAGAGTCCCCGAAGAACCACACCACCTGCGAGCGCTTGCCGCGAGACTTAGCCGATCTGTTTCATCGACCGATTGAATCCGGCTAGCTGCCCGTAAATTTTTTACGCAAAATTTACGGGTTGTTGAGGTTAAGCATTCGATACTGCGCGGCGCTAATTTGGCAGATTAATTTTATGTCCCTCGCAGCAATGCGGCTCATCGGCTTCATCTTAGGTGTTTTTCTGATTACGCTGGCCGTTAGCATGGTCATCCCCATGATCACACTGGTGGCCTATGAGCGCAGCGACGACCTATCGGCCTTTCTTTGGTCGAGTTTGATTACCTTCATCTGCGGTCTCTTGTTGATCGTGCGGGGGCGTCCAGAAACTACTCAGCTTCGTCCGAGGGACATGTACCTGCTGACGACTGGCAGTTGGGTCGTTGTGTGCACCTTCGCTGCGTTGCCAATGGTGCTTATCAGCCACATCAGTTACACCGACGCCTTCTTTGAAACCATGTCCGGTATAACAACCACTGGCTCAACTGTCCTGAGCGGTTTGGATACTGCTTCACCAGGATTGTTGATGTGGCGCTCCATGCTGCATTGGTTGGGAGGCATCGGTTTTATCGGCATGGCTGTGGCGATCCTTCCACTGTTGCGAGTAGGCGGCATGCGTCTGTTCCAGACAGAGTCCTCAGACTGGTCGGAGAAAGTGACGCCGCGCTCCCATATTGCAGCCAAGTACATCCTTTTGCTTTATCTGGGACTCACTGGAGTCGGAGCTCTGGCGCTCTGGATCGCCGGCATGACGCCATTTGAAGCAGTCAATCATGCAATGTCCTTGATCTCTACTGGGGGATTCTCGACTTCGGACGCCTCACTTGGGCATTGGACGCAACCCGCGATTCACTGGGTGGCGGTGATTATCATGATTCTGGGTAGCCTACCCTTTACGTTGTATGTCGCGACATTACGCGGTCACCGCCGGGCGCAACTCAAGGATCACCAGGTACGAGGATTTGTTGGCTTCTTGATCCTTACTTGGTTGGCAGTGGGTACGTGGTTGTGTTTTCACAGCGATTACGGATGGTGGGATGCGTTTCGTATCGTGGCGGTCAATGTGACCTCGGTCGTCACGACCACAGGAGTTGCGGTTGGTGATTACACTCTTTGGGGCAGCTTTGCTGTCTTGCTGTTTTTCTATTTGACCTTCGTCGGTGGATGTTCAGGCTCAACGGCAGGTGGTCTTAAAATCTTCCGTTTTCAGGTGGCTGCCGCCCTGCTGGTCAGTAGTTTGAAGCAGTTGATCCATCCTCGAGCCGTGATTCAGAAGAAGTACAACGGTCATCCCATTGATGAGGAAATTTTGCGCTCGCTTTTGACCTTCTCATTTTTCTTCTCCTATAGTCATCTAGGTCAAATCTGACGTCAGTCATCGGTCGCGCATCAACACCGTGCACGCGAAAGAATGCAGTCACGCCGTACGATCAATACTGGCGGTGTGCCTCGTCATTACGCGCAAAAAGGATCTCATCGTGACTCACAACGAGGGACAGAGTGATCAAGCAGCAATGGCCGCTTCTGACCTGCTCGAGCTGCTTTTTCGTGCCTATCGCGGCGGCATCAGCGTACGGTTGTGGAACGGTACAAGCATGCGACTCGGTAAAGCCGCGGAACAAGCGCTTCCCCCATTCACCCTGATATTTCGTAGCCCACAAGCAGTACTGAACTTGGCAATCGGGCGAGCCCCTCTGCGCTGGATTGATGCCTATCTTCGTGAAGACATCGATATCGACGGCGATCTGTTCAGCGCCTTGGCACTGAAAGATCACCTGGGGAACCTGAGCATTCGCGGTCTCGATCGACTTGAAGCGATTACCGCGGCGCTGCGCTTAAAACTGGTGATCCTTAGCAGTAAGCCAGCTCGTCACCATCACCCGAGGCTCCCTTCACGTCGAGTTAGCATACGGTCCCGAACCGCCAATCTAGAGACCATCGCCTTTCACCACACTTTGCCGAGCGCTTTCTACAGGTTATGGCTGGATGAGTCGATGGTCTATTCCTGCGCCTACTTCAAGCGCATCGACGACGAACTGGAACAAGCGCAGCAGCAAAAGCTGCACCTGATCTGCCGCAAACTAATGCTCAAGCGCCGCGATCATCTGCTTGATATCGGTTGTGGTTGGGGAGCACTGATCATTTATGCCGCACGTAATTTTGGTGTACGCGCCCATGGCATAACCACCAACCAGCAACAGATGGACATTACACGAGAAAAAATTTGCGAAGCGGGCCTACAGGATCTGGTCACCGTCGAGGTCGCTGACTACCACACTCACCCGGGCGAAGAAATTTACGACAAGGTGACCAGCCTCGGCATGTTTGAGCATGTCGGCCTGGAGAATCTGCCACGGTATTTCACGGCCGTGTATCGACTCTTGAAACCCGGCGGTCTTTTCCTCAATCAGGGGATTACTCACGATGTGCATGGGTGGAAAGAAACCTTGTCCACCCTGTTCATCGATCACTACATTTTCCCCGAAGGCCAACTCGATACCGTCAGCCATATCCAGCAGGCGATGGAGCATTGCCTATTCGAAATCGCCGACGTCGAAGCGCTACGCCACCATTACGCACTGACGCTCAAGCGTTGGGTTGAGCGGCTCGAGGCGAACAAGGATCAGGTGTTGGGATTAGTCAGCAAGGTCACCTACCGCACATGGCGTCTGTATATGACGGCGTGCGCACTCGAGTTCGAAGCTGGTGACCTGGGGGCCTACCAGATAATATCGAGTAAACGTGCAGGTAGCTTTTTAGCCCTTCCCTTGACGCGCAATCATCTAATGGCGAGGGGAAAAAAAAGGCTGCAGGAGCAGCCTCAAGGATGGGGGGGCAGAGATGACTAGCATCACTGGTGTTTTCTTATAAGGCGTAGCTTTGTCGGCCAACCAACAAGATCAATCGACTACATGGAACCTTGGTAGCATCCATTTCCAACGAATGGCGGCAATACGGCTGACAAAAACGAACGCAATGGCAATTGCAGACGCTACTTCAAGTGAAATCTGCAAATCCAGCAGCGTGATGTAGGCGACGGCACCCAAAATACTGATGGATGCATAAACCTCACGTCTAAACACCAACGGTATTTCGTTACACAACACATCACGCATCACACCCCCAGCGACTGCGGTAGCTACACCCATGATCACTGCGATGCTGGGAGGGAGGTTTTGCTGAAGAGCCATATCTGTTCCTGTGACCGTAAATACAGCCAATCCAAATGCATCGGCTACCAACAACACCCTCTCGTTGAAGGTTTTCAAGGTCTTCGCCCAAATCATGGTTCCCAGCGAAGCACTAACCCCTACCAAAAAGCCATTCTCATTGGAAACCCACTCGATCGGATAATGAGCCATCAGTACGTCACGCAAGGCACCGCCGCCTAAAGCGGTGACTAAACTGATGGTGATTACGCCAAACCAGTCCAACGATTTTCGCCCTGCCATTAGGGTGCCTGTCACTGCGAAGGCTGCAACGCCTAACAACTCACAGTAATAGATCACCCAACCAGCGTGGTAAGCCTTCATCTACGTAACCAGCCTGTACTGCAAATGGGAAAAGCCCTTGAAATGAGGCTCCTTCAAAGGCACACATCAGGGTCTAATTACATTATCATAGTATTATAATAAATGTACAATCGAGGCGTGGGATGAAGACAGGACCAAAAAACACAGCGGCGTATCGTCATGAGGATTTTGCTCTTGGAAAAACCACCGTCGAATCAAGCGTGCGGGTCGAAACGGTCGGCGATCTGGCAATGGCGTATAGCCCAGGGGGGGCACAGCCTTGCTTGGCAATCGCGAAAAATCCGGATGACGCTTACCGCTTTACGGGTAAGGGCAATCTCGTCGCAATCATTTCCGACGGCTCGCAATCCTGCACCTAGGCAACCTGGGGTCTCTTGCCAGCAAGCCGGTGATGGAGGGAAAGGCGCTCCTGTTTAGACGCCTGGCCAAGATCAACGCGGTAGATATCCAGGTCAACACCAGCGAATCGGCAGCATTCATTGATACGGTCGTTCGCATTGCCGACACCTTCGGTGGCGTACATCTGGATGGCATGGCTGAGTCTCAGAGCCGGGAGATCGAACAAGCGCTGATCGCTCGGTGCGACATCCCGGTGTTCTCAGATGAACCACACGGAATGGCAATCGTTGTGGTGGCCAGCCTGCTGACGGCATTAAAAGTTCAGGGCAAAAAACTTAAAGACGTCAGAATCGTCTGCGGCCTGCACGGGCGTGCGGCGGTCGAGTGTGTGAGATTGCTACTGAACTTGGGAGCCCACAAATCTCGCATTGTCGTAACAACCGGCTGTGTACGCACGATCGCGCAGTTGGGGCAAACTGTTCAGAACGGACTCACACAGCACTCGCCCGCGGCCATGAAGGGATCTGACGTTTTTATTGGTATTGCCGATCCAGACTGGTTAACACCGGAGGCCATTCTGTCGATGGCAAGCAACCCCATCGTGTTTGCCTACGCGGGCCCCTTTCAAGCGATTTTGCCTTGGCAGGCTCGTGAAATTCGGACGGATTTAATTCTCGCCACCGACAGCTTCGATCATCCAAATGAGTTAGCCAACTGCTTGGCTTCGCCCTTCGTCTTCCGAGGAGCCTTGGACGTTAGAGCGCGATGTATAAATGAAGCCATGAAGATTGCTGCGATCCGTGCTTTGCACCTGCTCGCTTTGCAACCGGTGCCGTTAGACGTACTGCGAACCTACAACGTCGACAGGCTGGTGCTGGGAAAGGATTACATTGTTCCCAAGCCTTTGGATGGGCGCTTGCACTCGGTGGTTGCCGGCGCAGTGGCCAGGGCGGCTATTGATTCGGGAGAGGCCAGAATCAGTTTCCCTGCCCATTACCCGTCTATCTATCCCTTCTTTTACCCGTTTCTGGTTGACGTACCGTCGCCATTTTTTGATCACGGTCAATCTAGCTAGCGGTAACGAACCTAACCGGTGACAAATAACCCTCTGCCTATTATAATTTGATTATCATCGACCGTTTTAGGGTACCGGTAATTCCATGGAAAATAAGACTGCACGATTAACTGTGCTCATTGATCCCGTCAAGAAAAAAGCACTTGAGGAGCTTTGTGCGTCTCAGGATCTGACACCTTCTCAGGTCGTTCGTCAGCTTATTCGGGACTACCTGGAGACGCATGGCGTGTCCTACTCGACCAAAAGCAGAATTGCAGCCAATGGTAAGTGATTCGTCTGCGCATGGGCGGGCACGACGAATGCCTGCTCATCGCTCCTTCTTAGCCTACTGCACCCCATCTCAGCCTTGGGTCTTGTCGATCTCGACATAACTGCCCAGTGCGCCACTGAAGTCGGCATGATAATGCTCTGAGCCGAGCGCCTGAAGAATCCCTGCCCTGTCGAGCTTGCCGAGGACTTTCTCGTTGGCTTCACACAACTTCACGACGATACTGCGCTTGCGCAGCTGCTCAATGACTTCGAGCAGCGTTTGTAAGCCCGTGATATCCATGAACGGCACTCGCTTTAGTCGAATAATCAAAGTCCCAGGATCGGTGTGTGTTTGAGCCAAAACGCGCTCAAAGGTTTCTGCTGCGCCAAAGAAGAGAGGCCCCTCAATGGTGTAAACCAAAATACCGGGGGGAAGATGTACATGCCCATTCATACGCAACTCTACCTCCAACTCTTTTTCAACCATTAGCTGAATCTCCACAGAAGACGCCATCCGACGCATAAATTGCAGCATGGCGAGAATGACCCCAATGTTCACCGCAATCGCCAGATCACTGAAAACGGTCAAGCTAAAGGTAATTAACAGAATGGCAACGTCGGCTTTGGGGGCCCGTTTGACCATGCGTTTGAAGTGCTTCAATTCGCTCATGTTGTACGCAACCACGAATAAGATTGCAGCCAACGCACACAGTGGGATGTCAGAAGCCAAAGGCGCCAAGAAGAAGATCAGTAAGATCAAAGTGACGGCGTGTGCAAAACCTGCGATGGGACTGTTGCCACCATTGCGGATATTGGTCGCTGTACGAGCGATCGCGCCTGTCGCAGCAAAGCCACCAAACAGAGGAGTGACCAGGTTAGCAATGCCTTGTCCGACTAACTCCTGATTGGAGTCATGTTTGGTGCCGGCCATCCCGTCGGCGACAACAGCCGATAGCAGCGATTCAATCGCCCCCAGCATCGCGATCGCAAACGCCGGGCCAATCAACTCAATGACCTGAGGTAGTGTTATTTCAGGAAGGCCAATTTTGGGCAGTCCTTGGGGAATGCCCCCAAAGGCACTCCCGATTGTGGCCACGCCATCGAATTGAAAATAGGAATGCAGCGCCGTCACAACAACCATCGCAATCAGAGGACCAGGAACACGCCTTACGCCTGGTAGCTTCGGGGCGAGTATCACCAAAGTCAGGCTCAAGACCGCTAAAAGGGTCGTAGGCACATGAAGGCTGGGCAGCGCCTGGATGAGGTGCCATAGACGCTCGTGGAAATGCTCACCACTGATTTTCGGCAGGCCCAAAAAGTCTTTCCATTGCCCGACCCAAATGATCACCCCGATGCCAGCGGTGAATCCCACGATCACGGGGTCAGGAATGAACTTAATGAGTGCGCCAAGCTTGGTGATACCAAGCAGTAATAAAATGGCCCCGGCCATCATTGTCGCGATCTGCAAGCCATCCACACCGTACTTGGCTGTCACGCTGGCCAAAATGACGATGAATGCCCCGGTGGGGCCGGCAATCTGAAGCCGGCTTCCGCCGAACAGCGAAACCAACAGGCCGCCCACAATAGCCGTGTAGACCCCTTGTTCCGGTTTGACGCCTGAGGCGATGGCAAATGCCATGGCCAAGGGCAGCGCCACGACGCCGACGATGACCCCTGAGACGATATTTCGAAGCCAGTGCTCGCGCCCTAACAAGCCCGCTTTCCAAGCTTCTCGTATCGCAATCATGACTAGCCTCGCTCTGGTGGCATGTGCATACTATTCACACCTAGTGATAATAGCAGAGCAATTGACCTAGCCTGGGTACGACACCAACGACGCTGTAGATTCGGTGCTCAGAGAGCTAATCCCTATGTCCGGAGGCCCGCATGAAACGCGAAGACGTCAAAACCAAACACGGTGAAGGCATGCATTTCGATACGCATGTGATAGCCAACCCGGCCAACACGCACGAGTGGATCATTCTTTTCAAAAAGGATGCAGGAAGAAGCTATTTTCTGGTCAATGACAATGAGGAGATTGAGTCCTTTGGACGCGTCGATGATGTGATCCATGAGCTTCGCGAGCTGGGCATCAAGTCTGCTGAAGTTCATTTCTAATCGTTGCACTCAGGAAGTTTGATCATGTCAGTAACGATTGATCATCTATCCGGTCAAGACGAGGAGCTTTGGTCTGTCTGTTTCGGTAGCCGCCGCATTCACTTTCGTAACCAGCAAGGGGCCAAGGACTATGCGGCGACGCTGAAAGAAAGGATCGAAGCACCGCATACCTTTCCGCGAATTCACCATGCCTCTCCCAACCCGGACCACTGATCAACACTAAACTGGATTTTTCCTCCATTGGATAGCCTTGAAGTCTGACGAACGAGGAGCAGAACGCTAAACCTCTTGATAAAAGGCATCCAAGTCGTAACCGTCCGGCCAACTCACCTTCCTGACCCCGACGCCAAAGGCGACGGTGTCCACCTAATTTAAGTGGACACCATTTCTAGCCTTTTAAGCGGGTCTTTCCATGCAGTCACAACGCCGTTCCTATTCAAAATCCTTCAAGGCCCAAGTTGTCCAAGAGTACGCCCAGCCCGGCGCATCGATTGCCAGCGTCGTATGCGTCCGGGCATCACGCCTTGCGTGATTAGACCGGCTGCCAATTATGCGGCAGCAACTGATCGATCTCACTCGCCCGCTGCGTCGGCAGGCGCGTGAGAACATCCTTCAGATACGCGTACGGATCATGCCCATTGAGTCGTGCCGACTGGATCAAACTCATGATCGCCGCCGCTCGTTTGCCGCTGCGTAGCGATCCTGCGAAGAGCCAGTTCTTGCGTCCAAGCGCCCACGGCCGGATCTGGTTCTCCGCCCAATTATTATCAATAGGTACGGCCCCGTCATCGAGGTAGCGCGACAGTGCTGCCCAGCGTTTCAAGCTGTAATCCAGTGCTCTGCAAATAGCCGAACCTTCAGGCACGAGGTCGCGCTGGGCGATCATCCAGGCGTGTAGTGTCTTCATCACCGGGACGGCTTTTTCTTGCCGTATTCGGCGCCGTAAATCCGGCTCCAGATCGCGGACTTCGCTCTCGATTTCGTAAAGCAACTGGATGTAGCGCAGGGCCTGCTCGGCGAGCATGCTCTTGTTGGTGGCGTGCAATTCGAAGAACTTGCGCCGGGCATGGGCCATGCAGCCGATCTCGGTCACACCGAGTTCGAAACTGGCCTTGTAGCCGCCATTATGTGTTGCAACACATAACGCCGGTTATGTTGCGGTCTGAGTTATGTTGTGGTGGCAAAGGCGACGCCCCTGAATGGGGTTTTCGGCGTAGAAACCAACACATAAATATGAGCGACACATTACGCGCAGGCAGGCTTGTGACAACACCCCGATTGCTCAGCGCAGTGCTGTTGGCCTCTCTCACGTTCAGCAAACCAGCGATTTCGCTTGGGGCGTGCGTCAGCGGGAATTGAGCAGCAAAGCGATTTTTGAAAAAAACTGATACCCCATGGCAACGAAGGCCGCTAAGACGCTGAAAATTATGTTACGTCGATCACTTACCGCTACTACCGAATAAGCTGATCGGCCCGGCCGGGATCACATAACTCAGGCCGCAACATAACCGCCATTATGTGTTGCAACACATAATGCTGGCTACAAGGCCAGCTTCGAGCTGGGCATCAGCGAAATCGGCTGCATGGCCCATGCACGCCGCAAATTCTTCGACCTGCATGCAGCCAATAAAAGCCAGTTGGCGGAGCAGGCGCTTCACTCGATTGGCGGGTTGTATGAAGTCGAGCGACACGCCAAGGAAATGATCGACGAAGACCGCTGGCGATTACGTCAGGAAACAGCGGTGCCCATCGCTGAAAAACTGCATGAGTGGATGTTGGCCCAACGCGAACTTGTGCCCAAGGGTTCGGCCACGGCCAAGGCCCTGGATTACAGCCTTAAACGCTGGGTAGCGCTGACGCGCTACCTGGAAGATGGTGCTGTGCCCATCGACAATAACCAGATCGAGAATTTGATCCGGCCGTGGGCGCTTGGGCGCTCGAACTGGTTATTTGCCGGGTCGCTGCGCAGTGGAAAAAGGGCGGCGGCAATCATGAGCCTGATCCAGTCGGCGCGTATGAATGGGCACGATCCGTATGCCTATCTCAAGGATGTGCTGATGCGGCTGCCGACACAGCGGGCGAGCGAAATCACGCAATTACTCCCGCAGCATTGGATGCTTGCCTGAGACAGGCTAAGTGGACTTCGCCAAATAGTCAGCTCAAAGGCTGATTGGCATCAACAATTCGGAAGCGACTTTTCTCAGCATGTAGGTTTCGCGCAGAATTGATTGCCCCATCGAAGACTCGTGACGCTGCATGACGGCTTCATTGTGCGTGATGGCTTCATGCAGGTTGATCCAGACAGGCCGCATACCATTAGCGATTTCGTGGCTTTCCATTCTCACGGCCTCTAGCTGGGGCGCTACTTCGCATTGATAAAAATGCGAGGTCATGTGCATCAGATCGTACTGTGGCTTCCAGTAGGGCCGGTACTCCTCGATGTAACCGTAGTGCTGGAGCACCTGTATTTCACGAGCACCCGTCTCTTCCTCAAGCTCACGCTTCAGGCCTGTGACAATGTCCTCGTCACCATCAAGGCCACCTCCAGGAAAGCTGAAGTCGTTATAGCGCTCGGTGAACAACAACAGGATCTGTTCACCCCGCATCACGATGCCGCGTGCTGCATGTCGACGGAATACTCTGCCCTGCTTGGATTTCAGCTCGGGGTGAACAATTTCAGTTATGAGTTGCATGTGGTCTCGTTACGGCAAGATCAGTTAGTCATCGTCCAGGGTGGCCACGGCATTTCCGCAGTTCTGGAAATACTGTGGCCAGTGGAACTGGCTCAGCGAAGCAGCAATACGGGTAAAGTGGATGTTCGCAGCATCGTCGTGGTCGTGCTGCCTACCAGAAACTGCCTGATGCGTGAGTGCCCGTACGCCCCCATGACCAAGAGGTCAATGCCGTGCTCTGCCTGATACGCATGAAGTACCGACTCTACTTCGCCTGGGCGGATCTCGGCATGCACTAGCGGGCCAGAAGAGGCAAGTGTGGTTCGTGCTTTCTCCAGCTCGTTCTGGTTTTCTTCAGAGTCCGTACCAACCATGACGATATGAATTGGCAGGCCTTCGCACAGCGGGCTTGAAGCAAGCATCTGTACGGTCTTGTGGCCTGTAGCGCTGCCGTCAAATGCCACCATGACCGTTTCAGGTTTCCTGAAATGGCTGGTTGTAATCAGGATGGGGCGGTGGATAGTTCGGACTACCGCTTCAATCTGGCTGCCAAGACTTTGGGCACTGCGCGTGCTGTCCTCACCGACTCTTCCAATCACCAGTAATCGAATATCGTCTTGGAGATCGCTCAGGCTCTCGACGAGATGGCCATGGCGCTGCTTCAGATCAGGTGACATGACGCCAGAGATGACTGTTCGCTCGCGAGCTTTTTCAAGCATGTGCTGCCCATGCTCCAAGGCCAGTTTTGCACGCTGCGCATCCAGCGTGGCCAACTCTTCCAGTAGATGTTCTCTGCTACCGAGACCGATATTGCCGCTGAGGTCAGCGGATGCAGGATATTTTTCCTTATCCAGCACATGAAGCAAGGTCAGGGGAGCGCTGAGTCGTTGCGAGGCCCATGCTGCGTAATCGCAGACCGCCAATGAGGATTGTGAGTTATCAATGCATGCCATTACGTGGGTCATTGTCGTTCTCCTTAGTGGCTCATGAGCTTGTCGATGGCACCGGGTTTGTCATGCACGCCGAAGCGGTCAACGATTGTTGCGCTGGCTTCATTGAGACCGAGCACTTCAACCTCAGCGCCTTCACGGCGGAACTTGATCACGACCTTATCCAGCGCTGCGACGGCGGTGATATCCCAGAAATGCGCCTGTGTGAGATCGATGGTGACTTTGTTGAGAGCTTCCTTGAAGTCAAAAACTTCAGTGAACTTGTCCGCAGAGCTAAAGAACACCTGGCCCACGACGTGGTAAGTCCGATGCGATTCCGTCTCTTCCAGAGTGCTCTTGATATCCAGGTAGTGCCCAACCTTATTGGCAAAGAACAGCGAAGCCAGCAGCACACCTACCAGTACGCCGTAGGCTAGGTTGTGAGTGGCCACGACGACCACGACGGTCGCCACCATGACGAGGTTGGTCGACAGCGGATGCTCTTTCAGATTGCGCAAGGAATCCCAGCTAAAGGTGCCGATGGACACCATGATCATCACAGCCACGAGTGCCGCCATAGGGATTTTGGAGAGCCATTCGCCAAGAAATACCACCATCAGCAGCAGGAAAACGCCGGCACACAATGTCGAGAGACGGGTGCGGCCACCAGATTTCACGTTGATGATCGACTGGCCGATCATGGCGCAACCTGCCATGCCGCCAAGCATGCCGGCAGCGATGTTGGCCACACCCTGGCCTTTGCACTCGCGGTTTTTGTTGCTGGTGGTATCGGTAAGGTCGTCGACGATGGTCGCGGTCATCATTGATTCGAGTAGACCCACTACTGCCAACGCAGCCGAGTACGGGAAAATGATGCGCAGGGTTTCAAAATTCAGCGGAACTTCAGGCCAGAGGAAGATCGGGAGCGTATCAGGCAGTTGGCCCATGTCACCGACGGTGCGGATATCCAAACCGAGGTAAATGGCGATGGCAGTCAGCGTCAGAATGCACACCAATGGAGAGGGAATCAGCTTGCCGATTTTCGGTACATACGGAAACAGGTAGATGATTCCCAGGCCCGCAGCGGTCATGGCATAGACATGCCAGGTGACATTGGTCAGCTCAGGCAATTGCGCCATAAAAATCAGAATCGCCAATGCGTTTACGAAGCCGGTGACTACCGAGCGTGAAACAAAGTGCATCAACGAGCCAAGCTTCAGGTAGCCGGCAAGGATTTGAAGTACGCCACATAGTAGAGTCGCGGCCAGCAGGTACTGGAGTCCATGCTCTTTTACCAGTGTAACCATCAGCAGTGCCATGGCGCCTGTTGCCGCTGAGATCATTCCGGGGCGCCCGCCGACAAAGGCGATGACAGCACAGATACAGAAGGAGGCGTAGAGACCGACTTTGGGATCTACCCCGGCGATGATGGAAAAGGCGATGGCTTCCGGGATCAGCGCGAGTGCGACCACCAGCCCCGCGAGCACGTCGCCACGGACGTTGGAAAACCACGTTTGTCTAAGTTTTTGCAGCATAGAAAATATCCAAGGCAAAGCATCGCGCACGCCAAGGGAATGGCGAGCGAATCGATACAAATTCAAATTTTGAGGATTTTTTGCTGTGTGCTTAAGGTGTAAAACCAGGCGTACAGCAGTGCACACCCGCGAGCGAGGCTAGCGGAAGCAGGTTGTTGCGAGGGGGCGTAGCGCTAAGGCGGCGTAGGCTGCCAGTAGATCGTTTGGAGTACAGTCATGCTGATGTTCCTGTAGCTCAAGGGGTATGCGGAGAAGAAATATACAATGAAGCCATCGTCGATTGCGACCCTCTGCCAAGCTCCGCATGAGCTACGTCAGATACAGGCTTATTCAATGGGTATACCTGCGGGCAAGGCTTTGTTTTCCACCCGTTCTTGTCTGAGCTGGCCTGTGTGCTGAGAGGTGAGTTGGCCAGACGGTTACTCCAAGTCAGCTCAGAACACACCCAGCTGTTGGCCATTCATTGACGCTGGCTGATCAAGTTTTTATCACGCTCGAGGTTGGAGGCCCAAGGTGGCAAAATTAAAAGGCGTATCCGGTGCCGCCATCCCTCCAGGGCTCTCCAATGAAGCAGCCGGCGGTGTGGCATTGCTGGGCACCTCTCTCATCGCATTTGTCTTAGCCAACTCTCCTTTCGCTCCCAGCTATTTTGAGTTGCTACATCGCGTCTATCTGGGCCTGTCGTTAGCCCACTGGGTCAATGACGGCCTGATGACGTTGTTCTTCTTGGTCATCGGGCTGCAATTCAAGCGAGAATGGCTGGTTGGGGCATCTGGCCACGTGGGAGAAGCGCGCATTACCTGGCCGTGCGGCGCTGGGTGGCATGGTCCTGCCGGCGCTTATTCTCTGGGGTTTTAATCACTCCCAAAACGAAACACCATTCTTGATGGCTATTCCCACAGCCACGGACCTTGCATTTGCGCTGGCCGTCCTATCGTTACTCGGCGACAGGGTTCCAGCTTCGCTGAAAGTATTCCTAACCGCTGTCGCGATTCTGGATGATCTTGGCGGGGTCATGATCGTTGCCATTTTTCACACTCAGCACTTTTTTGTTCCGATGCTGCTTGCCTCATTGCTGCTGTTAAGCCTGCTTGTAGCGCTGAACAGCAAAGGGATAACACGCCTGCGCCCGTACATACTGACGGGGGTGTTTTTGTGGATTGCTATCGGGTTATCCGGCTTGAGCCCGACACTCACCGGACTCGTATTGGCGTTGTTCTTACCGCTAGGTAACCCAGATAAAAGATCCAGTTCTCTGTTGCGAACCGTTGAAGAAAAGCTCAGCCCTTATGTGACATTTTTGATATTGCCGATTTTCGGTTTTGCCAACGCCGGCCTGTCCCTCAGTGGCATGTCACTGCAAAATTTCACAGCCCCGGTCACGCTGGGTGTCGCGACGGGGCTGCTGATCGGGAAGCAACTGGGTATCTTCGCTGTAGCTGGTCTTGTAGTTGCGCTTGGGCTCGCCAAGCTCCCCGAGAGAAGCAACTGGTTGCAGCTTTACGGGGTTGCGGTACTTGGCGGCATTGGTCTTACAGCGAGACTATTGATCGGCGCCCAGACCGATTCAACGACTTCCCTAGCGATGACTGACGTAAAAAACGGAGTGCTGATGGCTTCTGTTTTGTCTGCGCTATTCGGCGTCTTGATTTTGCGTTCTCGAGCCACTCGTTCAGGCCCATCCAGAGCTCTACATTCCACCTGCGTCCATCACGCAGAGATCAATCATTTACTACGAAGCAGCACTGATCGGCCTTACCAACGAGAAACCTAAACGTCAGGAACACTCATCATAAGCCACAGTCTCTACGCTGTGTAATTGCCTCGATTTGACCACCTGTTTGTATTCGACTTGACCAGTTATTTTCATTCGAATTGACCGTGACACCTTTCATTATGTATCGCACGGTCAGATGGCGTGCAGTGTAAAATAGATAAAGCCAGCATAGACAAAGCCGAGGTTTCGAGTGATGGCTACAGAATTGACGGTTCGAGTAGCACAACAGGACGATCACG
>RCUP01000876.1_pt1 | contig 20131 bp, 20 predicted proteins | sample 2166341 | NCBI WGS metagenome assembly RCUP01 (sample SAMN09932325, study PRJNA488358) | compost metagenome | isolation source: compost soil in succinonitrile-enriched | place: Germany: Experimental Botanical Garden | reverse complement strand
TTGATGGTGTCGTTGGTCAGGGAGGTGATGACGCGCTCGTACATCAGGCGCTCCAGCGGGCGAAGAAGGACAGGCCGATGGCGCGGGCGTCCTTGCCGTGCTCGGACAGGGCCAATTCGCCCCAGTCGATGCGCCCGCCGCGATCATGCGTCGCTTCGGCCATCATGTGGGCCAGCGACAGGCCGGAAATCCGCGCGGCATAGGCGTTGAGCAGCAGGAAGGAGGCGTCGTCGGACAATAGGGACGCGCAGTCCTTCAGCAACTCGGGCATGTCCTCGAACAGGCGCCAGACCTCGCCATTGGCGCCGCGGCCGTATTTCGGCGGGTCCAGAATGATGCCGTCGTACTTCGAGCCTCGACGGACCTCGCGGGCGACGAACTTGCGGGCGTCCTCGACCAGCCAGCGGATCGGGCGGTCGGCCAGGCCGGACAGTTCGGCGTTCTCACGGGCGTAGGCGACGGACTTCTTGGAGGCATCGACGTGGGTGACGTGCGCGCCCGCCGCCGAAGCAGCCAGGCTGGCCACGCCGGTATAGCCAAACAGGTTCAGGATCTTGGGTTGGTTCAGGGTGCGGATACGGGCGTCCAGCCATTCCCAGTTGGCCGCCTGTTCAGGGAAGAAGGCCAGGTGCCGAAACGGGGTGAAGCGCCCCATGAAGCGCACGTCGCGCCACTGCAACGGGAAGGCGTCGATCGGCCCATGCTGGTCGAAGCGCCAGCGACCGGAATCCTCTTCCTCCTGCTGCGGGTCGAACATGGCGTTGGCGCGCTCAAAGGCGTTTTCATCGTGCGCTTTCCAGAAGCACTGCGGTTCGGGCCGGACCACGGTGTAGCGGCCGTAGCGCTCCAGCTTGCGTCCATCGCCGCTGTCCAGCAGGGCGTAGTCGGACCAGCCTCGCGTGACGAGGGTTTCGGGAGCGGGAGAGAGAACCGGAGCCATCCGGCGCTGATAGGCGCTCAGGCGGCTGCTCGTCCAGCGTCGGCGATCAATGGCGGCAGGATCGGCGCTGTTTCCTCGCATGCGATATCGGGGCGATGGGCGGTCTTGTCCCAGCGATGGGGTTCCAGGATCAGGCGAACGAAGGCGTGGGCGAAGGCCAGGCTGAGCAGCGACCAGTAGAAGGGAGCCGCGATCATGTCGCCGATGGCGAAGGGCGTATTGGCGCGCCGGGCGCCCAGCGTGGTCGCAAGGAGGGCCACCGCGGCCCCGCCCACCAGGATTCCCAGTCCGAACCACGGCGTCTGGGGCAGGTGGCGAGCCAGCAGGGCCATCAGAAAGAAGAGGCCTATCCAGGCGACAGATAGGGCGTGTAGGGCCGCCGAGGCCACGGCCGCGCCGAGCGTCAGGGCCAGAGCGAGCCAGCCTCGCCATCCCATGCCCGAACCGGATCGGGTGTGGACGCACAGGGTCTGCATATAGCCCTTGAGCCAACGGGTGCGCTGCGGCAGCCAGTGAACCAGATGGCCTGGCGGGGTTTCGTAGGTGGGGCGGGTAAGCATGCCCAGGCGCCAGCCACGACGCCAGATGCGAAAGCCCAGGTCGGCGTCCTCGGTCACGTTCCAGGCGTCCCAGCCGCCTAGCGCCCGCAGAGCCGCAACGCGGAAATGATTGCTGGTGCCGCCCAGAGGGAAGGGCAGGCCCATCTGGGCCATCGCGGGCAGGGTGACCTCGAAAAGGGCCGCATACTCGGCCGAGAATTGCCGATCGAGGAAGGGCGAGGCGCGTCGTTGCTTGTGTCGCCGGCGGATGCGGAGCGGGGCCTGGAGACAGACGAGCTCACCGTCCTCGGCGGCGAACCGGGCGGCGGCCTCCCTCAGTTGCAGGGGGTCTGGATCGTCCTCGGCGTCATAGACGGTCAGCAATTCGCCCCGCGCCACAGAGAGGGCATGGTTCAGAGCGCGGGGTTTGGTCGTGGGGGCGCCGGGCGGCGCGATCAATACCTGAAGCCAGTCCGGCAGGGTCAGGGCGCTTGCGGCGTCGATAGTCGCCTGATCGTGGGCTTCCAGCACCAGATAGCCGTCCAGAAGCGCCGTCGGGTAGTCGAGGTTCGCCAACCGTTCGATCAGGTGGGGTAGGATCGCCGCCTCGTCGTAGAGCGCCACGACGATGGAATATCGGGGCAAGACCATGGGTTCGACCCCGGACGGCGTGAAGGGGCGCTGGCTGACGATGAGGGTCAGAAATCGCCAACCGATAACGGCGAGGAACCCCAACTGCAGCAGAAAAAGGATCGCACCGCCGACGGCCGGTGAGAGCAGGGAGGCGCCAGAAGCTCCGCCGAACAGCAGAATGAACAGTATGATCTGGCCCGGCGTTGCGGTGATCCTGGCGGCGTCTTCCGTGCTTTCGGCGCCCAGGCTCCCGGGGCGTTGTCCATGCATTTCAGGCCCCCATGACACGCTAAAGGTTAATTCTTATTAAGATTGCCGTAACTAATACCTTGGTTCTGCCAATGGCAAGTGGTTGGCGATTCGGGGAGGTTGAGGCTATGCAGGACGCCTTCCCGTCATGGAGTTCTGGATTGTCCGGCGACTCGACCCCCACGCCGCGCTCGGCCCGCAAGCCCAAGGGCGAAGGCCATGTTCGGCGCGCAGAGATACTGACGGCGGCGGAGCGTATCTTCGTCGAGCACGGCTATGAGGGCGCGACGATCCGCAAGATCGCCGACGAAGTCGGCCTGTCGTCAACGGCGCTCTATATGCATTTCGCGGACAAGAGTGAGATGCTGCATGAGATCTGCCGCGGGGCCTTTGAGGCGCTGATCGCTTCTCACCAACAGATTGTGGTGGCCGACGAAGCGCCCGAGGCGCGGCTGCGGCGAATGATCGAGGCCTATATCACGTTCGGCTTCGAGAACCCCAACGCCTATCGACTGACCTATCTGACGCGGCCTGTCGAAGCTCGCGAAGGGGCGCAGAGCGTGGCTCAGGAAACGGGCGCCGAACTGTTCCGCTCGTTTGTCGCCGTGGTCGAGGAGGCGGTGGCGACTGGCCGGATGCAGGGGGATCCCGCTACCATCGCGCAGGCTATCTGGGCCTGTGGTCACGGCGTCGTCTCGCTGCGGATCACAAAGCCCTATTTCGAATGGGCTGACCGGGACGAACTCACCCGGACACTGCTGGACGCCCTGTTCGCGGGGCTGCTCAGGCCGTGAAGGCGCTTCAATGGGCTTTGGCTCTGCTGTTCCTGACGCCGGTGACAGCCGAGGCGCGGCCTATGCGTGTGATGTCGTTGGACCAGTGCGCGGATCAGTATGTCCTGGCCCTGGCGTCCGAGGCCGAACTGGCCCTGTCGTCGCGGGCGGACGACCTGGATTCCTGGATGCGTGAGGCGGCGCGCGGTCGGCCTCGGGTTCGGCCCACGCTGGAGGCGGCCATCGGGTTCCAGCCGGACGTCGTGGTCCGCTACTGGGGCGGGGAGCCGCGCCTGTTAGGGGCCTTGGACAAGCGCGGGACGCGGGTGCTGGCCATTAATGACGCCACCGACATGGACGGCGTCCGCGAGAATCTGAGGGCGGTGTCGCAGGGGCTGGGGCAGGAGGCGCGGGGCGCGGCCCTGATCGCCCACATGGACCGGCGGCTGGCCCAGGCGGCGGGCGCGGGGCGCGGGCGCGAGGCCGTCTATGTCACGCCGGGCGGCTATACGACCGGGGCGGGGTCGCTGATCGATTCCATCCTGAAGGCGGCGGGGTTCCGCAACGGCGTGAGCGGGCCAGGCTATCAGCCGCTGGGGATCGAGAAGATCGCGCTGAGCCCGCCGGCCTTGTTCGTGCGCGGGTTCTTCCAGCAGTGGCGGGCGGACTGGCGGGGGCCGGGGCGGCACCCCGTGGTGGCGCGCGCCGCGCAGGGGCGGACGGTGGCGGACCTGCCGGCCGCGACCCTGAGTTGCCCCGCCTGGTTCGCGGCGGACGCGGCGGCCCTGCTGGCGGAGGCCGCGCGATGAACAGACATTTGAGCCTGAACCTCGGACTGGCGGCGGCGATCCTGCTGGCTCTGGTCGGGGCGGTCCTGTTCGGAGAGACGGCCCTGTCGGCGGCCCAGTATGGGCAGGCCCTGGCCGATCCGGCGTCGGGGCCGGGCGAGGTGCTGTGGCAGGTGCGGGCGCCGCGCGCGGTCTGCGCCCTGATGGTCGGGGCGGCCCTGGGGCTGGCAGGGGCTGTGCTGCAAGGTCTGCTGCGGAACCCGCTGGCTGATCCCGGCGTGCTGGGCGTGTCGGCCACGGCGGCGCTGGGCGCGGCGGGGGCTATTGTTCTGGGGGCTGCGGCCATCCCCGGGCTGGTCGAGAGCGCGGCCCTGGTGGGGGCGGCGCTGGCGGGACTGTTGCTGGTGGCCATCGCGGCCAGGGTGCGGGCGCCCGAGGCGCTGATCCTGTTCGGGGTGGCGCTGTCGAGCTTTGCCGGGGCGCTGACGGCCCTGATCTTCAACCTGTCGCCGTCGCCCATCGCCTCGGCCGAGGTGATGAACTGGCTGCTGGGCTCGGTGCAGAACCGCAGTTGGATCGATGTGGCCTGGGTGGTGCCGGCGCTGGCGCTGTCCGCAGTCTTTGCCGCGGGCGCGTCGCCGGGCTTGCGGATGCTGACCCTGGGCGAGGAGGCGGCGCGGGCGTCAGGCCTGTCCATGGGGCGGATGCGGGTTCTGGCCCTGATCGCCTCGGCGGTCGCGGCGGGCGCGGCGGTGGCTGTGGCGGGCGTGATCGGCTTCGTCGGTCTGGCGGCGCCGCATCTGGTGCGCGCCGCCGTGCGCGGTGATCCGGGGCGGCTGCTGCTGCCCTCGGCGCTGACGGGGGGGCTGATGCTGGTGCTGGCCGATCTGGCGGCGCGGCTGATGCCGACGGATCAGGAGTTGAAGCTGGGCGTCTTCACCGCCCTGGTCGGGGCGCCGTTGTTCGCCCTGATCGCCTGGCGCGCGGCGCGGGAATGGCGGCTGTGAGCGCCTTGCTGGAACTGGACGGCGTCGTCGCCCGCATGGGCGCGGCGACGGTGCTGGATGGCGTCAGCCTGTCGGTCGGACCCGGCGAACTGGTCGCCCTGTGCGGGCCGAACGGAGCGGGCAAGTCCAGCGCCATTCGCGCGGCGCTGGGGCTGACGGCCTTGCAGGGCGGCGCAGCCAGGCTTGGCGGCGAGGACGTGCGGCGGCTGTCAGAGCGGGAGCGCGGAGCGCAGGCGGCCTATCTGCCGCAGGAACGGCATATCGCCTGGAACCTGCCGGCCCTTGAGGTGGCGGCGCTGGGCGCGCCCTTCCTGTCGGGGAGCGAGGCGCTGGAGCGAGCGCGAGCGGCTCTGGACGACGTCGGGGCGGCGCATTTGGCGGATCGCGGCGTGGCCGAGATGTCGGGCGGCGAACGCGCGCGGGTGCTGCTTGCGCGGGCGCTGGTGGTTCAGGCGCCCCTGCTGCTGGCCGACGAACCCATCGCCGGGCTGGACCCGGATGCGCAGCTTCTGGTGTTGGAACGTCTGAGGGCGCGGGCTGACGCCGGCGGCGGGGTTCTGGTCAGCCTGCACGACCTGACACTGGCGGCGCGGATCGCGGATCGTGTGGTGGTTCTGGACGGTGGCCGAGTTGTCGCGGACGGGCCGCCGGTCGAAGCCCTGTCGTCGGCCGTGATGCGCACGACCTTCCATCTGGACGGGACCTGGTTCGATGCGCCGGGCGGGCCGCTTCTGGCGGCGCGGAGACTGCCGAATCAATGACGCCGACACCGGTTTGCCAGCGCCTGGCCAAGCGTTTTTCTCAGGATAGTTTCTGCGCAAGGTCGGTTTGACGTGACTACGGCCATGACGCCGTTATGTTGGCGTCGAATAGCCAAGGACGCCTGAGTGCAGTTTCTACAGACCGAGCATTTCGGCGTGCGCGCCAACGAGACCTTTGATCTGTCGTTGGGCGAAACGACGCAGACCCTGACTTTGGTCGAGGTCCGGCCTCTTCCAGTTCAGAATTTCTCGGGAATGGTGCGCCAGCCCTTCTCCTTGCTGTTCCGCAGCCCCTCGCAGATCGCCTTGCCGCAGCGGATGTATCGGCTCAACAACGCCACGATGGGAGCGCTGGACGTGTTTCTGACGCCCGTGGGGCGGGACGCATCCGGCGTAATCTACGAGGCCGTGTTCAACTGATCGGACGCCACTCCATCCGAAGATGAGCGCCTTCGGCGCCGACTACGGTGAAGCCTATGCGTTGGTAGAGGCGCATCGCGCCGGGATTATTCGACAGCACATGTAGGCGGACACAGGGACGGCCGTTGCGACGCGCCTGGGCCAGGGTCTTGCGGATCAGGCTGGCCCCCAATCCGCGCCCACGCGCGTCCGCCATCAGCGAGATGTCGACGATTAGCCGCCTCTCATCATCGTCATGCAACCAGAGGCGGCCTACTGGCTGACGATCCAGTTCGACGATGCTGTGCCCCTCCGGGCCGAAGTGCTGGTCGTAGTGGCGCTTTTGAAGTTCGAACTGGCTCGACAGGAAGCGGGCGCACTGATCCGGCGGCCACCCCGTCAGAGCCATTTCTTCGCCTCGCGTGTCGGCGTAGAGCGCGCGCAGAAAGACTTCGTCTCCTTCTGTCGCAAGCCTTGTTTTGGCTTTGAGCACGACGCTCATCTAGTTGAACGCAGGGAATTCCCCCTGAAGGGCGATACAGTAGTTCAGCGCCAAGGCGGGTTGGCGGTTTTCGTGCGGCAAACCATTGCCCGCCACGCCAATGGCTGAGGGATGAAGATTGGCGTTGGCAGCTACGCCCGACCGGAACGTGCGCGACTGAACCGGTGACGATAAGGCGTTGCCGGCTGCAGGTGTGCTGGCGCGGTTGTCCGGCCCGTTCGCGGCCAGCAGCGTGTGGCTATGCTGCGGCATCTCCATGATCGATAGGGCGACACCACTCTGGCCAAGCGTCTCGCCTATCACATAGGGCGTCAGGCCAGGCCCTTGACCGTAGCTGACGGCCGCGCGGTTCACCAGGTTCGGCAACTGAAAGTTCGACGTGCCGTTCCCGCCATAGTTGACGCCAAGCAGGGCGAACAGGGCCGTATTCTGCTGGATGGGCACCATGGCGCCATTGCAGTAGGCCCATCTGTACGGCGCGAAATCGAAGCCGAAGATCTGAATTTCGCCAACGTAAGGATTCGTCATTGGGTCATCAATTCTGAGAAGGGAAGATACCGGATGCAGCGATGCAATAGCTCACCGCCAGTGTCGGCATGATATTGTTATGCGAGAACCCGTTGCCGCTGTTGGCGATAGAGGCGGGCCCAAGCCCGATATTGGGAGAGGCCGCCATATAGGCGGTGTCCGCGCCCTGTGCGGCGTGCAGGGTGGTCTGGCCTGGCGTATCCGTGGTCGCAGCGGCTGAGGTGGCCGTAAAGGCGTGCGTGTGCGGCGGTAGGTTGGACTGAAGAAGCGTGACGTTCTCGCTCCCGCCCCGCTGGCCCAGCGCCTTGGAGGTAAGGCCCGGCCCCGTGCCCTGATGGATCGGCACCTGACCTCTCAGGTCGGGTAATCCGAAGGTATTTACGCCATCGCCGCCGTAAACGGTGCCCAAGAGCGTGTACAGGACCTCATTTTCCGCGATCGAGACTAAGCTGCCGTTACACGCAAGCCAGCCTATGGGCATGCGTGAAAATCCGAACATCCGGATCTCGCCGACGTAGGGAGTGGACATGGGTTGCTCTCTGTCGGCCTAATTTCGCGAAGGGAAGGCGCCGCTCAGGGCGATGCTGAAGCTGATCACGCTAAACGGTTGCATATTGTTGTGAGGGGCGCCGCCGCCCGTCTGTCCGGTATTGGCGAGACCGACTAGCGGGCCTGGGGCCGCATAGGCGGGCACGCCGTGTGATGAGCGCGCGGCCAAACCGCCAGCGGGGCTGCGTCCTGCGCCAGGTTGGGTTGTCGCCAGGGCCAAGTGATTGTGGGGCGGCAACTGATCCGAGCTCAGAGACACGTTTTCAACGCCAAGGGGCGTCCCCAGTCGATACGCACTTGGCTGCCAAGCGCTATCTGCGGAGGAACCGGCTCCGACGGGCGTGCGCCCCTGAAGATTGGGAAGGGCGAAATTCTGGGCGCCGTTCCCGCCGTAGTTAACGCCCAGAAGGGCGAACAGGGCCTGGTTCTGCTGAATAGGCAATAACGCCCCATTGCAGAACGCAAAGCCTCTGGGGGCAAAACCAAACCCGGTCATCATGACCTGGCCCATATAAGAATCTGCCATGACGCCCCACCTCGCTCGGCCCGAAAACGCTTACGGCTGCGCTTCTACCAGTGAGGGTATATACGCAAGCGTGGACCGCCGTCATCACCACTGGCGAAAATCATCATTCGCTGTTACGTCTCGGCTGTTTCGATGAGCCGTGTTTTTTATTTATTGAAACGTCCAGCCGTAAGGCGGCACGGGGGATGAGTTTTGGACAGATTTAACGGGCGCTTCGTGTCAAGCGTCGCACGCGGCCCGTTGCGTCGAGCAGCACTGACGCTGGTTGGTCTTTTTGTCCTTCTGGTCGGCACGATGGCAGGCGGCGGCTTGGCAAACGCCCAGGCCTGCAACGCCGGGTCGATCAGTTTTTCCGCCGTCGCCACGGCGCAAACCCTGAATGCGCAAACCTGTGACGAACTCATCGATGACTTCGGCAGCTGGGGCGGCTTCTTTACGGACACGACGGGCGACGCTTATAGCTTCTTCGGCTTGGGCGTCGATGATTTCGGGGCACCCGCCGATGAGACCTTCGAAACCGCCAACGCCGTCTATAGCTTCAACGGCGTCCTGAGCACCGATCTCTTCACCATCACCCTCGTGTCGCTGAAGAACGGCGCGGTCGCCAATGACGTTATTTCGTTGTTCATGTGCCCTGGGCCTGAGGTTGCCCAGGCATGCCTGACCACTCAATCGACGACCATCAGCGTCAATTTGCCGGCTCCGCTGAACATCACGACCACGACCCTGAGCAATGCTTCGGCGGGCGCCGTCTATAGCGCGTCGGTTCTCGCCAGCGGCGGCGTGACGCCGCGAACCTTCGCCGTCACCACGGGGACATTGCCCGCCGGCGTGACCCTGGGCGCGAACGGCGTCTTCGCTGGCGCGCCGACGGCTGTCGGAACCTTCGACTTCACTGTCACCGTGACTGACAATAGCAGCGCCACCGATAGCCAGGCCCTGAGCCTGACGGTCGACGATCCGACGCTCCAGGTTACGACCTCCAGCCTCGCCGCAGGCACTGTCGGGGCCGCCTATAGCCAGACGATCGCCGGAACCGGCGGAACTGCGCCTCGCACCTTTGCCGTGACGACCGGCGCCTTGCCGGGCGGTCTCAGTCTCTCGTCTGCCGGGGTGCTGGCCGGAACGCCCACCGCGGGTGGCGCCTTTGAAATTACCGTCACGATGACGGACGCGACGACGGGCGGTGCGGCGCCGTTCACAGCGGCGAGAAACTACACCCTGACGATTGGCGCGCCGACTATCGCGGTCAGCCCGGCAAGCCTCGCGAGCGCCACGGTCGCTTCGGCCTATAGCGCGACCGTCACGGCTTCGGGGGGCGTAGCCGGTTACAGCTTCGCGATCACGGCCGGCAGTCTGCCCCCAGGGCTTAACCTGTCGGCTGGAGGGGGCTTGACCGGAACGCCGACGGCAGGGGGGAGCTTCAACTTCACGGTGACCGCCACGGATTCCGCTACGGGCGCCACGCGTTACACTGGCTCACGGTCCTATGGCCTGACGGTTGGCGCGCCCAATCTGCTCCTGGATACAACGCCCCTGCCTTCGACCTCGGTCAGCGCCGCCTACAGTGCCAGCGTCACAGCGACCGGCGGCACGCTTCCTTATGTCTATACTATAGCGTCGGGTGACCTGCCGATGGGGGTCACGCTGTCCAGCGCAGGCGACATCAGCGGCACGCCCGGTGCTTCGGGGACGTTTAATGTCACGATCAAGGTTAGAGACTCTTCGACCGGAACGGGCCCCTATGAGGCCAGCCATGCCTATACCCTGACCGTCACGCCTCCTACGCTGAGCGTCAGCGGCTTTCTGGGCGGAGCCAGCCTCTACGCCTCCTATTCGGGCAACGTCTCGGCCAGTGGAGGGCAGGGTCCCTACACCTATGTCGTGAGCAATGGGAGCACGCCGCCGGGGATAACCCTGGGCGCCGACGGCGCGTTCAGCGGCACGCCGACCACGACAGGCAGCTTCACCTTCAGCGTCACGGCGACGGATTCGACGGCGGGCAACGTCGGCGGTCCCTACACCGGGAGCGACACCTTCACGATCGTTGTCGCCGCGCCGATCATCGTCCTGCCCGGAGCCAGCCTGTCGGACGCCATCCTTCATCAGTCCTACAACCAGCAATTGCCGAGCGCGAGCGGAGGCCTGGCCCCCTATAGCTACATCTTTACCGGTGGCGCGCTGCCGCCGGGCATGTCGCTGAGCCCGACCGGATTGTTGAGCGGCACGCCCACTCTCGACGGTGACTACACCTTCACTGTCGAGGTCCGCGACTCGAGCCCCACGCCCTATTCGGGCGCCCAGACCTATACCGTGCGGGTCGTCGATCGACCTCCCTTGGTCATTCCCACCCTTTCGGAATGGGCGATGATCCTGCTGGCGGCCCTGCTGGGAGCCGGTGCTGTAACCACCCTGAACCGTCGACGGACCAACCGATGAACCGCTTGACCTCTCTGGATCGGACACATATGAACCGCCGCGGTCTATTGGGGGCAGGGGTGCTTGTAGCCGTGGCGGGTGTGTCGCTGGCGAACGGCGCGCAAGCTCTGACCCGCACGGTGCTAGAGGCAAACAACGGGCGGCGCGTGACGTTGCGCGGAGTCATGGCGCCCTCGTCAATGTCCGCCGTGCATTACTTCACCATACAGGGCGTCGGCGTCGATGATCAGGTCAGGGTCTTCCTCCGCGACGGCCGAGATCGACCGGCAGGGCGGACCGTGTCTCTCGAAGGACGGCTGCAGTTGGGCAAGTTTCAGGACGCCGTGACGAACGATATTGCGAGAGCGGTGCTGCTCGACGCCCGCTTCGTCTAAGCGTCCAGTGATTGATCGTTTTCGCCTGCCGCTCGCGGTCGATGTCGAGGCGTTGCGCGCGGACCTGATCCGTCTGGGTGATGCCGGCTGGACCCCGCACTTCAACCGCGACTACTACGACGGCGACTGGAGCGGGCTGGTTCTGCGCGCCCCTCCGGGACACGGCGACAGTCTCTACACCGGGGGCGGCGACGGCGTTTGGCGGGATGCCCCGGCCATGGACCAGTGCCACGGCGTCCGCACCTTGTTGGAGCGACTGGATCTCGATGTGCGATCCGTGCGTATTCTGCGCCTGGGCGCGGGGGCCGAGATCAAGGAGCATCGCGACTACGGCTTGGGCGCGCGAGAAGGCGAAGCGCGGCTGCACGTGCCCATCATCACCAACTCGTCTGTGGCGTTTCGTGTGCGCAATCGGCCGGTCGATATGCATCCCGGCGAAGTCTGGTATCTGGATCTGGGACAACCACATCGGGTGCGCAATGCCGGCGAGACAGACCGCATCCACCTAGTGATCGACGTGGCGGCGAATGCGCGGTTGCGCATCTGGGCGCCGTTTGATCAGGTCGATCCGGAGGCCCAGAGGATCGCTGAAGTTGCGCACGCCACCTCGCCTGAAACGAGCGCAAGGAACTTCGCCGCCTTTCGCGAGAGAATGTTGAGCGATGCTGCGCTTCACGCCGAGTTGGCCGCCATTCGCGACCGGCCGCTGTTCATCGAGGAGACAGTCCGGCTGGGTGTGGAAAGCGGCCTGCCGTTTGCTGCGGCCGAGGTCGAGACGGCGCTGACCGACGGCCGTAATCGATGGAACCAGCCATGGAGTTGATGGATCGCCGCCCGGCCCATTGGCTGCCGGCGCGCCTGTTTTGGGGGGAGGGGGCAGAGGCGCAGGTGACCTGGCTGCATGGCGAGGACGAGCGATTCTCCGAGTCTTTTTTGCAAGAGACGTTCAATTCCTGGATGCGGCGGCCGATCAACGCCGCCTTTGCGCCAGTGACGTCGCTGGAACGGCTGAGAGCGCGCGCGGCGTCCTTGCCCGGTATTGCGCCGACGGGCTTCATCTTCCACGTGTCGCGCTGCGGTTCGACCTTGCTGGCCAAGCTTCTGGCTCAGGCCTCCGATACGCTGGTGCTATCCGAACCGCCGTCATTAGACGCCATTGTTCGCGCCAATCACCGCGAGCCACGCATGACTGAAGCGCTACAGATAGACACCCTGCGCGCCATGGTCAGCGCCTTGGGCCAGCCGCGCGCTCCGGGCCAGAGCCGGCTGTTTATCAAGCTGGACGCCTGGCACGCTCTGCAGGCGCCGCTTCTGCGCGCGGCTTTTCCTGACACGCCCTGGGTGTTCCTCTATCGCGATCCGATCGAAGTCATGGTGAGCCAGTTGAGACAACGTGGAATGCACACGGTTCCCGGCGTCCTGCCGCCGGCCCTTGTCGGCGGGGCTGATCCCTCTGCCGCCTCGCTCGAAGACTATTGCGCGCAGGTGCTGGGGGCTATTTACGCAGCCGGCCTCGCCGCGCACGCGCCCGGCCGTTCATTGTTGGTCAACTACAGCGACTTGCCCCACGCGATAGATCCCATCGCGCGCCATCTCGGTCTCGATCCGAATGACCCCGACTTCAAAGCGGGTTTGGCGCTTGAGGCAATGATCGACGCCAAGCGGGGAGGCGCCTTCACACCTGACGGCGACGGGAAGCGCGCAGACGCGACACCGGCGACGCAGAGGGCCACGACGACCTGGCTCACCCCGATATATGACCAGCTTGAAGCCGTTCGGAAGGCATAGGGGCGGCGCCTAGCCCTCAGATGGGCCGTATAGGTTGTGGATAGACGCCAGAAGCGGAACGGATGTCCGCTTCTGACTCATCTCGGCCAATCCGAGAGTCCGCTTTCGGGCTGGATGGTCGCCACGCCTGAGTGTCCGCTTGTGGATCGGGGACCTTCGTCGCAAACCGACCCGTAGTGGACATCGCTTCCGACAACCCCCACCCGACCGATCAACTTGTCGAACGCTGATCGACAGAGTTGCCGGAAGCGTGCAACATCGCCGAGCAATGGACGGGGTGGCAGGGCCAGGCACCATTGGGATCATTTCATAGGTGGTGGCTGATCTGTCTGCCAGTTTGGCCCGCCCTCGACATAGTTGGTTTGATGAGAAAAGCGCTTTTCGCCGTGATCGCTCTTGTAGCCTCACACACCCAAGTCATGGCCCAGGTCCTGACCGCAGATGAACTGCAAGCCAAGGTCGTCGCGATCACGGATGCTCAGAACAAGGTCATGATGCGCGGTTCAACCGCTGCCGACGTAGATGTGCTTTTCACTCTGTACACCCCGGATTTCATCTACATACACGAGGCGTATGGGGGCGCTTATACTAGAGATGAGCTACACGCGAACACCTTAAGGGCGCTGGAGGCTGGGAGGTATGGCGGATTGGAGCCTCGATACAGGGTGATTGCCATGATACCGGGTCACAATGGGATCGCTGTTGAACGCGAAGAAGTCAGCAGAGGTATCGCGAAACGCCACTTGGCGGTGTTCGAATTTCGAGACGACAAGGTATCCCGGATAATCGAATACTGGAGATAGCGCCGACAAAGGTCCGCAATCCACCCATAGCGGACGTTGGGGCGTCCGTCCTGGGGCTTTAGGCCCGAGGCGTTCCTCGGCATTGGCGGATGACCAGGGTGAGGGAGTGTCACGGTGATGCGTTCGTCGCAGGAAGGTTCGCGTGGAAGTCCCCGGCTAGTTCACAGCGCCCGCGCGGATAGCTTGGCTGCGCCGACGACCAAGCCCTCCGTTAACAATCCTAGTCTTCAAGCCCTAGATACAAGGCGGTGAAGTTGATCGTGTCGACGAGGCCGTGAACCAGCACAATGGGCCAGAGGTTGCGCTTCATCAATAGAAAGGCGGCGCCGAACGCGATGCCGATCGCCGCAGTCATCACCAGGCCGCGGAGTCCCTGATAATAGAAGTGTCCGAGGCCGAACAGGAGCGCGGCGACGAGAACAGCGAGGGCGGGGCCAAAGGGGAGGCCGCGAAACAGGGCCGTGCCGCGCGAGACCAGGAACCCTCGGAAGAACATCTCTTCCCCAAAGGCGGCGGCGGTCCAGACGATGCCCAGCCACAAGAGGAACATCGGCAGATTTCCCTCCACGTCGCCCCATCGATGTTCGACCCCTTCGGGTATGGTCTTCATGAAGGTCCAGCCGAGCGCCTCGCTGCCGTGCAGGACTCCCGCGACGGCGGCGCCGAACATTCCGAAGACGAGCAAGGCCTGCGGCAGGACCATGAGTTTGGCTTTGACGCCTTTCAGCGGGGCCAAGCCAAACGATGACCATCCTTCCCCGCGCCGGCGCAGATAGAAGGCCAGACAGGCCAGGGTCGCCACAAGGGAGGCAGGCCCTGCGAAGCGCCAGAACAGCGGGTCAAAGCCGATGCGAAGGGCCAGCGCCAGCGCGCCAAAGACCGCCAGTTCAATGGCGGCTCGGCGTCGGTCGATCACGGGTTTCGTCTGGTCCTCAGGGGCTCCCGGATGGGCGATGGCCGTTAGATTTGGGAAGAGATCGATCTTGTCTGTCATGGCCAGGCTCCAGCGTCGGGTTAGGCCGAGATAGACCGGGCGGGGCAGACTGATCTTGAACGTCTGTGCGTGGCGACCCAGGCGCCGGGCGTCATGCCGTAGGTCTTCTTGAAGTGCCGGGTGAGATGGCTTTGGTCGGCAAATCCGCCGGCCTGCGCCGCTTCGGCAAGGCCGGCGCCGTTGACCATCATCTCGCGCGCCCTGTCGAGACGCCGGAAGATCAGGTAACGGTAGGGACTTGAGCCCAGAAGGGCGCGAAAATCGCGCGAAAGCCGCCAACGATCATACTGCGCGGCCTGCTCCAGATCGCCCAGCGTCAGGGCGCTGTCGAGATTTTCCTCTATGTAGTCTCGCGCTCGCCAGACGGCGGCATGATTGGCGGCGCCTTGCGGAACCTCGATGCCCGCAGCCTGCAACAAGGCGGTCGTGAGATCGGTGATCGTCTGCTCGTGCTCAAGACCTTCGAGAGGGCTTTCCAGGTCATTGAGCAGTTCACAGACCACCCGACGCAGTCTCGGATCGTCCGACACGCCGCCCTCGATGAAAGGCAGGGGGCGCCCACCCAGAACCCGCTGAATGTCGGCAGGCGCGACATAGGCCGTCTTGTATTGGAACGGCAGGCCGTCGCCGGCGCGGCCATCATGGAGTTCGTCCGGATGCAGTACGACCATCTGGCCGGGCAGGGAGTGTCGGGATGCGCCGCGATAGTCGAACGCCTGGACTCCTGCGAGGGTGATCCCGATCGCATAGGTGTCATGTCGATGGGGAGTGAACGCGGCGCCGTTGAACCGCGCCTCAATACGGTCAATGTCGCCAGACGAGCTGAAGACCCAGTTGTCTGCATCACCGTCTATCATCCAACTCCCCAAGATAGCCGTGCCAGACAAGCGGCGAGCCACTTCATAGTGGTCATGAGGTCGCGCCAGGCTTCACTGGATGCAGAGCAAGCAAATTTCGTCTTCACAACCGGTAAGCGTCGGCGGCGGGCTGGCCCCGCCGCCGTGCGCCGGTCAGAGATGGGTCTTGAAGAAGCGGATCATCTCGCGGTTCAGGGCCTCATGAAATCCGGCGCGGTCGAAGCCGGGGGTTGGTGCGCAGATCATCGGGGCGTTGGCAGCCAGTTCGGGCGAGCAGGGCGGCATGAAGTCGAAATGGCTGGCGCCGTCGATACGCTTGTACTCCGGCGGACGCGGCAGGGCGTCACGCACAGGCTCGGCGTAGTAGGGCGAGGGAAGGATCTGGTCGGCCCCTGCCTGCCATAGCTGGATCGGCTGGTTCACATTGGCCAGGCCTTCGCGGGTGAAAGTGAAGCCCAGGGCGGGGGCGGCGACGACCAAGGCCTTGAGGCGGGCGTCGTGCGGCAGGCGCGGCGCGCCCTGGCCATTGTTTATCGTCTCTGAATGCTGACCCACGAGGCGGCAATCATAGAAGGCCGGGTTGGCTCGGCAGTGATCCACCAGTCGTGTCAGGTCGGGATCGCCGCCCGCCGCCGCCAGCACGGTGAAGCCGCCGGCGGAGAAGCCGAACGCCCCGATCCGCTCTGCGTCGATCCCGGCCCTGCCTTCCCATTGGCCCAGCATGTGGTCGATCAACACCGATAGCTGGCGGGTGCGGCCGACGATATCGGTGGCGCGGCTCTGGTCGCGCCAGTTGTCGCCGGTGTGGGTCAGGGTCGCGACAACGAAACCGGCCTTGGCCAGGGCCTGAACCGTGTCGCGGTGACTGCGAAAATCGCCGCCGTTGCCATGGGAGATGACGATCAGCGGGCGCGGCGCCGCAGCCGTCTCGGCGGGATACCAGACGCCCGCCTCGATGGCAGGCTGATCGCCGTCGGCCACGGTCAGGCGAGAATAGGCCACGCCGTCGCGGATCGTCGGGCCCGCTTGCGCGGCCGACTGCGGGGCGGCCTGAGGTAGGCTCGACGTGGCGGCTGTGGCGCTGGAGGCCAGCAGGATGGAGGCGGCGGCGATCAGGGCGGCGGTGGACATTTGAACGGGCTTTCTCAGCGGCAGGTGAGGAGGCTGTGTGAGGCTGCTTCCGGCCGGCGCGCCAGCCGAGATGGGCGAACGGGCGAACGGGTTCGTGGCCGGGCGAACGGCTGCAATCGCCCGCAACGCTTGCTAGGGTGAGGGATGGAATCGACGTGGCTGAAAGACAGGCGATGGCGTGCGGCGGCAGTGGGGTTCGCCGTCTCGACCGCCGTGGGCCTGACCCTGGGCGCGATCGGTCCGTTCGGCAGCTATCTGAGCGGGACCTTGCCGGTGCGCACGGCCTATTGGGTGGTCTGTCTGTGGTGCGGATGGCTGGCGTTCGGCGTCAGCCTGCCGATCCTGACGCGGTGGGCGAACGGTCGGGGTATTTCGGCCTGGCTGTGGACGCCGCCGGCCATCGCCGTTCTGACCCTTTTGCCTGCCGCGCTCAGCCGGGCGCTGGCGGTCAGGTTGTGGCCCGTGGTCGGTCAAGTCGGCTGGCTGGAATGGTATGGTCAGGGCCTGGTGATCAGCACCCTGGCGACCCTAGGCATGATGTGGGCTACGCGATCACGAGAGGCCGTCCCCGCAGGACCCGACACCTCGTCCGCCGACCCGCGTGACCGGCTGCCGCCCCGGCTTGGGCGGACCGTGCTGTGCCTACAGATGGAGGACCACTACGTCCGGGTGCACACGCCGCAGGGCTCTGCCCTGGTGCTGATGTCCCTGTCCCAGGCGATGGCGGGACTGAGGGACGTGGAGGGCGTGCAGACGCATCGCTCGTGGTGGGTGGCCCGTGCGGCCATCGCCGGCGTGGTCGAGGACGGTCGCAAGCTGCGGCTGCGTCTGACCGGCGGTCTGGAGGCACCCGTCTCGCGTACGCGGATCGGAGCCTTGCGCGAAGATGGCTGGCTGGCCGCCGCGCCCGCGAGTTGATCTGTTCTGGCGGACCCAGCATCTAGCGTCGATTGGATATGAAGTAACCGCCGCCTGGCTCCGTAGAGCTGTGTCAGATATTCGGGATGCCAACTGTCCAGCAACGAGCCAATGACCGCCACTGGCGCTATGCCGGATGGCGGACAGGTCGTTGGCCGCGTCGATTGGCACACCTGAGGCTTTCCGCTCGGAATAGTGGTCCACCAACTGTCCGGCGTGGACGCGGGTCAGGACGGTGAAGCGCACCAGTTCCTCCATCACATCGACGATGCGGTCGTAGTAACTGGACGGCGTCATGCGGCCGTTCTCGTCGAACTCCGTGAAGGCCTTGGCCACGCTGGACTGGTTGGGGATGGTGACCATCCGCATCCAGCGGCCCAGCAGGCGCAGGGTGTTGACCGCGTTGAAACTCTGCGAGCCGCCGGAGACCTGCATGACCGCCAGGGTGCGGCCCTGGGTCGAGCGCATGCCGCCCATGTTGAGCGGCAGGTGGTCGATCTGCAGATCGGCTGATGTATGCAGCTTGGGCGGTTGAGACGCTGCAGTATTGGCTGTCCGTTGTGCTGCCACGCTAGCATTGGAGTGTATTGGCAGCTTCGCCTCATCGAAGCTTTGGCGCATGTCTTGATCGACCCAACTCGTTACGAGCGAGTTCTAGAAGGCCAGCGCTACAATCCCAATAGCGAGCTCTTCTACGGGGGGCTAAGCCAAATACGAGCGAACTCAACCCCTGTAGGGACGCCCCTGTCTGATCCATTCGCAATGATCATGCAGTACGCAGACACTCAGAGCGTTGAAGATCTAGATGCCAACCTTGTTGGTTTTCCGAGACCACTAGCGGCTAGGATTCGCGGGGCTGCGGCAATCGCCCATTATAGCCTATAGGATATATTCTTACCTAGACGGATGCTCCTAGCTTTGCGAATCTACCACGCAAACTCAAGGAGTTGAGAAATGACAGCGCCGCGTCCGATAGGACAGGATCAAAGCCAGCAACAGACCATGAGTTTGAGGCTGCCTAGGCCGGTGCATGAGCGAATGAAAGCTCTGGCAGCGCGCCGAGGAACTCGAGCTGCAGATGCTTACGTTCAAACAGTGTCAGCGTTTATCCGTAATCGGCTTGCAACCCATCAGCACATTTTCGCTGTCGAGAACGACGCTGTGCATATCACCATCAGCATTCCTGAGACTTTTGCGCAGGATGTGCGTGACGCAGCTAGAACGCGTCGCGTGACAGCCAATGAGCTCATCTACACCGCAGTTAGCTGTGAGCTGGAAAGCCCTGATCCGACTAGCGAGTCCGACGAACTAGGAACCGGAATCCAGACAACCAGGCACCGATCGCCGGATCTATTGGCGAATCCAGCGAACTTGGCGCGCTGACATGGTGCAACACTATCGAACTGGTGTTCCCTTCGCATAATATATCTTAGGCGAGCATCATGTTTGCTCGCCCATCTAGACATAGCGTAGCTCCTGCAGGTCGACTTCGCGGATCAGTTTTCGCGTCGTTTCCTCATCAACCAGATGCATGCGTCCAAGGCGGACCAGTTCCGCGCGCTCAGCAGACAGGCCGGCCAGTCTTAAATGACGTTCGACCTCGTCTGCTTGACGGCCCAGTGTAACGTCGTCGCCTTCGACATGGGTGCGCGTCTCGATGCGATGGCGGTAGATCTCCATCAAGCGCGCCGCCGTCTCGGCATAGAGATCTGGATTATTCTTACCCTCGGCCATGGCATGTTGGGTGTTTTCGATGGCGCGCATGGCGGCGGATGCGGCGGCAATGCGCGAACGATCCTCCTCCGCGAGGTGGGATGGCTCAGGCGGGAGTTCGATCCCCTTAAGCAGACGCGGCAAGGCGACAGTGGCCAGAACCAGAGAGACGATAATGACCCCCGCCGCCAGGAAGATGGCCAGGTTGCGCGCCGGCATGGGCGTGCCGTCACCAAGAACAAACGGCAGGGTCAGGATGCCCGCCAGGGTGATGGCGCCGCGCACCCCTGCCAACGACATGACCGCCACCAGCCGCCAGCCGACCTTGGGCGGCGCGCTCTTGCCGCGCCTGCGAAACAGGGTGAATTTCAGCGACGTCCACACCCAGACAAAGCGCAGGGTCGCCAGCGCCGCCACGATGGCGAAAACATAGACCGCCAGCCACCAGATTTCCTTGTGCTGCGTGGTCTGAATGACCTCGGCCGCGCGTGCCATGATCGAGGGCATCTGCTCGCCCAGGATGACGAAGATCAGGCCGTTGGCGACGAACTGCACCGTATCCCAGACAACCGCGCGGCGGATACGCGTGGCCGCCATGGCCGAACCCTGACGCTCGGTGAAGCTCATGGTTACGCCAGCCGCGACCGCAGCCAGAATGCCAGAAGCGTGGATGGCTTCGGCCGCCAGATAGGCTGCGAAGGGCATCAGCAAGCTGATCAGGATCTGACCGCCGACATCCTCGCCCCAGCGACGGCTGATCCAGCCTTTCAGCAGACCAATCGCTAAGGTCACGGCAATGCCGATGGCGACCCCGGCTACGGCCAACCAGGCAAAGGTTCCGACGGCGTTGGTCAGCGAAAAAGCCCCGGTCGTCGCGGCGATCACGGCGATGCGCATGCAGGTCAGGCCGGTCGCGTCGT
>RCUP01000869.1_pt1 | contig 20241 bp, 24 predicted proteins | sample 2166341 | NCBI WGS metagenome assembly RCUP01 (sample SAMN09932325, study PRJNA488358) | compost metagenome | isolation source: compost soil in succinonitrile-enriched | place: Germany: Experimental Botanical Garden | reverse complement strand
GCATGTACGGTGTCACACGCAGCTTCATGGTTCCTCTGCCTCCTTACGAGGTGACGGTCAACGACCTCATCCGCCACCTCGAGCAGACGAAAGCCGAGATCGGCGGCGACGCCAAGGTTGCCTTTTCCCGCGCAGGCGGCACGTGGCCGCTGCGGCTCACGAAGTTCCGGACAGGCGAGTTATTCAACTCCCCCAAGGACACGCATCGGGCGCTCGTCCTCGACATCTAATCCACACGAACAGGATCCAATCACCCCATGAGCGACCAGAAGACCAGCGACACAGACGAGATCGCCACCGCGGCTAAGGAAGAACAGGCCATGAAACGAGTGCCAGAAGCCACTACGAAGCTTCCCTGGACCACGCGCCACCGAAAGGAAATCGGCGGGATTGCCATCGGCATGGCCCTTGTTGCAGCAATGGGCGTATTCATGGCGACCGTCGATAGCCACATCGACGAGGTCATGAAGGCGGACAACATCGAGAGCGCCTACACTGATGTCGCCTTCCAGACGGTTGCGGTGAATGGCTATCGCGGCACCGAGGAATGGCGCGGCTTCTACAAGATCGGCCTCGAGCGCTACCTTGGACAGCACGACTTCAGCGATCTCTGCACGCCAAACGGCTTCCTGAAGGAATCGTATGTCGCCGGAGCATTGCCCTGCATCGCCATCGGTGACAAGCGCGCCGTCAAGGCCTATGACGGAACCATCTCCTTCTTCAAGGAGGAGACCAAGCGACGCATGACGCACCCGATCGACGTGATGCGTCAGGACATCCACGCCAACGACTACCTCGACATCGACGCCTTTTCGAAGGCGGTCAGAGACCGGGCGACGAAACAGGTGGCGGATGCCGAAGCCGCCGCCAAGGCCGCTGCCGAGGAAGCAGCGAAGAAGGCAAAGGAATCTGATGAAAGAGTCCGCGCCTTCGGTGAGGCTCTGAAGTCGATGCAACCGATCAGGATTGTACCGCCCATCGAGCTCGTCGCCCCCTCGGGCACGGCAACATCTGTCATTCCCGACGACGGGGAATAAACTCATCTTTGGGGAGGCGCCAATCTCCCCAGCCACCGCCAAGGATTCACATGCCATCGCCGCTCACCCTCCTCGTCAGCACTGCAGTCCTTTTCGGATGCGCGCTCCTCGCATTCGCCTTGTACACGGGGTTCAAGAAGAAGGCCAACAGAGGCTTCAACGTGCTTCTGGCCTGCGTGCTTGGCATCGCCGCAATGTCGGCGAGCATCGCCACCGGAGCGATGACGGACGCAGAGGAAGTCCGCGGCGGTGAAACCAGTTTGGCCGAGCGCACGGTGCAGGAGGCATATTTCGACGTGACGGACCGGGCTGAGAGATATCTCCGCCAGGCCGTTTCTCAGCACTTCGACAAGATCTGCACCTTCAACGGCTATCTCATCGAGGGCGAATGGCTCCGATCCGACCTCCACCCCTGCATCGAAAGGGGCAATGTCCGCATCTGGCGGCTCGAGGAAGAGAATGGAAGCCTCATCCACTATGCTGTCGGAAGGATCAACGGCGACGGCACCGTGACGACGGCCATCGACTACCGTCCGAACAATCCCACGCGCGTGTTCGCCGAGACCCCCAGCAGCCAGGATATCCCGAAAAGCCAGGAGGCCGACGTGAAGCTGATCGCTCCGGTGGTGGAACTCCTCGCGGCGGAATTCCCGACCCCCACCGAAACCGCGTCTTTCCACTGACATAACGGAGTTACAATGAGCCTGGACGTCTATCTCGAGGTCGCAGACCAGAGGGTCTACGAAGCCAACATCACGCACAACGTCAACCGCATCGCCGAGGCGGCGGGCTGCTACCGCGAACTCTGGCGGCCGGACGAGATCGGCATCGAGAAGGCCAGCCAGCTCATCGAACCGCTCAAGGCCGGCCTCATGACCCTCGTGTCCGATCCGCTTCGGTTCGAAGCTCTCAACCCCGAAAACGGATGGGGCAGCTACGATGGGCTGGTGCAGTTCGTGACGGCATATCTGAAGGCCTGCATCCAGCATCCAGATGCAACGGTCAGGGTATGGCGCTGACATGGCGGTAGAACTTCAGATCGACGGTGCCTGCAACGGATACGAAAACGGAGCGGTCTTCCACCTTTCCGACGGCTCGGCCTGGCAGCAGACCAGCTTCGTCAGCGAGTTCCAGTCGACGTTCGGCGCGGTCGTTTCTCTATGCAATTTCGGCCCCAGCGGAACTCTTCTAATCCACGGCCACTCAACATCGGTCGACGTCACGCGTGTCTCGGAGCCGCACACGTCCATGTCACAAAGGATCTACCCATGAACACTTCAATCCATGAACTCCCCGTCCAATATGTCCGATGGAACGGCAACAAGATCGAAGGCGGCGCACCGCAGTGGATCGCCGAGGCCCTCCAGAAGGGAACGCCCGACACCGCGGGCGCAATCATGCGCATCAGCAGCGAAGTCCACGTCGGCACCGCAACCGGGATCCTGGTGGCAAGGGCAGGGGACTGGATTGTCAACCTCGGAAAGGGTGTCCTGACGGTTCTCTCTGGAAGCGAGCACGAGATCCTGTTCGGATCCTCCGAAACCAATGAAGTGCTTGGTCGCTTCGGCTACCATCCCGATGCCGACACTGATTTCTGCGTCGAGGTCGAGGCCATCGAGTCCTATGTCGCGGACGCACGCCTCGGTGTCTCGAAGCCGAGAGATCCGCCGCGCGTCATCGACGCCGCGCTCGGCGAAAGGATTCGCGAAGCCCGGACGTTCATTCCCTTCGACACGATCTCACGCAAGGCCATGGCCACGCTCATCACGATCGAGAACGACATTCTCGCAACGCTCCTCAACCGCTACGAAAAGGCCTGACCATGGAGATCTTCTTCTCATACAACATCATCGCCGCCGCGCTCGTCTGCGGCGCGGCCCTTGTCATCTTCGGTGCAGGTGCGGGCCTTACCTCCGCCTTCATCAGTGACGACCGCAAGCAAAAGGAAAAGGAGGAGGACAGCGCCCCTCTGGACGAGAAAGGCTACTGGCGCATCTACCGCCGCGTGACGACCATCATCTTCTCATTCGTGCTTGCATGGGCCGCATGGTGCATCCACGACAACTATGCCGCCCGCGCCGTGGCCAAGATCTACGAACCAGCCGTAGTCGAGCTGTCCAAGGCAATCAACGAGGCTGCCAAACGCCCCTTCGACAAGCGCTGCCAGTTCAACGGCCATGACGTTTCCGGAGACTGGATCGCCTCCGACACATTCCCGTGCGCCGACTTCGGCGACATCCGCCTCTGGAAGAACAGCCAGATTGTTGTTTCGAAGTACAATTCGGGCGATGGATCGAAGATCTTCCTCGGCCGCCGCGCAGGCGAAAACATGAACAAGGTCGCCACCTACGACCCCACGGGCTGGGGATGGCCGGGCCTCTACTACGACTACCTGCCGTCGCTGTATGCCGGCACGGACCCGCAGGCCATCCGCGACATCGCGGACACCATCCGCAACTCCCTGCGCTGAACGAAAGGCGACCGCCATGCCGAAGCCCATGACACCAATGGAGCAGGCGGTCGGCCGCCGTCTGCCCGGCCATCCGAAGCACATCGACACCGTCATGGCGCGATGGGCGGAGGATGGCGACACGCCGACGAAGATGCGCCTCTCTCCATCCGAGGAATGGCTGCGGCCAGCCCTCCGGAAGGCCGTCAAGAGTGGATGGCTGCGATACAACGGCCACGCAATCAGCTTCATGGGATCCCGTCCCGACTCCTTCCTGATCGCCACCGAGACAGGGTTCGCCGAGGCAAAGGCCGCAAAGTCACGCGTCGATGCGATCAACGCCGCCCGTCAGGAATGGGCCAGGGACTCGCAGACCGCCATCAATGAAGGTCGTTTTCCGGCGAAGAAAGAATCGTGACATGATCGACTGGAAGACGATCGACACCGCACCGACGGAACGCCCAAGGAACCCCCGCGACAGATATCTGATTGCATCCTTCCCAAAGGGAGCGATCGCAGTCGGACACATGCATCGTCTCGACCGGGATGCCTTCACAACGCTGGACGGCCAGTTCCACGCGCCCACGCACTGGGCCGAAATCAACGAACCGGACAACGAAGATGCGACCGACTGGGTCGCCGAGGCGAAATCGATGGAGCAGGCCTTCATGGTGGCGAAGGACGAATACTCATCGCTTGCCCGCGCCATCGGGATCAAGGGAGATTCCTGGTTCGGCGATCCGCTCGAATCGCATGACGAGGTCGTCCAGCGCGCCAAGTCGGTCATTGCACTCCTGAAGGATGCCGAACTGGCGCTGCAGCCGTTCGCGCACTTCTCGGAGATCTATCCAGATGCGGAATCCGACCTTGGAATCATCTCCATCCATGACGGACGATGCCCTGTAACGGTCGGCGACACACACGCTGCCCTCAGTGCCCTTCAGGCGATCCGCAAGCTGACAGGATTCGTGGAGGAGTGATCGACAGCATGCGCCGCCCCACGAACGGTGCATTGCGGGTTGCGTCACCTAAAAGGAGGATAGATCGACGCACCTTGGGGATCACGACATGCCGATGCCACTTCCGAAGCCCAATTCCATCGACCTCGCAGAGGCCGTGCTCGCAAGTCGCCACAGCCACTGGTCGCCCTTCGGCGCCCAGCACGAGGGACATCACTTCCTTTCGCTCGACACTCCCTCGAAGAACGATGGCGAGCGTGTGGCGCTACTGACGGAAGTCCTCTCTCAGCTACAGAGCCTGGCATTCCATCGCGCGCGGCAGGCCGTTCTGCGTTTCGTATCGGACCTTTTCACCATTCCCCAAGCCGAACTCCACAAGCACCGCAGCATGATCGAGGCCGCGGTCCTTATGCGGGACAAGCCCAATAAAACTCCGTACATGGCGACTGTCAGAAAGTCACTCGAAAGCACGCCGGAGCATCGGCAGATGCTCTCCGTCATTGCCGTTATGGAGAATATCGCTCTGGTCGGCGACCCCACTCCAGCCGAGACATCGATATACAACGCGTTTCGCGAGGGGCGCGACCATGCACTGGACACTCTCCGAAACCGTCAGGCCCGATGCAAGGGCGCCGACATCATGCTCGGGAGAGCATCAGTCGACGAAGCGATCTTCCTATCACCGCCAAGTAGCGGGCCGATACTCAACTACAAGACAGAACAGGCAATGAAGAGCATCGGACTGACGCTCACGGAGCGTGACGATAATGGCTCCCTAATCAATGAGCTGATGGAGGCTCTAAAGGAACTCTGCGAGTCCGCCTCTGCCGCTGCTGGAGACTGGACAGGCCAGTTTCTGACAGCGTTTTCCGATGCCACTCCTGCAGATTTAAAGAGGCAGAGGAAACTCGCAAGGACAGCAAGACTGGTCAGGGACGATCCTGCATCTCTGGACTACTTCAAACCGCTCCATAAGGCGCTAGACGAGGCGCGCGCGACACAGATCAGATCCGCCGACGCCCTCAGGATGCTTGGTTACAACTCCGCGACGATGACGTTCTCTTCAAGGCCCCCCATTCTCGCAACCGTCATAGACGCGTTCAAGTCTGCACGGGACTTCAACATAAGGGCCGAACGGGATGAGATATCCTCATCCACAGGACTCGCCTTCATGGAAATGGCATCCCAAGGAGAGGCAGACATCGTCGTGCAGCAACCGAAGGAACGCTACTTCGGCCCCTCGGTAGGGCTGAAGGGCACCAGCCGTCCGAACCCGACAAAGTTGGAGCATCTCGGTTCCTTCTACCAGTTTGTCGTGAAAGACATAAAGGAACGGATCGCCCCGGCTCTCGCCTCCATGGAACTTCACCCGATCATTGATGCAGACGACGCGGAGAAAGGCATCTGGGTCAGATTCGCGACCCGTGACGGCAAGGGATACGGCGCAGTGGACATCCATTTCGATGGCCCCGAGGTATCGACGCTCTCGCACGCCACTTGGCGAAACGCATCATTCGACATCCTGTACAACGAGCGCAGGAATGTTGGAACGAACGGATGGTTCGCAATCCACACCCCTGAACCCGACGGCTCGGGGACGGATGATTTCGACTGCAATGACGACGAAGCGATCGATTTTGTAATAGAGAGGACAAAGGACTTCGACCTACTCTGGGATGATGACCGCCTAATCCCCAAACAGGTGAGATCAGAACTCCTTGCCGACGCTTGGCGACACCTCGACTCCCACTTCATCCTTACAGATGGCGTGAACTGCGTCGTCAGCAGGGATCGCAAAGGCACCGAACATCTGAAGTTCAGGGATGCGATCGGGTATTCGCACGTCATATCCCTGACGAAGAACGACCACTGGATCATGAAATCCCGTGGCAAGGTCGTGGCTGACACCAGCGACTGGGACGTGGTGGAGCAGGCGATCGACGACCACGTGGCTGATGATGTCGATTGGGAGCCAATTTCGTATAGATAGGAACGGAGGCAGCGGATCGGCTTCCGCGCGCTTGTCGCTGTCCCTTGCCGACGCTAGGCTCGGACGGCCACAAGGAGAGATCGCCATGCTGAACGACCTGAGCTACACCACCGACGTGATCAACGGGTTTGGCCACCAGCAGGCATACATCCGCTCTCCCCACAGCTCCCGCGATTTCATCTGGGCCGTCAGCACCAGCCATGCGGCCGGAGGCAAGCGGAAGCATGGAGAGCTCATTCATCGCATCGCCCGCCAGTTCATCGAAGATGCCGCAGACGCGCCGCTGATCGACAATCTCGCGCGGTATTTCGATGACGGACAGCCGGCGATCTTCCACTGGTTCGATGGCGGCGAGGATCCGTCGAATGAGCCGACCAAGATCGTCTGCCTCGATCCGAAATCGTGGATCCTATCGGGGCCGATCGCCCATCCGTGGACCGTCCACTATGACGGACTGGTCTTCCACCTCGATGATCCGAACCCGAAGCCGGCCGACTTCGGCTACGCGCCGTTCTGGACTGCCGCATGGATGGAGCAGATCACGATCGAACAGCTCGAGCGAGAACGGCCCGACATTGCAGAAGTGATCCGCGCCCACCACCCGGGAACCGACTTCTCCGTCGGCCCCGCTAATCTGCTTAAGGGAGCAAACTGATGTTCGTCATCCATTCGGACCGTCTGGGCGGCTACGTCCTGAAGCAGGACGGCATTAACATGGTCGTCGAAGACCCCCGCGACGCCTCGGGCTTCTTTACCGAGGAGGAGGCGCGCAACGCCCGACCCGGCCATGCCAGAAGCATGGGCGGCGCCGGGTTCTTTGGCACGGTGATGCCTCTCCAGAGAGCGATCCGCAACCACGAGGCACATCGAACCGCCTTCGGTCGCTACCGCCTCTGATCCACGAGGGAGAGCGGCCTGCCGCCCAGAGGGTCATCCCCCATATGTCACTGACAGCATGCCCGCAAAGGCGAAGGCAACGCCCCCGAGGAAACACAGGATCTTGCCACGTCCGCGCAGGCCGTACTTCGCCGACGCACCCGTCTCCGCGCTTATCCGCCGCCGCGTCATGAACCTGACCAGCCTGGCGGAAAGCCCCGCAACTCCGAGTGCCAGGCCGACAGTCGCCAGAAGCCTGTAGTCGCCGTTAAGCCCGTGGATGTATTCGAACAGCCCGCCGAACCATGATGCGATCCATGCCGCAGCGACCGCGAGCGAGACGTCGCGACCGACCCGGCCCGACACGTCGCGCTCCATCACGCCGACCGAGGCGAGATACCCGTCGACCGCAATGTCGATCAGTTCCGAATGCACCGATCCGCGCAGAACGCCAAGCGCCTCGTCCATGAACTTGCTCTTGCCATCCTTCGATGAGCCCGAAACACGCATTCCAGCCGCGAGTCCGGGGATCCGCGAGAACGTGGCGAGATATTCCGACGGCGGCATGTCCTCCTTCTCGACCACCACCTTCAGGACGTCGTCCACGACATGATCGAGGAAGTTCGGGAAACCGAATGCCGGCGTGCCGAACCGCCCATAGAGAAACTCGGTCTGCTCCCCTGCATACGTGGCCTTGACGATTCCAGTGGTGACGTTGCAGTTGAAGCCGAGCAGAGCGGTGTACACGCCATCCTTCCACCCTTCATAGCGACTGGAAGGCTTGTCGATCTCGGCATAGGGCATGATGGTGCCCGCTTCATGGCTCGCCCGGTTGGGAAGCCCCTCCTTCAGCCAGACCGCGAAGTATTTCGCATCCATCTCCGGCATCGTGTCCGACTGGCAATGAGCCTTCAGTTCGAGGCTGACCCGGAAGCCGTGCGCGCGCGTGAAGTAGGCGTGCCCGCCACAGGAGCCGCAGTGGACGGTGCCGTTGCCGCCACAGCCGCCGCAGCGCACCTTCGTGCTTCCGTTGCAGGTTCCGCAGCGCTTCCGCTTCCAGCCATTGCAGACCGAGCAGTTGTACCACGCCTGGGTTCCCGCATCGCGCCCGCCGCCCGTGCCGTGGCACCCCCAGCAGGTGACGTATCCGGCCGGATGGGATGTGAAGCGGCAGTTGTTGCATATCTGAGTGCCGTCTCCGGAGCACCCGCCGCATGTCACCGATCCGTTGTGGCAGCTCGTGCAGTCCTCGTAGGAGGTGGCGAGGATCTCGTCGCACACGACGCGCGACGGCTCCCACAGCTTGCCGTCGAGAACCTCCCGTCGCATGTTGTCGACCGACACCAGCGCCTTGAACCGCTTGTCGGCCTCCGACTTCACATGATCGGCGACATAGCCCTGCTTCAGGGCAGGGGCTCCATGGAACTCGGCCTTGCCCTGATGGAGGGTGTTGTAGAATTCGTTGGTGAAGGAGTGCTCGCAAGCCACCGTGACCTTGTGGCGCACCAGGTTCGGCTGCATCTGCATGGAAATGCCGTCGAGACCGAGCCATGCAGAAATATCGCCGAGCACCTGCGACACATCGGCGTCGAACATCTTCAGCACCGGATCTGATATGACTGCGCTCTGGTTCATTCGGTTCCCCATGGATTCGGCACACGCGTTGCGCGTAGAGAGATATCACTTGGCGCGGAAGGGTAAAGGCCCTTTATCCGATGAGGTTATCAGAAGATTAAGGATTCGATCGCGCCTCCCTGAACAAGGGGATCTTCCAAATGGTTCTATATGCTGCCTAATTTTCGCATTGCTACAATTTTAGTCTTTTCCTTCCGGGAAGATTAAAGGCCGTGCCTTATGCCAGTCCCAAAGACATTTTCAGGAGGCGTATCGATGTCGCGAGATGCAGCAAACTTCGTAGGCGCAGGAGCAGTCGGCGGCGCCGTCGTGGCGACGGGTGTCGTCGGCGGGGCTTCGGCGGCCGGCAGCGTCATGGGTCTCGTGCGCAGGGTCGTCATTGCAGGCGACGAAGGCTGGGACGTGGACGGCAACTTCGTCTGCTCGAAGTTCGTCTTCAATTTCGCGACCCGCCAGGTCTTCGACGGCAAGGAGATGCACGACTTCGCCGACATCTCCGGCTACACGTGGGAAGGCTGGGTCTTCAGCCTCAACATCAAGGGCCGCATCAAGCCGAAGACCATCAACGTAGGCTATCCTGAACGCTGCCAGATGCTCGGAAAGGTCTTCGACGACATCTTCAACGGGGAAACCTACAAGCCCGAGAGGAAGAAGCTCCTGCCGACCTTCATGAAGCGCGTCCATCGCGTGAAGCCCCGCACGGTGTTTCGCTACGGCCTCCGGAGCTTCTTCCTCGGGATCTTCCCGGGCATCCCCTTCACTGCCGCGATGGGCTACGAGGGAGCCAATGACCCGCACCTCTTCGCGGTGCTATGGTTCATGGCGTTCGTCTTCGCCCTCTCGGTCGCGTGGCGCAAGTTCAAGCCCGTCACGGCACCGGAATGGCGGGCCGCAGGCGCCGTCGCAGCCTAGGCCGCCCGCACCGGGAAGCCAGCCTCATTGTTGACACCGCAATTCCAGCGTGGCATCCATGTGCCGCGCCGAAATCATGTCTTCTGACATGATACGGGCAAAAAACCTGCAGGGAGACCAGAGTGACCGCACGGATAGCCATCTTCGCCACCTTGCTGCTCGGGTTCAGCCACGGCGCCGCCAGTGCCGCTTCCGCTCTCGAGGGCCGCTGGATACGGGAATGCGGCGAGGGCAGATATTGCCGCCTGCTTTTGACCAGCGCGGGTGCGTCCTCATTCGACGTCCACTTCGTGCTCACCCGGCCTTCGACGAAGGGTACGCCGCTCGACACCGACGACACCGCACCGGATCCGACGATCTGCGAATGGAACGCGCAGATGCGCCAGCAGGGTTCCACCGATGTCCTGAAGGGCAAGGGCGGACTTGTCGCCCGGATGGAAGACGGGAAGCTCTCCCTCGCTGGAATCCCGCCCAAGTGCGCCGAGCCGGGCCCCAGCGCAACCTTTGACCGCGACGACGTGGACGAATTCAACGATCTCTGAAGGATTCGACGCAACAATTGTTGACACGCATCGTGCGTCTGATAGGTTCATTCCAACGAACAAGGACGCACGGAATGAACATGCATACGCCGACCCCGATCGCCAACGAGAGCCTCTACAACGCCGAGATGGCGAAGTCGCTGATCGACAAGATCTATTTCCTCGACAAGGTCGACGCCAATCTCTTCGTGGACTATGGATGCGCCGACGGGATCATGCTCTGCTTCATCGAGCACGTCTTCCCGGGGGTCCAGCTCGTCGGCTACGACATCGACGAGAGCATGCTGGAGGCGGCCCGCGTCAACGCACTCAAGCAGAACCCGAACTCCAGGATCGTCTTCACGTCGGACTGGAACGAAGTCCGCGATATCGTCCTGCGCAATCGAGAGGAGGGCACGAAGTCCTGCCTCGTCCTCTCGAGCGTCATGCACGAGATCCACAGCTACCTCAGTGAAGGCGACCAGAACAGCGTCCACCGCGAGATCTGGGGACAGGCCGGCGTGACGTTCGATTATGTCGCCTTCCGCGACATGATGGTCAGCAGGACGGCTTCGCGGCCGAGCGATCCGATGCAGGTCGCGCGCATCATCCAGTGCTTCGACCCCAAGCGCCTCGCCGAATGGACGACGACATGGGGTTCGATCGAGGAGAACTGGAGCCTCACGCACTTCCTGCTCACCTACCGATACGAAGTGAACTGGGCGCGCGAACTCAAGGAGAACTATCTCCCGGTTCCGTACGAGGACTTCCTCGCAAGCATCCCGCCGCACTATTTCCCGGTCTACAAGGATCACTTCACCCTGCCGTTCCTGCGCCGCTGCGTGAAGGACAGGTTCGGCTTCGATCTCAACGAGCGCACGCACCTCAAGCTCGTCCTCGAGCATCGACCCGCCTGATCGGCAGGTGCAGCGAGCCAAGGCCTGGTCCGCCGCAAATCCGATATCCCGCGATTGACACCGGCCAGAATTCGTTTTCTCCTGAATATGGCCGCCGTGCCTTCCATCCCCGCCCGCAAGGGCCAGGAGAAACGGTTCGAACCTTATTTCACTCGTCAATCATCATCCAATGCGACGATGGCCAGCGGGCAACGGGGATCCTCACACAGCCGAATGTCGCGATGGGATCATGGTCATGACGATTTCACCGAATGGGCAGCCGCGCCTCGACGCGGATAAAAGCAAGGCGCACGCAAAGGCCGTGAAGACCCGGCTCAACGAGCTCGGCGTCGACATCAAGCTCTCTCACGCATACGAGGCGCTTGCCTCGTCCCACGGCTTCCGCAACTGGGCCACGATGAGCGCAGGACTCTCCGGCACGTCCGGCGGCAGCATCACGATCGCCAAGGAAGGCCACGCCAGATACAGCTTCACCGACGGCTCCAGATCCTTCGGAAAGGACATCAGCCTCACATTCCAGCAATGCCGGAACCACGTCGAGTTCATTGGGCGAAAAAAGAGGTCACATGCCATCTCGAGCGTTGTCGCCCAGGCCATCCGCATCGGAGCAGGCGCAATCTTTGCCGAGGCCGGCGGCACTTCCGAGCCCGTCGAGACAATAATCAGAGCGGCTGAAAGGGCCGGCCGCACGGACGATGTGAGGATCATCGACTTCAACGCCCCGGCAACCGACAAGCCATTGAGATATACGCCGTTCTCGACATGCACCGGTGACGAGATGGCGGAAATGCTGGCCGGCTTCGTCGACGTGGAAGGCGAGGAAGGGCGGCATTGGAAGGGCAGGTCCAAGGCCATGCTGTCCGGCATCTGCGAGATCCTCACATGGGCGAGGGACAATGGCAGCGTCGACGTCACGGCAGGCGAGATCAACAAAATGATCAGCTTCCGGGATCTGATCGACTTCACCGATCATGAGGAATACCCGGACATTCCCTCCGATGTGCGGTCGCGGGTGTCAAAATACCTTTCCACGCTACCCGGCTTCAATGCAGCCCTGGGCCACAGACAGTCGCAGACGACCCTTGACCAGCACGGCTATGCCGAGATGCAGCTTTGCAAGGTTCTCAGCGAACTCGACTACGCCCACGCGAGGGTACTCGGCAGCAGGCCGCGGATCTTCGGCCGCAGGCCTAGACATCTCGACATGGACACCGTGGTGAACGAGAACCTGATCTTCATCGTTCGCATGCCGCCCCTCGAGCTCGCCCCCGACGAGAGAGCCTTTCCGGGACGCCTCATCCTCGGAGATGCTCACCGCGCGCTCAAGCGGAGGATTGGCAGCATGGATCAGGACGGGAAGCCACCGTTCTTCCTCGCCTTCGACCACTTCGATGCCGCCGCATCGAGGCGGGACGATCTCGGAGACCTGGTCTCGGATCTGACGGCAGCCAACGCCTGCCTGCTGGCCGGATCCGACCATGCCGTTCCTCTCGCCGAGTTCAAGCGCAGCACGTCGATCCACCTTGCAGAGAATTCCCTTTCCGGAGAATGCAAGATCGTGACCCAGGAGCGAACCATGACCGCGACTTTCCCGACGGAGGATCCGGACGGGCAGACCGCGGAAACGCTCCGGCCCAACAAGCTGAACCCTTTCGCACCCGGTTCGTCGGAGGCCCTCGCACGGATGGTCGCAGGGCTTATCGATGACGCCGGAGCAAACTGCTAGCCGGACGCAGAAGGGGCGATGACAACCGCCACCGCCCCTTTAAAATTCAAGACACCGGATGCTTTGCCGCCTCACGCAGCGGCGATTATTCGACCGCCACGAAGCCAGACTTCCGTAGCGCCGCGCGCGACCTCGTAGCTCATCGGCCCCGACCCGAGGGATTCGACCTCGAGACCATCCTTCCAGCGCCGCTCGGTCTCACCCTGAAACTCCTCGCTTCCGACATGCTCCTGCAGACGGATGCCCCAGCCACCACTCTCTAGCGGATGCAGAAACACCTCGCGGAACGAGCCGATATCGTCGGGAAACGACGCCGCGTAGCGCCAGCGGCCATCGCCGTAGACGGTGATGTCGAGATCTTCGGGATAGCGCAGCGCGACGCTTGGCTTCGCGGCTTCGGATCCAACTATCGTCTTGTTCATCGGAACACCTCCATTCATGAGGATTCAATATCAGCGTTCGCGGTCTATGTCAACAATTGTTGCGCGATCGAGTCCTTCATGCCGAAAGAGCGCGCTCAGTGCCGTATCGCGCAAGATCCAGCCTAAGGTGGGATTGCCTCCCAACGCCTATGACCTCGATCCCTGCCGAGGTCTCCGAGGCGTAGTCCCTGTGGTGGTGCCCGTGGATGACCGTCTTCACCCCCATCTCCTCCGCGACCCGACCGATGATGTTGAAGCCTTCATCGAGAATTGGGGACTTGGGCGCCTCGTGGGATATGAGCACGTCCGCCCTGAGTGTGCGGAGATGTTCGATGTCCTCCGGGAAGATGTACTTCCGGTGCCCCATCTGTAGTCCCGGCCGGCTCTCAAGCGGATGCGTGTAGAGTTTCGGCCCCCTCAGCCTCTGCGGATCATCCTTGTACCAGTAGCCGGGAGTGTCTGCGATGTACTGCCTCCTCGTGTCTGCAAGTCGCGAGTTCCGGACGCCCTTCTCCTCGCCATCGGGATTCCATGGCCCGCCGAAGACCCCGTCCAGGCCTGCGATCCGGATGCCGCCAACCTCCACGACCCTCAAATTCAGGTGCCCGGGCCGGAGTATCCGGCTGGAGATGACAGCGCCATACTGCGCTTCGTCATCGAGATCGTGGTTCCCGCGGATATGGAGTATCTGACATCCTCGGTCGGCGAGGGGGCGCAGTATCTCATCCGCAGTCCGCCTTTCCTTGAATGGATACTGCTCGGGCCGCTGACCGGGAACCTTCGTAGACCTATCCCTGTCCGCAAACCCGAAGTCGCCGAGGAATATGCAGACTGGCGGACGCGACGGATCAACCTGTTCCGCCACCTCGTCGATCGCGTCGAATCCGCAGTGGGGATCCCCGAAGATTATCGTTTCCAGTTCCATCTGCCGCTCCGTTGCTCACGGAGCATGCTGACCCGAGCCGCGGCAAGGGAGAAGACGCTGGTCAGGGAACCGACCGCGCAGGTGTCGCAGACATCTCCGCGGCAAGCGCACTGGAGAAGATGTCAGACCTCCGGAGGTTTAGGTGCTGCAGGTCGCCGAGCATGTCGAACCATTTCTTGATTTCCGTCGCCGTCCTGCCGACGGTCTCCTCGCTGATGCCTACAGGCAGGCCCCACTCCGGACGCGCAAGGCATTTGTCGAGCGGCGAGAAGAACTCGACCCCGCGGCAGAGCAGGGCGTCCATGGATTCGTGCGAAGGGATGATTGCCTCTGCAAACATGCGGTCGAGATCCTGACGGTACGCGTCGACGGCATCCGCCTTCATGCATCGCTGCGCCGGCCCCTCGATGAGTTCAGCCCCGAGTTCTCCTGCTCCCTTGAGGATATCCGAGATCCTCCCCTCGTAATGCGCGAACGTCAGCTCATAGCGAACAGGAAGAAGCCGCTTCTGCAGAGCCTCTCGCAAAACCTCGACCGCATATTCTCCAAACGGAAACCGCACCATCCGCATCTCCGGCGCCGCCTCGGCCGCGTCGGGCATCGTGGCAAGGATCTCCAGATGCCGGGCGAAGCCCATGGAGGAAATATCACTGTCGATTGCGGTCGTGATGATCCGGCGGATATCAGCCATCGTGAAACACCGGGGATCGATGGACGAGGACTGCGCACCGACTTGCGCAGCGATGTCGGAGGCGAGGCCCTCTACAAGTTCGTCCATCGGAGAGATTTCAGGCTTCATCTCTAGCGTCCTCAGTTGACTGCGCCAAGAACATCGAACTTCTCAGGGGCGGACAGTCTGAACTGCTCAAGACCGAAGAAGTCGATGTTCTTTGTCACCATCTCCGGCCTGATATGAATGTGCTTCGGATTGACGGGATCGAATCCGATCTTCTCCAGCATCAGGCTCCAGCTATCCTCCGATGGTCTCCAAATGAACTGAACCTGCTCGCTACGCTCGTCGCTCGCGTTGTAGTAGGGGATCTTCGTAATGGGAGCGGGCTTCTCCCATCTGTCCGACGTCGTGAATTCGATCTCCTCGTTTCCGGAGAGCCTGTCCGCCACTGCTGCGAGATCGTAATCGTCGTTCGTAAAGCCGCCGGACATGTAGTCGAAATGCATCGCGACAGGCAGCGGTCGGCCGCGCACGTCAACGATCGTATGATCGTAGAAGGAACAGAAGACGATGCCTTCGTAGCCGATGCCGGCAGCCGCCGCCCCGACCAGATCGCGGTTCTTGTCCGGCATTACCATGAGATTTGCACCGACCAATTTGTCACGTACGTCGGGATGGAAGATCGACCCTTTGCGTCGCATGAACTCGAACCCCTTGGGAGTTACAAGAACTGGAATCATTCGTCCGACTTCTTCGGGAACATCATAGGGCTGATAGGCCTGGTAAGGGAGGTTGTTCTCGAGAAGCTCGCGGTTTTCCAAATCCACGACCCCCTGGGTGATCGTCGAGGCGGCCACGACGCGCTCCCCATCCTCGGCGATGTCACAGATGCTGTTGACTGCTCTGAACACGCAGAGGTCTCCACCTACATCCACGGTATCGATGTCCAGCACACGCACGGCCGGAGCCTCGAAAGACTTCTTCTTGATATCTGCCATTTCCGTAGGCTCCATTCCGCCGACCTCATTTGAATCCTCAATCACATGGCAGCAGGAAATTGTCAACAATGCCGAATCCTACATTGCCACTTGAATCCTTCGCGCCGTCGCAATAAGTTCATCTCAGCCCAAAGTCGCACGTGCCCATGGGTGTCCGCCGACCCTCGATATGGTGAGGTCATCGGCAAGGTACCTGGAACTAACCCCTCCAGTCGCTGTTCCGGCCAACCGGATGACGCGAGGACACCTGAAGCAACGACGGTGCGGGCCTTTCTGGTCTCAGTCCGCCTTCCAGAAGCGGACGTTACTGTAGAGGCACACCTTCATTGCCTGATGTGCGGATGGCTCGTCCAACCAATCAAAGGCCCATCATCGGATGCGGCTCGCATCCATCGAGTTCCGGCGCTCCGGCGACCCGCGCGTTCCCTCCATCCGGAACCGCAGGTCAGAGGCGTTCCGGCACGCAGCAGACCTTTGGAGTACGGACAATGACCGCACGCATCCGTGAATTCCTCGCCTCCGCCGCCCCGGCGTCGCCATGCCTGATCGTAGATCTCGAAGTCGTCGAGCAGAACTTCCGCGCCTTCGAGCGGGCACTGCCTGATTCATCGATCTACTATGCCGTCAAGGCCAATCCCGCTCCGGAGATCCTGACGCTCCTGGCATCGCTCGGATCGAGCTTCGACTGCGCGTCCGTCCAGGAGATCTCGATGGCGCTGTCGGCCGGTGCCGATGCGTCGCGCATCTCCTACGGCAACACCATCAAGAAGGAGCGCGACATCGCGCGCGCCTTCGCCCTGGGCGTCCGCCTATTCGCCGTCGACTGCCACGAGGAGGCGGAGAAGGTCGCGCGCGCCGCACCCGGGTCCATGGTGTTCTGCCGCATCCTGACGGACGGCGAGGGGGCGGAGTGGCCGCTTTCCCGCAAGTTCGGCTGCGTGCCTCAGATGGCCGTCGACGTGCTCGTCTACGCGCACCAGCTCGGTCTCGTCTCGCACGGCGTGTCCTTCCACGTCGGCTCCCAGCAGACGGACCTGGCGGCCTGGGACCGCGCACTAGAGGATGCGAAGCGCGTCTTCGACAAGCTCCTCCGGCAGGGCATCAGGCTCGAGCTGGTGAACATGGGCGGCGGCTTCCCGACCCGCTATCTCCGCGACGTTCCGACGGCCCAGTCCTACGGCCGCGCGATCGGCGACGCGCTGCGCCATCATTTCGGCAACGACATCCCCCGCACGATCATCGAGCCGGGCAGGGGCATGGTCGGCAATGCCGGCATCCTGAAGACCGAGGTCGTCCTCGTGTCGAAGAAGTCGGATGATGACGACAAGCGCTGGGTCTTCCTCGACGTCGGCAAGTTCGGCGGACTGGCCGAGACCATGGACGAGGCGATCCGCTACTCTCTCGTCAGCGACCGGGACGGAGACGAGAAGGCTCCGTGCATCGTCGCTGGCCCGACCTGCGACAGCGCCGACGTCCTCTACGAGCGCACGCCATACGATCTGCCCGTCTCCCTCACCGTGGGCGACGAGATCCTGATCGAGGGCACGGGCGCATACACGACCACCTATTCGGCGGTCGCGTTCAACGGCTTCGAGCCGCTCCGTGCCTACGTGATCTGAGGAGGGGCCACGATCTACGTGACCTTCCTCGCCGCCGTGGCCGCCATCTCGGCGACCACCCGATAGCAGCCCTGCGGATCGTCCGCGGGGTCCGGGCTTCACCATCCGAAATCAAGAGGAGGCGCGTCATGACCGACGCATTGACACTGCACGCCTTCAACCATGAATGGCGCATCGAAGCCGAATGCCCGGGCGACCTGCGCGACCGGGAACTTCTTCTCGACCGTGTCATGGGTTCCGGACGTTTTCTGAAGTCGTCTGAGAACCTGAGGAGAGGGCGCAACCCATCCGATTTCCTCGCACTCGTGGCCCGGACGGACAGGGGAGACATCGTCGGCACGGTGCGGCTCTGGGACATCCATGCCGGAAGTGTCGATGCACTGCTTCTAGGCCCGCTGGCTGTCGCGCCGGAATGGTCGGGCATGGGTCTGGGTTCCGGACTGATGGACGAGGCGATATCGCGCGCGACGAACCTCGGACACGGAGCGATCATCCTGGTCGGCGATCCCGGCTACTACGCGCGCTTCGGATTCGCGCCGCATGCCACGGCCCGCCTCGACATGCCGGGACACTTCGAGCGCCATCGGCTGCTCGGCCTCGAACTTGTTCGGGGATGGCTGGACGGCGCTTCCGGCCTGATCACCCCACGTAGTCCGGAGACTGCCGTGCTGATGGCAGCCTGAGGGCTATGCCGCACGCAAGCCCGCCCGGTTCGCCTTCTCCCCGATCGCCCACATGGCGTACAGTTGCATCCCCCATGCCCGCTCCGAAGGACGGATCATCTCGTCCGTCCCAAGGAGCGAGTTCTCGCGGTATCGTGGATCTTCGATCTGGGTGACGACGACAGGGTCGTGGCCGAACTGGTCAGCCGAAAGATCCACGACGAGGCCCTCGTCGCCGTCCGGATCTCCACCGGTGACCCAGAAGTGACCGTGCCACTCACCGTCTGCGTTGATCATCCCGCCGGGAAAGAATTCTTCATCGATGAACTCGGAAAGATCCGGTGAGGCTGCGTCGCCATACTCAATGCCGAAGCCTCCAGCGACGCGCCAGAAGCAGTGCGGATATCTTTCGGCCAGTATCACGGCGACGCCAGCCGCCACTCCGCGACAGAACCCCGTCGTCAGGGGCACGCCTTCGGGAGGCCTCTCGAATCCGGGATTGCGATCCATCCATTCTTCGATGCGAGCCACCACATGGGGTCGCACTTCGATCATGAGCTCGCGTATTTCCGTCTCCAGCCAGGCCATCGGACTCCCCCTTCGCCTCGAAGATCATCCCTGCGGACGACGAAAGATTCAAAGGAAATGGACCGAACAAGCCCATCAGCTCACGCCTTAGCTCGACGCGCACATCCACGAAACCGGGCATCCAGTGCGTCCGACCTGCTCATGGCAGCACGCACTGGCCTAGCAACGACGGCTAGTTCACATCCTCGAAGCGGCCGTCATTGAACTCGGGCGAGGGTCGCACCCACGCGCTGCCATCGTCAGCGAGATAGACGGTTACCTTTTCGCCCTCAACAATAGGCTCCGCGGCCTGCACGCTCGCGCTCTCGGCGAACACGTCGTAGCTCGATCCGCGCGTCAGGTGACGGACGCGCCGGCGCGCCCAGTCCGGCACAGGATATCCCGGCATCACATCGGGGACCTCGCCATGGCCGGAAGCGCAGGCGACGCCCGGCGTGGACAGCTTACGGGCAGGAATGTTCTCGACTCCGATCCTCCACACCTTCGTCGGCGACATTCCGTCCATCTCGACCATGAACCGCATGTCGTAGGCGATCGCTCCGAACACGGAGAGACGGCATTCCCCGAGTGCCGCAAGCATCGATTCATCGACGAGGCTTGCAGTGTAGAGATCGGCGCCGTCGAGTTCGTCCCACTTCATCATCAGGAGCGTGAACGGCCCAGCAGCCACGGAGAAGAGAAGCGGCCCGTCGAAATAGTAGAAGACCTCGATGGGAGCGAGCTCGTCATTCGTCCACGGCCGCTCGTGGGGCCATGATGTGTCGAAGACGGGGCCTAATCCTGGGCGGCGGCTCATAGCAAGCCCCCTCGACGCGCTCCGTGCGCATCCGTGTGATAGTCATGTTCGGCAAAGGCCATGGACTGTCTCCGAATTCTCTATTGCAGGAATATCAATTCAGAGGAGCGGAGACAATCGAATCCTGTGAAAGCATCCCCCAAAAGGATTCGATCGCTAATTCTCAGGTTCCCGGCGAGTCTCCGCGACCGCCGCAACCGCCAGCGCGGCAGCCGCCATCCTCCGTCGCAACCGGTGTCCGGACCGGCTTGGTGACCGCCACGCGCTTGCAGACCTCCTCGGTCGTGTCCAGGGGGATCATCTCGTCAGTGCAGTCGCTGGAACCACTGAAGTCGGCCGAAGGGCTTGCCTGCGCGGAAGTCGTTTCGCAGGCCTTGTTCCCGGTGGGGACGAGAACAGTCGTCGGCTCATCGTGACACTGCGTCTCGTAGGTCGTCACGAATTGCAGGCCGCTGCCGCTTTCCGCCCGGGTAATTCCCGGCAACGAGACCGACGCTATCAGGAACAAAGTCCCAAGAAATCTTCCAGACATACGG
>RCUP01000867.1_pt1 | contig 20261 bp, 20 predicted proteins | sample 2166341 | NCBI WGS metagenome assembly RCUP01 (sample SAMN09932325, study PRJNA488358) | compost metagenome | isolation source: compost soil in succinonitrile-enriched | place: Germany: Experimental Botanical Garden | reverse complement strand
CCCGGAATTTTCTCCAAAAATTGTTGAAAATCACTTCCGTAATCACTTCCAAATGCGGTGTCTTTCCATTTTTCTATAAACATATTTATCTACTTATTGAGTTTGTCTTGTCATTACGAAGCTAAGCGCTTATTAGCGGCTGTTTTATACTTTGGAGAATGTCAGTTTATAGGTCTTCAAGTTCAATGTTTTTGCAAGTTGATAACCCTCCGTTGTCTTTATATGGTCGCTCCATTCGTCTAAAGTTTGAAAGTCCATACTCCAGGAATTGTAACTGTTGACTGTCACGGGTTCGAAAAGGAAGGTCAGTGAAAGTTGAAACAGGTCAAAGTTCTTCTTAGAAAATTGGCGTGTTATGTTAAAACTAAAATGCTGGCCTGATTCTTCACCCCAATTGTATGTCCCATATTGAAAAAGCAGCATATCGTCCGGATGTACGTTTGGTGAAATTCCTTTTGCTTTAATTTCCGAATGCAATTTTTTTGAAAGTTCTATTGCGTGGTCTGCAGTTAGCGATTGTACCGTTTGAAGTAGTTTTTCAATTTCTAACTGATATTCTTTTTCAATCGTATTCAATAAAATTGTTTTTGTCATTGTATCAACTGTTTTTGAATGTTGCAATCAGCCTGTTTGATGTAAATCTTATTGGCGGTACTTTTTTTGTTTCCGCCAGTTCAATTATTCGTTTCCCAAAGCAGTTCAGCTTTTTGTTCGTCTGTCCACCAAAACGCCTTTTTGTTGTTGTCTTTTTGTTGCCCAAAGATCTTTCTATAATCGTATGTCTTAAAGTTTAATTTCAGAAATTCGTGATAATAGCTATCAAGATATGGGCTGAATTTTTCTTTAAATGTCATTTCATCCCAGTCCTTTTGAGTCTCTTCAAAATTGCCAATTCTTCTAACAATTTCTATTACTTCGTCTTTTGTAATGTCGTTAATTTTTTGAGGGTTTGGAAGTCCAATTCTAAATGCTAAAACCTCCGCACCTTCTTCCTCCCAATATCCCCAAAGATTATACTTCGAAATATCTTTACCTGTTAGTTTGTTCAGTTTGTTTTCGGTGTTTTTGTATGCTGAGTTATTTTCGTCTCCATGATTGTCAACAAATGCAGTGTATTTAAGAATTTGGTCTAAAATTTCAGGATATAATTTTTCTGCAATTTCAATCTTTGGTTCTATTTCCGTTCTTAATTCCATAGCTGGATTTAGTGAGTTTTCTTATCAGTTTTGTTTCGGGTTGCGCGGTTGGTCAAAAATTGCCCCTAACCAGGGTATATACTTAAGTCTATGAGACAAAGTACACCTGATTTGGCTGTCTTATAAAACAAGTATTATTTTTTCAATTTCAAGTTTTTAAGGTGTTCTTCCGGATTGAAATCTTCTGCAATACCACTGTTTACACCTTCTTCTATTGCATGGCGTAAAGCAATTATTTTCTGTTCCTCTTCTTCAAGCAAACGTAATCCTGCACGAATCACCTTACTTGCATTTTTATAACGACCTTCACTTAAAATAGTCTGAATGAATTGATCAAAAGAGCTGCCCAAAGTGATTGATGTGTTTTTGCTCATGACAATTGATTTTTTATGAAAGTACCAAATATTAGGTATTTTATCCAAATGTGTTTTGTGTGGCCGAGAATTGAAAGATTATTTGATTGTTGAAAGTGCTGTTAGCTGTTATTTTTCCAAATGGTGTTCCAAAATTCGGGTGATATTTTAGCCACTAATTGCACGAATGCGATGAAATCGGCGGCTCGCCTAACGGACTCGCTAAGTAAGGTGAGCCTTAGAGGCCTAAAATTCGTGTCCCGATAACTATCGGGATCGTGGCAACTTTGTATTCATCACATCAATTTTAGGACAAAACTATTCAGCTATAGTGTCTTTTTATGATTTGGTTATATTTTTTAAACAGATAGATTCAAATCACCCCCTTCGCCTTCAATTCCAAATACTTATTGATGGAGTTAATTGACAAATCTTCCGGTTTGGAAAGAATGGTTTGAATTCCATTCTGGCGCAATTCGCGGGCAATGTTCCACTTCACGTTCGACATTTTGTCGGCAACAGTTGCTTCGATCAGTTCTTTATGCGTATGAACCGGCTGTTGAGCCAATTCCTGCAATTCGTTGTTCTGAAAGAAGATGACAACCAACACGTGACGTTTGTTTAAGCGTTGCAACATCGGTAAAGCTCTGCGCATGGCAAATTCGCTTTCGAAATTGGTATAAAGAAGCAATAAGGAACGCGTTTTAACTTGTTTGCGGATTGTTTGATATAACAATTCGAAGTTCGCTTCTTTGAACAGTGTTTTTTGATTGAAGAGGCTTTCCAGAATGCGCTTTAACTGACCCTGATTGCGTTCTGCCGGAACAATCGACCCCATTTTGTCTGAGAAGGTAATGAGTCCGGCGCGATCTCCTTTTCGAAGTGCAATATTGGTGAAAACCAAGGTAGAATTGATCGCATAATCCAGCATGGTCATTTTGTGAAATGCCAACTGCATTGGTCTACTTTTGTCGATGACGCAATAAACCGGCTGTGAACGCTCTTCCTGGTATTGATTTACCATCAGTTCGTTCTTTCGGCTGGTGGCTTTCCAGTTCACGGTTCGAACATCATCACCCTGCACATAATTGCGGATTTGTTCAAATTCACTGGTGTTTCCGATGCGACGTACTTTCTTGATTCCCTGGGAAACCGTTTGCTGATTGAACACCTTCAATTCATACTGCTTCATTTGCAGCACAGAAGGATACACTTCGATGGTTTCGACCAAGGGAATAACAATGCGTCTTTGAGCCAGAAAGAGGGTAGAACGCACGAAAATGACGACGTCACGGAATTCGTATTCACCGCGTTCGGTAGGAATAAAAGAATAAGTAAAATCTTTCACTTTTTTCGGAAGCAAGACCACGTTCCAAACCTTGGATCGTTTTTGCATGAAGAGCGGATAACCTTCATAAATCCCCACTTGAAGCGGTTGAGCTGTTTGGTTCAAAACAGAAACAAGCACTTTGTTTTCATCACCCAGATTCATGCGCTGCATGTATTTGCGCTGCACACGAATCGGTTCTTTAAATAAGTTCACAAGTAAAACATCCAGAATCAAGGCAAAAAGCAATACAAAAAGAATTGTTTTACCAATAATTCCAAGGAAGGGTGCAAAAAATGCTCCTCCTATAAGGACAATTCCAGCTCCTGCAATGAGGAAAAAGAAGCGTGTGAGATGTAAACTTGCGAGTAATTTCATTAACGTGGAACTTCGATTGTTTGAACAATTTCGCGAATAACTTCTTCGATATGCGTTCCTTCCATTTCGGCTTCCGGTGTCAGAATCAAACGGTGATTCAACACGTGGATCGTAACGAATTGGATATCATCCGGCGTTACGAAATCTCGTCCACGAATAGCGGCAAAAGCTTTCGCAGCTTTCAAAATGGATAAAGAGGCACGAGGAGATCCACCCAAATACAATTTGGAGTGATTTCGCGTTTTGTTTACGATTTGAGCAATGTATTGAATCAAACGATCCTCAATAATGATCTTTTCAACAACTGTTTGCACTTTTCGAAGCTCATCAGCGGTGAATACTGCTTTGATATCTTCCAGATCCGGAGCTTTGATCTGCTCTTTGTATCTCGCAAGAATTAAGACTTCTTCTTCCAAAGTAGGATAATCCAGCTTGATCTTAAACAAGAAACGGTCTAATTGCGCTTCAGGCAAATTATACGTTCCTTCTTGTTCAACCGGGTTTTGTGTCGCAATTACAAGGAAGGGGAATGACATCTCATAACGGATTCCGTCATACGTAATTTGTCGTTCTTCCATGACTTCAAATAAAGAAGCCTGCGTTTTCGCCGGAGCACGGTTAATCTCATCGATTAAAACAATGTTTGAGAAAACCGGACCTTTTTTGAAGTTAAAAGAGCTGTCTTTCATGCTGAATACCGATGTTCCGATTACGTCGGAAGGCATCAGATCCGGAGTAAACTGAATCCGGGAGAAATCTACGTGAAGTACTTTTGAAAGTGCTTTGGAAGACAAGGTTTTTGCAACTCCCGGAACACCTTCAAGCAGGATATGTCCGTTGGAGAAAATCCCCGCTAAAAGCAATTCAATCATTTCGGACTGCCCGATTACGTATTTGCGCATTTCTTCGCGTACACGGTTTACTTTTTCTGCAACCCAGATCAATTCACTTTGATCGCGCTGAACAAAAGAAGGAGTTTCCTCCGTTTTCAATGCGGATTCTTCATGAGACAAAGGGCTTGTTTGCTCTTGTGGGACAGAATTCGTTGAAGATTCGTTTGATTGATCTTCGTTGCTTGGCATGTATGCCGCTAAATCGTCATTTCCTTCCTGGATCATGATTTATGAAGTTTAATGAATTCTACAAATTGATTCAAAGCAGACTTTGCTCTTCTGGAAAGCAGGCTCTGACGTATAATAAACGTATTTCCATCTTCACATTCGAAGACAACACGTGTTTTTTCAATGGTACAATGAATGGTTTGATTTAAGGAGATCACCCGTTTTCCGGCAACCAATCCGTAAACCACAATTTCATTCGCCTTAATGGTTACAACCGGAATACGAATGTATCGGGATGCAAAGTAAATCAGGAAAATAGCAGGGATCACAAACAGCATTCCGACTCCTCCTCCTAAAGTCAAGAGATACAATCCACGCATCAATGCAAGTAATCCGTTTAAAAGTATAAATGCACCCATCAACAGCGATTTTTCTAATGAAATTTCCTTGTCGGAAGCTACGAATTTTTCCGTTGGGTGAATGATTCCAGTTCCGGTGTAAAACTCTCTGATTTTAGCATAGACCAATCCCAGATGTCTGTTGTCGACATTGTTTTTCCGCGAATCCAGGCTATGAACAATATCCGCAATCTTTTCAGAGTCGTAAGGAACTTTTGCAATCAGTTTCTCTAAATTTTGCTCCAGGTTTTCTTTGCGGGAAAGATCAATGTAGAAATGCTTGTTAATAGTCGCGTAGAAGTTTTTTCGCATCACCTGTAAAACTCCGATCGGGGAATTTCTGGAAATGTAGATAGAACTAAGTGTTTCCACAAATGCCAGCGACATATTTCTCTTTTCGGTATAACCTGCCAATACTTCTTCTTTCCGTTTCGCTCTGAAAAAGACATACAGTAATAAGAGGAGAATGAGTAACAGAAAAGCCAGTCGCAAGGCCGGGTTTTTGAGGATAAACTGAATAAGTGAATTGTCTTCTTTTTCAGCACCGTCAGATTCGGCATCCTCGTCGAAAATGATTTGAGCATCGTGGGTATTAATTCCGCAAGTAAGGAAAATAACGGGGTTGTCTTTCGGGATTTTATTCAAAACGACGCGTGCGTGTGCATATCCGTTTGGTTGAATAACCTGATAATTTTCAAACAGACCGGGAACAGAATGGAAATGAACTTTCCCTTTGTGATGCTTTTCGTAGAATGCGATCGGGTGTTTCATCGCAAACATATACGAACGGTAATTCGTGTCGATTATTTCAGTTTCCGAGAAAGCGTACCAATCTTCATTGATCGTGTCATTTTCATAGACATGGTAGAAGGGAAGTGTGGTATCTCCGACCCAGGCAAAAAGCACTTTGCTGTAATCCCAATAAAAGGCATTTTCGTTAAAATGGTTTTGGTATAAATTGTTGGTAATGTGATTGAAACTGATAAAAACCGTTGCTCCGCTATCTGCGTAGTGCATAATCGAATCGTAGGAATCATCTTTCAAGCCGAAATCATCACCGATGAATAGGTAAGTAGCTTCCTGGTGATTCGGAATTTTTTCCAGATCAGACCAGTATTTCAAATTGTAAATGGAATCTTTCACATGAACATCCAGTAGATCCATGAAAAAGGAAATGTTTCTCGGGTTCTTGTCTTTTAAATCGTAGACCTTTTTCCAATCTGAGCTGTATTGTTTAGGTCTGTGTTTGGATCCACCACCAGCACTGTCCATGAACCAAACCACCAAACCAATGAAAAGTGTGAATGCCAAAAAGGATATGATAACTTTTCTGTTCATCAGGCGTTTTCAATTTTTTGGAAAGCAGTTTTCAGCTTTGGTTCGATTATTTGGTAGCTTTTTGCATCAATGGTATAATCACCATACCAAACAAGGTCGTAAATGGAAACAATTTGTTCGAATTCCCTTGCGCCGGGTTTGCCCTGTACTTCAATGATATAATGCATATTGGTTTTTTCCCTCTTCCAGAAAATCCATTTGCGATGGGTCAATTCCTTCATAGCGAAGAGGAAATAAATCCGGACACATTCTTTGTAATTTCCTTGATTGGTAGCTTCATCCAAACGCAATTCCAGTTCGGTTTTGGTGATTTCTGCCGGATTCAGGTCTTCAACAAGTGCTTCGAACGGAATGGTTTTTACTCTCGGACTTCTGTTTTTGATCATGTAATAAATCAAAATAGCCAGAGCAATAATCAGAACGATGATTCCAAGCCATCTCCAAAAATCACCGGAGATATTCGGTCCGTCAAGATCTGGTCCTTTCGGAGCATCAAAATCCGGCACATCAATCGGCTCAGAAGGTTCAATGTTCGGATCTTCTTTGATCGATCCCGTTCCACCGTCGCCATCGCTTCCGCTTTTTCCCTGCTCCAGATCTTTCGGAGAATACGGACTTCCCTGATACGGTTTGGTTGTTCCGTTTGAACTTCCGTAACCGGTAGAAGACGATTCATTGATCGAAGAAGGACTTTGATAATTATCGGATTCCGGACCTTTGTATTTGTCCGATTGCTTGTATCCGTTTTCCTCCCGGAGTTGAATCCATTTTTCACGGGTACTCGGTTCCTTTTCCTTTTTTTGAGCCGTAAGCACGAAAGGGAAAAGAAAGACAGCGATATGTAAGATCGACTTAATCAAAATCCAAAGATGTTTCCTGGTAACGCTTGCGCTTTCCGAAGTTGGCAAATTGTTTTTTCAACCCTGTTGATTGCGTTTGTTCCTGTGAAGTATAGAAAAGGAATCCCATCATAATCACAAAGAAAGGAAGGGAGAACAGGAGGAAAAAGACATACACGATCTGGCGGGCAATATTTGCCGGAACCAGAAAATCACTGGTGTAATAACGGGAAACGTTTTTGATAAAGTTGGCCAATTTGTCTAAAAAGTCCTCCATAACCGGCTCACGCATGAAATTCACTTCCTGATAACTGAAAACAGCAGCGATCGGTTGTGCGAAAATGAATAAAACCAAACTCATTAAAGAAATTCCAAGTAACACATTACCATAATTTTTAGCGCCATATTTGAATCCGTTTCCGAAGCGTTTTCCGAAAGATTCTTCTCCCAGAATAATCGACGCGGCCTGAAGCCAGAAGAATGGTGCGATAAATAGAATCAGGAACATCCAGTACCACGGAAGGTAGAATAAGATCAGAAAAAGAAAGCTCAACCCCAGCCAGGTTCCCGGCAGTTTTTGAAGCATAAATTTGGTGAAAGCTTTCAGATTGGCTTTTTGCTCCTGATTTTTAAAATGATAAAGTATCGAAAGGGTAAAAATGCTGAGGATAATACTCCAAAGGAAAGTAACCACAACATCACTGATGGATTGAATGTCAAATCCCATGATGATGCTTAATTGAGATGCCCAGTCATATTCGTATTGATGAGTCAGATCTTCGTATCGGGTTAAATCCTGAAAAATGACGATTGCGGCAATGATCGGAATCGTCCACACCAGATTATAGCGCATGATCTTTCCGATATGTACTCTGTAAAATGAGAATGTGTCGGAGAACATTTGTCCGAAAGTGCGGATTTTATTCAAGTCAAAGACATTCACGTATGTTTTGATCGGAGGATCGCTTTCGTGGACTAATTCCGGATGGCGTCTTGCAACAATCATCGGATAGATAATGTAATAGAAAATGATAATAGCAAAAGAAAGCGTAATAATTGCCCATTTGGACCAATCTGCCAATTCCTGATAATTATGAGTTACGAAACTTTCTAAAAATCCGGCGGCAATCAAAAAGGGAATCAACGACATCATGATCTTTAAACCGCGCTTTGCCGAAAGTTGCAGACTCTGCAAGCGGGTATACGAACCCGGAAACAACAAACCGTTCCCAAGCGTAATTCCTGCTCCGCCCGCAATTGCAATCGCGCTGATCTCAAATGCACCGTGAATCCAGATTCCTAAAAAAGAAACAACCAGCAAGCCTTTCAGGTGGAAGAAATATTGGAATGCACCCAACATGATCGCGTTGTTGAAAATCAGAATATGCGTACCGATCGTGAAGAGGATTCCCGAAATGAAGGTATAGAACGCCACCTGGATATTGTTGAGCGTTATATCAAAGAACATTTTTATTTGTGTGCTGCTGTGATAAACTCCCAGCGGATCTCCTTTTTCAATATTTTTCAGGGTCATTTCAACGTATCTGTCTCCCATGATCATGCGTGGGAAATCAGGATTGAAATGGGTGGAAATTGCTCCTACAAGTGCCCAGAAAATGAAAACAAACAAGGCAAACAACAGGTTTTTGCGGGATCTGTAAATTTCCAAAGGGATAGAAACGCGCCAAACGGAGAACAGTTTCTTCAGGGAATCTTTTCGTTGTTTATGGACGAGATTATGTATTCCCTGTGCAATTTGATTCAGATAAACACGAACAGTCCGTTTGTTATAGAACGTTTGAGCGTAACTTAAATCGTCCGTGATATCGGAGTATAAGTCTGCAATTTCTTCAGGATCACTGGTTTGATTTGAAGTCAAAGACTGGAATTTCTTCCATTTTTCTTTGTTTTGTTCTATGAAGGAGGTTTCTTTCATCTGGAGGGATAAAAATAGTTTTTTTCTTGAATCCGTATTGCATTCCTCCCTGAAATTTATTAAAAGCGAAAGTGGATAATGGAGAAATAATGAGAGCAGGATGTTGGTTTTAAATCAAAACCAACGTTTTCTCTTTTCAAATAACTTACTTTTTCCTGGAAGATTTATGAGAAATCTCAAATTTTCCGATTTTCAGGAAAAAGCCACCTTTCTCCGTTTCAGTGGCTTTTCCTGTTTTGAAATCTACGGGGGTGTTTGTTTTTTCGGAGATTGTATTTGTAATGATCGGAATTGGATTTTTCATATTTGAACTTCCTGCATTGGAAGCAAGATCCTTGCTTGGCGCTTTGTTTACATCATCATTCAAAGTCGGAGCTACCGGTTGTTTGTTGTCCTTCACTTCCGGTAAAATAGTCGGGTGATGCGGCTGAAGTTTCTGATTTTCTGCCAATTGATTTTTCGGAGCTTCTGATTCCGGAATGATTTGCTGCTTTTTATCCTCTTTTTTAAATTCTTTTTCTTTCAGCTGCTGAATGCCCGGAGTGTTCTTCTGAGCCATAGCAGGAGTTTCTGCTTCAATGATTCTGTAATTCTCCTTTGTTGTTGCAGGAGTCTTTTCAGTTACCGATTGATTCTTCGGCACTTTTTTGTGATCGTTATCTGCAATGGTAGTATGAGTAGGTTTTTCATTTCCTGTAGTACCATTACCTCCCAATTGGAAGAACAAAATCAAAATAGCAGCAGCACTCGTTATAGCAGCAAGCGATCTCCACGAAACAAACGCAATTTCTTTATGCTTCAATGCTTCTTTTCCATCGTAAGGAACAGTATGTACTTCCAAACGTGTTGCTTCGTAATCCTGAATGGTCTTTTGAGCTTGTGGATGCGCAGATAAATATGCGTTTAACTGTGTGTTTTCGTTGGTAGATAATGCGTTTTCAACCTTTCCGATTGCAAAATAGTCCAGGTTTTCGCTGGAAATAATGCGATCTTCTTCCTTTTTGAGCATTTCTTTTTCCAAAGGGGAAAGTAATTCCGGAGCGTCATCCAAAATCACCAAATCTTCATCTTCCAAACGCAAATCAGGATGAGCCTCTAAAAACTCTTCAAGCGCAACACGCTCTGAGTCGGAAAGATTTCCCTCCAGATAATCCAAATAATAGGATTCGTAATTGTCAATATGAATGAGTTTTTTCATGCTACTAATTCTGTTGATTTCAGGTAATTCTTCAGTGTTTGTCTCGCCCGGAAAATATACACTTTTACCTGCGATTCGTTCAATGAAGTAATATCTGCTATTTCATTGTAATTGTATCCTTCATAATCTCTCAGTAAAATCACCGTTTTTTGAATTTCCGGCAATTTGTTTACTGCTTCTTGTAGGGTTTTTTGGACATCAAACAAATGACTTAAAGGATCATCTTGTTTTACATCTTGTCCGTCATAACTACTCGTTCTCTTTTCCTTTTTTATCGTATCCACCAACTGATGGTATGCTGTCGTAAACAAATAAGATTTTGCTTTCGAGGCATCAATACTTTCATGCTTTTCCCAAACTTTTGCGAATGTATCCTGAATAATGTCTTCGGATAACATTCTGTTTTGGGTGTGTTTAACTACAAACCGAAATAAATTATCAGCATACAATTCAACCGCCTCGTTGTATTCTTTTCTAGTCATGTAGTCGTTTAACAGTCGTAAGACCATTTCGTACCAATAAAGTTACAGCACTTTTGAGTTTTTTTTGAAATTATTTTAAAACGCCTTGTTTTTTAGTTGGTTATAAGTGTAATTTCGTTTAAAATTTAATACCAACCGATATGAAACTAATAGCTGTATTACTCTTAACTTTTTGTAGTTTTTCCATTTCAAGAGCTCAATGTGACGCAGATGTGCGCGAAGCTTTCGGAGGAGTTTCATCGATCACAGTTTACAATACATACATAACGGTGGGTGCAATTGCAGATGCTTTTGTGAATGATGTTTACAATTCCGAGCGTGTTGTAGAATTGATGAAAGAACAGGTCAATATGCTTCAAACAGTTATTGATATGCTTTCCAAATGCCGGGAAGTAAAAAGTAACGGACTCACAGGGGATGATGTGCTTTATATACAAGATTTAATGGATTGTATGGCTTCCCTGAAAAAGGAGGCACAAGCTCTGAGCGATTATTCTGTTGCAAAAAGTGAAGAAGCGCAAAACCGATACAATGTAAATCGCGATAAGGCCTGGAGCCAAATCTCAACCTTGTTAGGACTGAATAAGTAATTACAGTTTGGTAATTCTTTTTCTGAATGTGGAATTATTTGCGTTTCCTTCAACAAGGTATGTTCCGGGAGGAAAATCTGAAAAATCCCACGTTCCTTTACAAATTCCTTTTTCGGATGCAAGGAGTTGCCCTATGGAATTAAAGATCTTTATTTGACTGATTTCCTGATTGGATGTGATCGAAACGTGATCATTTACGGGATTTGGGAAAATCGAAAGATCGTTTTCATTGCTTTCTGAAAGGGATAAGATGGTGCTTTTGTGGTAAGCAATTGTTCCACCCACTGCCGACCAGATGAATTCCGGAGCACTGGTCAAATCCAGATTACCAATAACGACTTCATTGGTCGTTTGACTGTTGTTTTCATAAAGAAATTGTTCCCCTCCGAAAGTTTCGTCTCCTTGATTGTAAAGCAGGCGCACTTTATTGGAATAAGCCATGTAGATATCCTGAAAACCGTCTGCATCCGCATCAATTGATTGCATGGACCGGATTGCTGTGGAATGAAACAAGGTTCCCTTCAATTGAAACGTTTCATCTCCGTTATTGAGATACAGATTTACATTTCCGGTGGAATGCTGTATGATCAGATCTTTGAAGGAATCGTTGTTGATGTCGACTGCATGAACCAAAGTGGAAGTAAACACTTCGGAAGTAAAAGTCTGCGGAGTGAAATGCCCGGTTCCGTCGTTGTAATAGATTACTCCGCCAATGGTTTCCGCGGTAATCAAATCCGGATGACCATCATTATTCATATCCGCCGTTTCGAGATACATGCATTCCAGAATATGCGGCGAGGTTTGAGTGGTCAGAATGGCTTCTTTGGTAAAAACAGCAGCTCCGTTGTTTCGGTAAAAATCGATGGAATGTTGCCCGATTACAGCCATGTCGTGACTTCCGTCGTGATCAAAATCGTCAATGACTACAGCATGTCCTAAACCAACTCCTGAATCCACTTCCTGTTTTATAAAACCACCGGTTGCATCATTGAGGTAAATGAAAACCTCTCCATAGGTTTGAGCAATCGTAGCTAAATCCGTATGATTGTCTCCGTTAAAATCTCCTGCAGCTACAAAAACCGGATAGGAAAGGGCTGAGTCAATCACTGTTTTGTTTGAGAAATTGCCGTTCCCGTCGTTGGAATAATAAGCAATTTGATTCACATTGAATGCCTGGGAAATAATGACTTCGTTGATATTGTCGTTATTCAGATCGGCTGTAATAATTCGCTTGATTCCCAAAGAAGCAGCCGAATTGTCAATGATATTTGCCGGCCCGAATTGGGAAATGGAAATGGTAGAAATAGATAAAAGGAGTAGGAGTATCGTATTTTTCATAGTTTGAATAGTCATTAGATAAATGAACGTGATGAATAGATGCGATTTATTTAATTAGTTGGAAATGAATTTTCTTATCATTCAGGAGAACCTCTTCAATCAATGGAGACAGCAATAATATGTTTTTCTAAACCAAGATAAACAAGAAAGGGACGTGATATATCACGTCCCTTTCTCTTATTTTATTTCTTCCTGAATTTAAAACTCAAACGTTTCCATAAACTTCGTAGTGAAATTTCCTTCGTTGAACTGAGGATCTTCCATTAGTTTTTGATGGAAAGGAATTGTTGTTTTGATTCCTTCAATGATGTATTCATCCAAAGCGCGTTTCATTTTCAAGATTGCTTCTTCACGTGTTTGAGCAACTACGATCAGTTTTCCAATCATCGAGTCATAGTTTGGTGGAATCGTGTATCCTGCGTAAGCATGCGTATCGATTCTCACACCATGTCCACCTGGTGAATGGTAACTTGTAATTCTTCCCGGAGACGGACGGAAATCAGCATACGGATCTTCAGCATTAATACGACACTGGATCGCATGCATTTGAGGATAGTAGTTTTTTCCTGAAATTTTATCTCCGGCAGCAATTTTAATTTGCTCCTTAATAAGGTCGTAATTGATTACTTCCTCCGTAATTGTATGCTCAACCTGAATACGTGTGTTCATTTCCATGAAGTAGAAATCACGGTTTTTGTCAACCAAAAATTCTACTGTTCCAACACCTTCGTAATTTACAGCCTTCGCAGCTTTGATAGCCGCCTGACCCATTCGCTCGCGCAATTCGTCTGTCATAAACGGAGAAGGAGTTTCTTCTACCAATTTTTGGTGACGACGTTGAATGGAACAATCTCTTTCAGATAAATGACATACATTTCCGTATTGATCACCTGCAATTTGAATTTCAATATGACGAGGTTCTTCAATGTATTTCTCCATGTAGATTCCGTCATTTCCGAAAGCAGCACCTGCTTCCTGACGAGCTGAATCCCAAGCTGCTTCTAAATCTTCTTCTTTCCAAACAATGCGCATTCCTTTTCCACCACCACCGGCAGTTGCTTTCAGGATTACGGGGTATCGAACGACAAGAGCGGTTTTGCGAGCGTCTTCTACGTCAGCAAGTAAACCTTCTGAGCCTGGAATACAAGGAACACCTGCAGCAATCATTGTTGCTTTTGCAGTGGCTTTATCACCCATTCCGGCAATTTGTTCTGGCAATGCACCGATGAACTTAATGTTGTGTTCCTGACAAACACGCGAGAATTTTTCATTCTCAGACAAAAATCCATATCCCGGATGAATGGCATCGGCATTGGTAATTTCCGCAGCCGCAATGATATTTGCAATTGACAAGTAAGATTTATTACTTGCGGGAGGTCCGATACAAACTGCTTCATCAGCGAAACGCACCGGTAAACTTTCTTTATCCGCAGTAGAATATACCGCTACCGTTTTGATTCCCATTTCTTTACATGTGCGAATGACACGTAAAGCAATCTCGCCACGGTTGGCAATGAGTATTTTTTTGAACATAAAATCGTGTTTAATGAGTAACTAGCTGTTCTAATTAGAAACAACTATCAATTAAGCAGGATCTACCAAAAATAATGGTTGATCGTATTCAACAGGTGTAGCGTCGTCAACCAACACTTTCACGATTTTCCCTGAAAACTCTGCTTCGATTTCATTGAACAATTTCATTGCCTCGATGATACAAACAGTCTCTCCTTTGTTGATTGATTGACCAACGCTAACGAAAGGTTCTTTATCCGGACCGGAAGAACGGTAGAAAGTACCGATCATCGGAGACTTTACAGTAATAAGTTTCGAATCTTCTGCAGGAGCAGATTCAGTTACAGGAGCTGCAGCTTGTGCTGGAGCCATTGCTTGTACTGGAGCTGCGACCATTTGAGGAACAACCGGAGCAGTTGCTTGCACGATAATTGGGGACTCAGATCTTTTACTTTCTGATTTAATCGTGATTTTAAAGTCTTTTTGCTCAATTTCTACTTCCGTAACACCTGATTTTGCTACAAACTTAATTAAGTCTTGGATTTCGTTCAGATTCATATCAGTATAATTTATAAAGTTGTTTTTTCGATTATTATTAAGAGTTATAAGCCCATTTCAAATAGATAGCTCCCCAGGTAAATCCACCACCGAAGGCAGATAAGATCAGGTTGTCACCTTTTTTCAATTGTTTTTCCCAATCCCACAAACAAAGTGGTAATGTACCGGCAGTTGTGTTTCCGTAGCGTTGAATGTTAATCATTACTTTTTCTTTCGGAACACCCATTCTTTCTGCTGTTGCATCAATGATTCGAAGATTTGCCTGATGAGGTACCAACCAATCTACATCGTTCGGAGTAAGATTGTTTCGTTCCATGATCTCAGCAGAAACTTCAGCCATATTGGTTACTGCAAATTTAAATACTTGCTTTCCTTCTTGTTTTACAAAGTGCAGACGCTGATCTACCGTTTCATGCGTAGGAGGATTAGCTGATCCACCTGCAGGTTGGTATAAATAATGTCTTCCGGAACCGTCGGAACGCAAAATAGCATCCTGAATTCCTAAACCTTCTGTATTTGGTTCTAATAAAACAGCGCCACCACCGTCACCGAAAATAACGCAAGTTGTGCGATCCTCATAATCCAGGATAGCACTCATTTTGTCAACACCGATTACGATTACTTTTTTGTGTTTTCCCGATTCGATGAATCCGGCACCTGTTTGTAATCCGTAAATGAACCCGGAACATGCTGCGATTAAATCGTAACCCCAAGCGTTTTTCATTCCCAGTTTGTCGCAAACCACATTTGCTGTTGAAGGAAAAGGATAATCCGGAGTGACTGTAGCCAAAATAACCAACTCGATATCCATCGGATCGGTATTGGTTTTCTCCAAAAGTCCTTTCACTGCAGCAGCAGCAATATCCGAACAAGCACCTTCACGAAGAATGCGTCGCTCTTTAATTCCGGTTCTTGACGTAATCCATTCGTCGGAGGTATCAATAATTTTAGCTAAGTCGTCATTTGTTACTACTTCTTCCGGAAGATAGCCACAAATACCCGTTATCGCTGCAGTGATTTTACTCATTTTATTGATTAAAAGCTTCGTTAATGTTTTGTGTAAGATCTGATTTGGCTACTTCGTAGGAGTGTAGTAGCATACTTTTTACGGCTTTATCGTTCGATATTCCATGACCGATAATTACATTACCCTTCACCCCCAAAATAGGAGTTCCACCATAATTTTCGTAATTAAAGCGATCGAAATATTCATCACGAATACCTCTTTTACGCATCATAGTGTAGATTCCTTCGGCTTGCTTTAAAGCAATGTTTCCTGTGAATCCGTCACACACGATGACGTCAGCCATACCGGTAAATAAATCACGACCTTCAATGTTTCCAATGAAATTAATTTCATCCGATTCGGCCATTAATTTATGAGCGGCAATCGTCAACAAATTTCCCTTGGTCTCTTCCTCTCCAATATTTAATAAACCAACTTTTGGATTTTCTACACCATAAACACTTTTGGCGTAGAGACTTCCCAAAACTGCAAACTGATAAAGAACATCAGGTTTGCAATCAGCATTGGCACCAACATCCAAAAGAATGGAGTTTTTACCGTCAGCTGTTGGCAATACGGAGGTAATACACGGACGGATGATTCCTGCTATGGTGTTGATCTTATAGATCGCACCAACCAGCATTGCACCCGTGTTTCCGGTACTAGCGAAAATATCGATATCCTTCTTAGCGAGTAAATCAAAACCAACCGCAATACTGCTATTCGGTTTGTTCGGAATTGCACGCGTAGGATGATCGTGCATTGTAATAACGTCGGGAGCATGAACAATGTCATAGTCACCCGCCGTTTCATTCAACGCGTTAAGGCCACTCAAGATTTGATCTTGGTCGCCAATCAACACGAGACGCACATCCTGAGGAAGTTCTTTTCTAGCAAGTACAGCACCGGCTATGTTAGCGTCAGGTGCAAAATCACCGCCCAAAATATCAATTCCTATCTTCATTCAGGAGGAATGTTTAGTAAAAGCGAATTAAATCGCTACTTCTTTCTCAGCTACTACTCTTCCTTTGTAGTACAATTTGCCTTCATGCCAGTGTGCATGGTGGAACAAATGTGGTTGCCCGGTTGTAGGACAAGTTGCAATATTCTTCGCAATTGCTTTAACGTGAGTTCTTCTCTTGTCACGTCGTGTTGTCGAGATTCTGCGTTTTGGATGTGCCATTTTACTTATTTATTTCAATCGTTAATTCAAATTTTTTAATGCAGACCATCTGGGGTCTATCGGTTTGTCGTCGTCCGGATCTGAATCATCGTCTTCATCATCTCCTTCTTCGTCATCCCAATCCTCGTCACGGTCTTCATCATCTTCCCAATCTTCGTCTTCATCATCCCATTCATCGTTATCCGGTTCGTTTGCATTTACAATATACTTGTTATACAAACCCATTACTTCCTCGTTGCATTCTCCTTCAGGATGAAGGCTTCGGGCCGGTAACGAAATGACCAATAACTCATAAACCGATGCTGAAATATCCAGCTCAAAAGTTTCAGGATGAAGAATAATTAAATTCTCGTCTTCCGAAACTTCCGTTCCAAATTTATAAACAATGCGGTAATCTCCGCGAACTTTAACTTCCATCGAATCGTTACAACGATCACATGGAGTGGTCACAGTTCCTGAAAGCGAAAATTCCGCAATCATCATTGTTTCCTTCTTTTCAAATGCCAGTTCAAGATGAACATTGGCATCATCAATCAGCGTGTTTTCAACACCTTCAAAGAACGATTTGTTAATGTCGAACTCATAACGATGAGTCCCTATATTTAACCCGATAAATTGGATTATAAACTCATTCGAAGATCTCTTCACTACACAAAAATTGGAGGGCAAAGGTAGAAAAAATAAACGAATAGATACTTATTATCAATTTAAATTCATCTAAATTTTATTTTCCCCTGCTGTATTTCATTTCTTCATTGACACTTGACTTGTCAAAAGCAATGTTTTCTCTTACTCGATTTCATGCTGTCTGTCCCCTTTTTTACGGTGGTGAGCAGACTCCTGAATCTGTAATGGATTTGAACCCGCATCTTTCAAAAATTTGCGCGTTTTGAAAATGTCCATTGCCAAATAAATTGCACTTCTCATCGATTGAGGATTTGCTTCGTTTTTTCCGGCGATATCGAAAGCCGTACCATGATCCGGTGAAGTCCGAACAATTGGAAGTCCGGCGGTATAGTTTACGCCATCTTCAAAGGCAAGTGCTTTAAACGCCGCCAATCCCTGATCGTGATACATTGCCAAAACAGCGTCGTATTGACTGCGCATCGGACTGCCAAAAAATCCGTCAGCCGGAAAAGGGCCGAATGCGAAAATGTCTTCACTCTTCGCCAAATTAATTGCCGGAGTAATGATTTCAGCTTCTTCAGTTCCCATTTTTCCGTTTTCACTTGCATGCGGATTTAAACCAAAAACTGCAATTTTCGCCCGTTGAATTCCAAAGTCTTTTTTCAGACTGTTGTCCAGCTCTTTGATCTTCGCGAGAATCTTCTCACGAGTCAAGGCGCCTGAGACGTCTTTTAAGGGCAGGTGAGTCGTTACTAACGCTACGCGAAGTGATCCGCTCACCATCATCATTAAAGCTTCTTCTTTCCCTGCTAAATGAGCTAAATATTCTGTGTGACCCGGAAATTGAAATCCGGCTTTCCCGATTGCTTCTTTTGAAATAGGAGCAGTGACCAGAATGTCGATTTTTCCGGAAGCCAAATCTTCTGTGGCGCGCTCCAGCGAAAGGAAAGCATATTTCCCGCTGGTCTCAGTTCCTTTTCCCAAATCAAACTGAACTTCTTCGTTCCAAACATTGACAATATTGATCTTGCGATTTACTGCTTCAGTTGCCGATTTGCACGTTTGATAGTTAAATTCCGGTTCGTTGAGTGCTTTCTTGTGAAAAGAAATGGTTTTGGTTGATGCATAAATAATAGGCGTGCAATCCAGTAACAACCGATTGTCTGCCAGTGATTTGATGATCACTTCCGGCCCGATTCCGTTGATGTCGCCAATGGAAATTCCTACACGAATCGGAACAGCGCGACCTTCTTCTTTGATCTTTTCTTTCTCTTTTTCCATCTTATGAAAGTCGTTTTAAGAAGTTGATCAATAAGCGAATTCCAGTACCCGTTCCTCCGAAACCTTTGTAATCCTGAGGTTTGTCCAGAAATGCAGGTCCGGCGATATCCATATGAATGTAAGGTGCTTTCACGAAATGCTCCAGGAATTTCCCGGCTGTAATCATTCCGGCATAGCCACTTCCAAGGTTATTTAAATCTGCAATTTTGGATTTCATTTCATCGTAGTAATCGTCCCAAAACGGAAATTCAACTACGCGCTCATGAGTTTCCATTCCTGCTTCGTTCAAATGGTTGAAATATTTTTTATCCGCATTTCCCATGATGATGGACGCTTTGGAACCGATTGCACGTACAGCTGCTCCTGTTAAAGTTGCTGCGTCAATTACCAATTCCGGTTTGTATTTGTCGGCATAGGCCAATGCATCGGCTAAGATCATGCGCCCTTCTGCGTCGGTATTTAAAACTTCTACAGTTGTTCCGTCATACATCGTGATGATGTCTCCCGGTGCATATGCATTCAATCCCGGACGATTATCCGTTGCAGGAATTAACCCGATCAAATGGATTGGTAATTCCATCATTGCAGCAGCGTAGATCGTTCCTGCCATACAAGCTGCTCCTGCCATGTCGGATTTCATAGAATCCATAGAACCGGCAGTTGGTTTCAAGCTTAAACCTCCGGTATCGTAAACAACTCCTTTTCCGACCAAAACAATTGGTTTTTTATTGCTCGGTTTTTTGGGTTTGTATTCGATAATGGTGAACGTAGGCGGGTCGATGGATCCTTTGTTTACGGCCAATAAACCACCCATTTTCAGTGCTTCGATTTTGGATTTCTCCAATATTGTGACAGAAAATTTTGCTTCTTTCCCTTTTGCTTCAATGGATTCGGCAAGTTGGGTAGCATTCAATCCGGAAACTGGTTCGTTGACCAAATCACGAGCCCAGAATACGGCTTTCAAGGTAGCGGAAAGTTCCGAAAGAAGAGATGCCGTGATCTTTGCTGAAAAATCGATCGTTTCCAATGCAAATTTTTCTTTAGCTGCTTCTTTTCGGTATCTCAGGTACTGATAACAGGAAAGTGCAAAACCTTCAGCTACCAATAAACTGTTTGACTTTCCTCCGTCAATAAAAATGCTCTTTACTTGTTTGGGTAAAACTCCACGAAGTTTGTTTCCCATAACGCGTTGTTTTTCATCGCTTGCCTGATCTTTGATAAACACATAGTGTTTTCCTTTCAGGGGTAAATGAAGAAATTGAGCGTCTTCGTTTTTGTGAAATGTTTCCAATTCTTCGGAGACTACTTTCGGAAGCTTTGTTTGTGTTTCAATCTTTTTCCCAACAAGGACAACGAGGCCTTCTTGCTGGTCGAACACAGCGGATGTATTAAAATTCATATTAATCGAATTGCGTGAATCGTAAAGATAAGAAAAAGCGTTAGTCCGCCGCGGTGGAAAGACTGAATTACAATCCCGGACGTCCGGGATCAGTGCGAAAGTAATTCAGGAGTATTGAATGTAGCTTTTGAAGACTGAATTACGAATTAATTTGATTTCTTCCGATTTTTGAGTTTCCGGTAGCCGAAAATTCCTGCAGGAATTAGAATTAAAAGAAGCGGCCAGATGGAAAGCAGCCATAAGACGAAACCAACAATTGCA
>RCUP01000864.1_pt1 | contig 20288 bp, 10 predicted proteins | sample 2166341 | NCBI WGS metagenome assembly RCUP01 (sample SAMN09932325, study PRJNA488358) | compost metagenome | isolation source: compost soil in succinonitrile-enriched | place: Germany: Experimental Botanical Garden | reverse complement strand
CGCTGCAGCCGCTGCTCCCGCGCCGCATCGTTGACCCACGCCGCCGACAACGCGCGCTGGCGCCCCAGCTGGTATTCCAGCTTGGCCTCCGGCAGCAGCGCGCTGTCGTCCGCCGCGACGTAGCCGTACGCCGCGCGCAGGTTCTTCAGCACCTCGCGCTCGGCGTCGGCGCGCGGGCCCTTGCCCTTGCCGTAGCCGACGAGGAAGGCCTGCAGCTTCGCCTGGAACTCGGGCGGGTAGTCGCGGCGCACCACCATCGGCGCACCGGGCGGTGGCTCGGATTCCCAGATCACCTGCAGCCGCGCGGCCTCGACCGGGAACTGCTGGCGGAAGCGCTCGAAGTCGGTGGTGTTGTTGGTGGCCACGTCGGCATCGCCGTTGGCCACGGCCAGCGCGGTGGCCTGGTGGGTGCCGACGAACTCGCTGCGAAAGCGCGTCTCCATCTCGATCTGGTTCGGCAGGAAGAGCTGGCTCTGCGGCACGATGAAGCCGGTGACCGAGCGGCTGTCGCCGCGCGCGAGCCGCCAGCGTTCGGGCTGGGCCAGCAGGACCTCGAGCGTGTTGAGCGGCCCGGTCTTGCGCGCCAGCAGCACGGCGCGGTGCTCGGGCATGCCGTCGCGCCGCGCGATCTGCGCCACCACCTTCATGCGCCGCTGCATGACGGCGTCGAGCGCCATCTTGGCCGAGAGAAAGGCCATGTCGATCTCGTCGCGGCCGATGGCGCGGTCGAGCTCTTCGTACGACGGCACCGAGTACGCGCTGACGGGCAGGCCCAGCGCGCGGCTCATGTCGGCCATGAGCGGCGTCCACAAGGCGCGCGACTCGACGGTGCCGCCCAGCGGCAGCACGCCGAAGCGCACTTCCTTGATCACCAGCGGGCCTTTGGCGGAGGACGCTGGCGCAGGCTGCGCGCCCGCCAGCCATGGCGCCATCAGCGACGACACGGCCAGCGCGAGCATCGTGCGACGGTTCAAGGGCTCACATCCTTCAAGACAGCCAACTGGTCTGCGTAGCCGCTCTCCAGGCGCTGCAGCCGCGCCTGGCGCGCCGCGTCGTTGACCCACTGCGCGGTCTTCGCGTTCTGCATGGCGAGCTGGTAGGCCAGCTTGGCGGCGGGCAGCAGCGAGCTGTTGTCGGCGGCCACGAAGCCCGCCAGGTCGTGCAGCGACTTGAGCACCACGCGCTCGGCGTCGCCGCGCGGTCCCTTGCCGCGGCCGTAGGCGACCAGGAAGGCCTGCACGCGCAGGCGCAGCTCGGGCGGGTACTCGCGGCGCACGACGATCTGCGCGTGCGGGATCAGCTCCGACTCCCACAGCACCTGCAGCCGCTGCGCCTCGGCCGGAAAGCGCAGCTTGAAGCGCTCGAAATCGGCCGAGTTGTTGGTGGCCACGTCGGCCTCGTTGTTGGCCACGGCCAGCGCGTTGGCCTGGTGCGTGCCGACGACCTCGCTCAGGAAGCGCGTCTCCATGACGATGTGGTTCGGCAGAAAGAACTGCAGCTGCGGCACGATGAAGCCCGACACCGACTGCCGCTCGCCGCGCGCCAGCCGCCAGCGCTCGGGCTGGTCGACGAGGTTTTTCAGCGTGTTGAAGGGCGGCGCCTTGCGCGTGAGCAGCAGCCCGCGGTAGCCGGGCAGGCCGTCGTGCCGCACGACCTGGGCCACGACCTTCATGCGCTTCTGGCTCACGGCGTCGAGCGCCATCTTTCCCGACAGGAACGCCATGTCGACTTCGCCGCGCTGGATGGCCTGCTCCAGCGCCTCGTACGAATTGACCGAGAGCACGCTCACCGGCCGCTGGATGGCGCGGCTGAGTTCGGCCAGCAGCGGGTCCCAGTCGCTGCGCGACTCGAAGGCACCGCCCAGCGGCAGGATGCCGAAGCGCACCGGCGCATCCGCGGCGGGTGCCGCAGCCTGCGCCGCCGCCGGCAACGGCAGCAGCAAAAGCCCCATGGCCAGCGCCAGGGCCGCACGGCGGCCGGTGCCGGGGAAACTGCCGAAACGACGCAAGAAGGCGTGCATGGAAGGAGCGGAAGACACGGGGCCCGCGGCGAGCCGGCGGGGTCTAACATGGGCGACGCGGACGCCATTACATCCCAAATGCGAGTCTTTCTCGTGATGTTTTTCCGGTCTTCCCTGTTCGGGGCCGTGGCCCTAAGCTCGCGCCCCATGCGTTCAAGGCCTTCATGAACTGGAACTTCCGCCTCCTGCGCGGGCTGGCCCGCCTCACCTTCGCCCAGCAGCTGATCCTGCTGGCGCTGGTGCCGGCGACGGCGGCCACGCTGGTGGCCATCGCGGTGCTCACGCGCCAGCACCTGGGCAACCTCACCGAGCTGATGCGCGCCAACGCGCAGACGGTGGCGCTGCAGGTGGCCACGGTGGCGCAGGCGCCGCTGGCACGCATGGACCGCCGCGCGCTGGCGCGCACCGCGCAGACCGGCACCTACCAGCCGCACGTGCAGCAGGTGCAGATCTGGACGGAAGACGGCGAGATCGTCGCCAACTCCGAGACCGTCGACCGCCGGCGCGGCGAGGGCCTGCAGGTGGTGGTGCCGATCGTCAGCGACGACGGCCGGCACAACGGCAAGGTGATGGTCGAGATCGGGCTGGACGCGGTGCAGAGCGCGCGCCGCTCGGTCTGGCTCAACGTGGCGCTGGTGCTGGCCATGAGCCTGCTGGGCGTGGGGCTGGCGGGCTGGTGGGCGGCGCGCCGCATCAGCGAGCCGATCCGCGCGCTGGGCGAGGCGGTCGACCGGCTCGGCGCGGGCGAGGCCGCCAGCGTGGCAATCGAAGGCACTTCGGAGGTGCGCCACCTGCAGCACGGCTTCAACCAGGCGGCGCGCGCGCTCGCCGAAAGCCACCGGCTGCTGCAAAGCCGCATCAACGAGGCCACGGCCGAGCTGGCGCGCAAGAACCAGTTGCTCGAGGTGGCCAGCCAGGCCAAGACGCGGCTGCTGGCCGCCGCCAGCCACGACCTGCGCCAGCCGCTGCATGCGCTCACGCTGTTCTCCGACGGGCTGGCCAACGGCGAGACCGACCCGGTGAAGCTGCAGCGCATCGGCCACATCCGCGAGTGCGTGGATTCGCTCGACCGGCTGTTCTCGGAGCTGCTGAACCTGTCGCAGCTCGACGCCGGCGTGCTGCAGCCGCAGTGGGCCGACTTTCCGCTGGACCGTCTGTTCGACGAGATCAGCCGCAACTTCCGCCCCGTGGCCGAGCAGCAGGGCCTGCGGCTGGTGGTGCGCAAGACCGAGCTGTGGGTGCGCTGCGACTACGTGATGCTCTCGCGCATCCTCAACAACCTGGTGTCGAACTCGCTGCGCCACACGGTCGAGGGCGGCGTGCTGATCGGCGCCCGCGCCCGCGGCAAGGGCGTGCGCATCGACGTGGTCGACACCGGCGTGGGCATTGCCGCGCACCACCAGGCGCGGGTGTTCGAGGAGTTCTACCAGGTCGAGCCGGCCAGCCGCAGCAACGCGCCCGGTGGCGCGCGCGGCATGGGCCTGGGGCTGGCCACGGTGCAGCGGCTGGCCGAGCTGCTGAACACGCGCGTCGAGCTCAGCTCGCGCCTGAACAAGGGCACCTGCGTGCGCGTGCAGGTGCGCGCCGCGCCCGCCGCGCTGCCGGCGCCGGTGGCACCGGCACCCGCGGCGGCCAGCGCCGACGACGAGAGCAACGGCGACAGCCTGGCGGACCTGCGCATCCTCGTCATCGACGACGAGCGCACGATCCTCGAAGGCCTGAGCGTGGTGCTGTCCAACTGGGGCGCCACCGTGCTGGCCGCGCAGACGCGCGCCGAGGCGCTGGCGCTGGCCGACCACTGGGACACGCCGCCCGACGTGGTGGTGAGCGACCTGCTGCTGCAGGGCGGCGACAACGGCCTCGATGTGATCGCCGCGCTCGAGCGCCACCCGAACGGCATCGGCGCCGGCACCGCGCGCCTGCTGGTCACCGGCGAGACCAAGCCCGACCGCCTGCGCGAAGTGGCCGCCGCCGGCATCGCCGTGCTCTACAAGCCGGTGTCGCCGCGCGTGCTGCGCCAGGCGATCCAGGCACAGCGCGCGGCCGCGCTGGTGATTGCCGCGGGCCTCTGACACGGTACCTTCCCGGTAGGCGCCGGGTAGTCCGTCGGACATAGACCAAGCAGCCGCCGCGGTGTGATCTTCCTCACACGCGCAGGCCCTCGCGCATGCGGGCATAAGCCCTCCGCCTTATCGCGGGAAACAGGGCGCGTCCTTACATTGGACCATTGCCTCTCGCTGCACAAAGCAGTCCATGTCCGTCGCTGTGAACCCTCCCATTCCGCTTTTCTCCGGAAGAGTGCACCGTGCTGTCCACGCGCTGCTGGCCTTCGGCCTCGTGCTGTGCCTGGCCGCCGCGCCGCGCGTGGCATCGGCGGCCACGCTGACGGTGCTCGTCGGCGACGACCAGGCCGCGTCGGCCGAGTTCGTGCAGCAATTGCGCACCGGCCAGTCGGCCTCCGGCAAGTTCGAACTCGTGCGCATCGGACCGGGCGCCCCGGCCGCGGAGCCGGCCAGCGCCGACACCGAGCCCGCCGCCAACACCGGCGTGCGCACGCGCAGCCTGCGCACCGCGAGCGACGCGGGCCTCACCGTGGCGGTCGGCACCGCCGCTGCGCGCGCCGCCCTCGAACGGCCCGGTGCCGAGCCGCTGGTGCTCGCGATGCTGAGCCGCCTCGACTACGAGACCCTCAAGGCCGCCAGCCTCACTGCCCTGCGGCGCGGCGACCGGCGCGTGGGCGTGCTGCTGCGCGACCCGGCCATGGCCGACCAGCTCGCGCTGGTGAACGCCGTGCTGCCGCAGAAGCGCCGCCTGGGCGTCATCGCCACGCCCGAATCCGAGCCGCTGGTGCGCGAGCTGCAGCGCGCCGCGCAGAACGCCAACCCGGCCTGGGACCTGCAGGTCGAGATCGCGCCCGACGCGCGCTCGCTCGCCGCCGCGCTGCGCGCCCTGGTGCCGCGCAGCGACGCCCTCATGGTGCTGCCCGACCTGATCGGCGACAGCCAGGCCGCCACGCTCTCGGTGCTGCATGCCGGCGCCGGCGCGGGCCTGCCGGTGTTCGGCGCCAGCGAAGGGCTGGTGCGCTCGGGCGGCCTGGCGGCGGCGGTCTCCACGCCCGGCCAGCTCGCGCAACAGGCGCGCCAGCTCGGACAGAAGGTGGCCAGCGCAGGCAGCACCGGCAACAACAGCCCGCTGGTGGAGGCGGCCACGCCGGCCACCGTGCGGATCAACGCGACCGTGGCACGCGGGCTCGGCCTGCGTCCGCCGGAGGAACGGGAGCTCACCGAACGACTCGCAGCCCCGCGATGAGCACCACGCCGGTCCCCCCGAGCCCGCTGGTCCACCCGACGGCGGCGGGAGCGGCCACGGCGACCGAATCGCCATCGCCCCCTCCCCCGCCGGCCGCCGCTTCGCTCGTCGTGCGCGGCAACCTGCAGCGCGACCTGTTCCGCCTGGGCGTCGTGCCCTGCGCGGCGGTGGCGCTGGCGCTCACCGGCTGGTTCACGCACAACCGGCTGCAGACGCTCGAAGCCGCCTTCGACGCCGAAGGCCAGGCCGTCGCCAAGCAGGTGGCGGCCATGTCCGACCTGAGCCTGTACGCGGGCGACCTGCCGGCGCTGCAGAACGTGGCCTCGGCGGCGTTGCGCGGCGGACAGGTGACGCGCGTGGAGATCAGCAACAGCGCCGGCGTGTACGTCACGGCCGGGCCCAAGAACGAATCGCTCGCGCAGCTGCGCATGTTCAGCGCGCCGGTCACGCTGCGCGAAGCCTCGCGCGCCAGCGCCTTCGCGCCGGCCGGCTCCACCGCGGCGGGCGACACGCCCATCGGGCTGGTGCAGACCTTCCGCGACACCACCGCCTACACGCACGAGCGCAGCCGCTCGCTCATCGCCGGCATCGGCATCGCGCTGGTCGCGCTGCTCGCGGCATGGGCCTCGGTGCGCCACATGGCGCGCACGGTGGCGCGGCCGCTGCGGCGCGTGTCGCGCACCGTGGCGGCGCTGGAGGCCGGCCACTTCGAGGTGCGCTGCGACGTGGTCGAAGGCGGCACGCGCGGCACGCACGAGCTGGCCGTGCTCGCGCACGACATCGACCGCCTCGCCGAGCGCCTGCAATACAACCGCCAGGTGAGCGAGGAGCGCGTGCGCGAGGCCACCGCCGTCGCGCTGCAGCGCATGGCCGAGGCCGAGCAGGCCGCGCTGTCGCGCGCGCGCTTCCTGGCCGCCGCGAGCCACGACCTGCGCCAGCCGCTGCACGCCATGGGCCTGTTCATCGACGGCCTGCTGCCCAGCGCCACCGAGGCGCAGCGCCCGGCCGTGCTGCGGCTGCAGGAGAGCACCGGCTTCATGGGCGTGCTGCTGGACGACCTGCTGGAAATCTCGCGGCTCGACGCGCAGGTGCTCACGCCCGCCATCACGCGCGTCTCGCTGGCCGCGCTGTTCGACCAGCTCGACGCGCAGCACGCGCCCGCCGCCAGCGCGGCGCAGGTGCGGCTGCACTGGCGCGACCGCGGCCTGGCGGTGCGCAGCGACGCGGCGATGGTGCAGCGCATCGTCGGCAACCTGGTGGCCAACGCGCTGCGCCACGCGCCCGAGGGCGGCACCGTGCTGGTGGCCGCGCGGCGCAGCCGGGCCGGCGTGCGCATCGAGGTGCGCGACAACGGCGTGGGCATCGCGCCCATCCACCAGGGCCGCATCTTCGAAGAGTTCTACCAGGTGGCCAACACCGAGCGCGACCGCCGCCGCGGCTTCGGCCTGGGGCTGGCGATCTGCGCGCGCATCGCCACCCTGCTGGGCACCCGCATCACCGTGCGCTCGGCGCTGCAGGCGGGCAGCACCTTCGCGTTCACGCTGCCGCCCGCGCGCAAGGCCGACGTCGCGCCGCCCGAGCCCGCCCCGGTGGCACCGGCGCCGCTGGCCGGCCTGCGCTGCCTCGTGGTGGACGACGACCCCGCCATCCTCGACGGCACGCACGCGCTGCTCACGCAGTGGGGCTGCGAGGTCGAATGCGTCACCACCGGCGCCGAGGCGCTGGCGCGGCTGGGCACCGGCGACATCGTCTACGACGCCGTGCTGTGCGACCTGCAACTGGCCGGCGACGCCGACGGCGTGGAAGTGATCGATGCCGCCCGCCGCCTGCAGCCCGGCGCGCTCGCCGTGCTGGTGTCGGGCGCCACCGGGCCCGAGGTGCTGCAGCGGCTGCGCCACGGCGGCGTGACGCTGTTGACCAAACCGGTGGCGCCGGCCAAGCTGCGCGCACTGCTCACCACGCGGCGCCACGCGCCCGGCGCCTGACCCCGCATGCCCACCGCCATCGACCTGAAAGACGTCCGCCCCTTCGTCGCCACGCCCTGCCACGGCGGCGCGGTCGGCACCGAGTGCGCGCGCAGCCTGCTCGGCCTGGTCAACCTCGCGTGGACCCACGGCTTCGCGATGCAGACGCGCTTTCTCGACGGCGACAGCCTCGTCACGCGCGCGCGCAACCGGCTGGCCGCCGAGTTCCTGGCCGACACGCGCTGGACGCACCTGTTCTGGATCGACGCCGACATCGGCTTCGAGCCCGAGGCCGCGCTGCGGCTGCTGGGCGCGGGCCGCGACGTGGTGGCCGGCGTGTACCCGCACAAGAGCGACGGCTGGCCCGAAGGCGGCCTGCGCGCGCCGCTGCCGGCCGGCACCACGCGCGCCGACTTCGAGGCGCTGCATGCGGCGTTCCCGGTCAACGTGAACGATGCGGGCGCACGCGTCGACGCCGACGGTTTTCTCGAAGTTCTGGATGCCCCCACCGGCTTCATGCTGATCGCACGCCGCGTGCTCGAACAGATGGCGCAGGCGCTGCCCGAGCTGCGCTACACGCCCGACCGCATGGACGACCCGGTCGCCGCGGCGCGGCCGCACTACCGCTTCTTCGACGTGTTCGCCGAACCGAACAACGGGCGCTACCTCAGCGAGGACTACGGCTTCTGCCGGCGCTGGCAATCGATCGGCGGGCGCGTGCACGTCGACACGCGCTCGCGGCTGTCGCACCAGGGCCTGCGCACCTACCGCGGCGACTTCGCGAGGACGCTGGGGTTGGGCGACTGAGCCGCTTGCAGGTCAGGCGGCAAGGTGCGGCGGTCGTAGTCGCGGTCGGGCTCGATGCGCCTCAGTTGCAGCCCCGGCCCTTCCTCCGCGAGGTAGTCGTAGCCGATGGCCTGGAACTGCCGCGCCGGATCGAGCCGCGTGTAGAGGTCGCGCCGCGCCACGCGGTCGGCGTGACGGATGCTCTTCAGGTGGTAGAGCCGGTAGCGGCTGTAGAACATCAGGCCGTGGCGCTGCGCGTCGTCGGGCAGCCAGGGGCCGTGCAGTTCCGAACTCGATTCGAACGAGATCTGCTGCGGCAACCGGAACAGCCGCGCGCGCGACTTGCGCCCCCACGGGCCGTCGCTGCGCCAGGCGTCGGGCGAATTCCAGAGTTCGCAGGACACGAGCGACAGGCTGGCGAGCTGGTGGTCGGGCAGCGAATCGACGGCGGCGTGCAGATGGCGCAGGAACAGCTGCTCGTAGCGCTCGTCGGCATCGCACACCAGCACCCAGCCCGCGCCGTGGCGGCGCGCGGCCTCGAGCAAGCGGCGCTTGTTCTCGTTCTCGCGCCACACATGCGCGCGGTCGTCGCACGGCGGGTTCGACAGCAGCTCCAGCAGCATCGGTTCGCGCCGCAGGATGTCGGCGGTGCCGTCGGTCGAACCGTCGTCGAGCGCGACGATGCCGTCCACGTGGCCGCGCAGGTGGTCGAGGCAGCCCGGCAGACAGCGCGCCTCGTCGCGCAGCTGCAGCACGCAGACGATGCGCAGCCGCGACGTGAGACGCGGTGCGATCGGCGGGCGCGCGCACCGCGGGCAATGAAAGGCGCTGGGCTCGTGGTGCAGCAGGCGCGCGCAGACCTCGCACTGGCGGCGCGAGCCCATCGGCACCACGGGTGCGGCGACCAGCCAGGCCGGTGCTTCGGCGGGCCATGCGCGGGCACTGTCGTCGCGCGCGATGCGCTCGAAGTCGCGGCCCCAACCAGCATCGCCCGCGCGCGCCTCGTGCGGCGTGCATTTGATCCAGTCGACGTCGCGGTCGAACTGCTCGCCGCCCGTGCGCGTTTCGTCCGACAGGTGCAGCAGGTGCGCGTCCGGGCAGGCCAGCAGCTGCCAGCCCGCCATCTCCAGGCGCACGCGCAGGTTGTCGTCGTCGCCGCCCCATTCTTCGAACGATTCGTCGTAGCCATGCACCGCCTCGAAGGCCTCGCGCGCGCAGCACAGCGAGCCGTAGAAGGTCTGCAGCAGCAGCTCGGGCGGCACATGGCGCGCGAAGGCGGCCTCGAGGGTGTCCGTGAGTTCGTCGAAGCGCGCGAAGCCGACGCGGCCGACCGCCACGCCGCGCGCGTTCCCCATCGCGGCGTGCAGCAGCAGGGCCGGCGCATCGCCCACGTAGGCGGACTCGGGCGAATGGACCAGCACGAAGCGCCCCGCGCTGCAACGCACGCCGGCGTTGATGGCCTTGCAGGGCGGGCGCCATGCATGTGCGACGTCGTTGACGAGCACCTTCCAGCGGATCTGCGGAAAGCGTTCGACCAGCGCCAGCACGCCGGCTTCCTCCCCAGGTTCGTCGAGCGCGATCACCACCTCGATGCCGGGCCGCGCCCAATACCCCGCATTCATCGGCAGCACACGCTCGAACTCGGCAAGCTTGCGGTAGAAAGGCAGCACGACGCTGAGCCACGGACGGTTCGTGTCAGCCTCTCGACCTTCCGACGCCATGATGTTCACTGCATCGCTCCTTCAGCGATGACGCACCGGAGATGCCCATGCAAGGCTGCTACATCAACCTCGAGCGAAGCACCGAGCGCCGCGCCGCGATGGACGCGCAGTTGCAGCGGCTCGGGCTGACGAATGTCAGGCGGCACGCAGCCATCGATGCGCAGGCACTCGCGCCCGACAACACGGCAATCACGCCCGGCGAGCGCGCCTGTTTTCTCTCGCACACCGAAGCCCTCACCCGCGCGAACCCCGACGAAGCGCTGCTGGTGCTCGAAGACGACGCGCAGCTCAGCGAGGCCCTGCCGGCCGTGCTGCGCAGCGGCGCGCTCGCGCAACTGGAAGCCGAAGGCTGCGACATCGCGTTCCTCGAATGCCAGCCCGTGACCTCGACGCAGCACCTGCTTGCGCTCTGGCACAGCCTGCAACGGCGCCTGCCGCCGCAAGGAAGTGGCGCGCCGCGCCATGCACTGACCGGCATCGACTTTCTCGACGCGCGCACGCTCTACAACTGGGGCGCGGTCGCCTACGTCGTCACGCCGAAGGGCCTGCGCGTGCTGCCCGCGCTGCTGCAGGAAGCGCTCGCGCACGGGCCATTGCAACCGTACGACCTGACGCTGGGCAGCTTCCTGCGCGACGGCCGCCTGCAAGGCGTGGTGCTCTCGCCCTTCCTCGCCACGCCGGCATGGGGCAGCCATGCCGACAGCACCCTCGGCAGCCCCGCGGAATCGGCGGCGCACGACGTGCTCGGCGGTGGGTTGCGGCGCCTGTTCTTCGCCGGGCCGCTCGACGGCCTCGAGGCCCATGCCGCGCCGTGGCGGCACGCCCCGCTCACCGACGACCCGCAACTGCGCCTGCTCGCGGACCTGATGGCGCAGCTCTTCGTGCTCACGGCCCGCGATCACGCGCCGCGCTGACACGCGTGCGGTCTCAGAAATCCGAACAGCCGTTGCGCCGCTCGGTGTTCACGCAGCTCAGCAGGTTGGGCCGCGAGCGCACGCGCGACCATTCGCGCGCCAGCACGTCGGCGCCCTGCTGCGCGCGGTCGCCGTCCAGCGGCCCGGTGGCCAGGCAGATCGGCGCCTGGCCGATGTTCCGGTCGTACAGGTACGAGGTCAGCGGCTCGCGCACCACGTCCACCGAAGGCAAGAGCGGCAGGCCGCTCACGCGCAGCTGGCCCGGCACCACGCGCACGGCGTAGCCCTCGGCCGAGGTGAAGCTGCCGTTGATCGGGTACAGGCCCGTCGGGCTGCCCGGCAGCGCCGGCGAGAACATCGAGCCGCTGAAGCCCGCGCCGGTGTCGCCCAGGATCAGCCCCGTGATGCTGTAGATGAAGAAGGGGTTGGGCGCGCCCACGGTGCGCGACGCGTCGGCGATCACGATGGTCGCGGTCGGCTGCTGCGCGTAGATGAAGTGGTTGTCGCCCGGCGTCACGGTCACGGTGCACAGGCCCAGGTAGGCGCAGTGATAGAAGTTGGGCAGCGGGCCCGAGCCAGCCAGGCCGCCGCGCGTTTCGCCCACCCAGGTGTCGGCCCACACGCGCCACAGCGCGCCCGAGATGCCGTGGCCGCCCGGGTTCTGGAAGCGCGCCGCCGCCACGAGGTCGGTGCCGCTGGTGCTGCTGACCGGTGCGCCCAGCGTGAGGTCGCCGCTCAGCGTGCGCACGAACACGGTGTTGGCGGCCATCGAATCGGCCGACGTGACCTGCGGCAGGTTGCCCGCCGCATCGAAGCCCGTGACCGACACCGGCCCGATGGTGACCGCGTTCGCATCCACGTAGGCAAAGCCGCCGGCCGCGCCGCCGCCGACCGTGGCCACGTCGTTGCCCGGGTTGCGCAGATCGACGCTGCCGTTGCGCGAGCGTGCGAGCAGCGTGCCCGCCGTGATCGTGCCCGCGCCCGACTGGCTCACGTTGCCGCCCGACAGCAGCCCCAGCGTCGCGGCCGAGACCGGCGCGTTGAGCGCGATGCCGCCGCCACCGCCTTCGTTCTGCAGCGTGAGCGCGCCCGAGGTCGTGAGCGCGCCGGCCACCGTGATGGCGCCCGCGTGCGTGGTGCTGCCCGCGACGATGGTCGGCGCCGACAGCTGCGCGAACTCCGCGCCCGACACCGAGAAGCCGTTGACCGTCGGGCCGCCCAGCACGATGGGCGTGGCCGTGTCGTCCGACGCGACCATGTTGACATCGACCCCGCCCGGGCGCAGGTCGATGGTGCCGGCCGCGACCACCGGCGCCTCGATCACGATCGAATCGCCGCTGCCGTCGTTGCTCGCGCGCAGCAGCACGTTGCCGCTGCTGCGGATGCCGGGCAGCGCGCCCGGCGCGGTCGGCGCGCCGCCGGCCTGCAGCACGACACCGCGCCCGCCGTTCTGCGAACGGCCCGTGACCTCGATGTTGCCGCCGCCCGTGGTGACGAGCTGCGCGCCGTTCTCCAGCCGCACGCCGCTGTCTTCGGTCACGCCCGGCGCCGAGGGGTCGTTGTTGAAGTTGTAGCCGCGCACCGCGATGTTGCCGCTGCCGGTGGTGATGGAACTGCCGCCGTTGATCAGCACGCCGTGCGCCGCCGCGAAGGTCGACGAGGCCTGGCGCCGCGCCACGCCCTGCACCGTGACGTTGCCGCTGGTGGTGCTGATGGTGCTCGGCCCGATCTGGCCGCTGGTGATGACCACGCCGCTGTCCCAGGTGGTCGAGGTGCCGCGGATGTCCACGTTGCCGGTGGCGCTGGCGATGCGCGCGCCCTGCAGCAGCACGTCGCCGCCTTCGATGCGCACGTTGCCGCCCGCGCCCGCGTTGCTCTGGCCGACGCGCGTGTCGACCTGCACGTCCTGCGTGAGCACCACGGTGCCGGTGGGCGCGCCGGGCTGGCCGCTGAGCAGCGACACGTTGCCGCCGTCGGTGACGACCTGCCCGCCGTTCAGGCGGATGAAGCCGCTGCCGGGCGTGCCCGTGCCCAGCGCGTTCATCGTCACGCTGCCGCCCTGCGTGAGGATGTTGCCCCCGAAGTCGATGAAGCCGCTGTTGCCCGAGGGCGTGCCGTCGGGGTTGACGCCCGCGTTCATCACCACGTTCAGGTCGTCGCCGCCGGTCGCGCGGATGGTGGTGCCGGGCGTGCGCGTCTGGATGCCGCTGGCGGCGTCCAGCTGCAGCGTGAGCGGGCCCTTGGAGCCGGTGTAGTTGATGTCGACGTCGGCGTCGAGCGTGATGACGCCGCCACCGCCCGTGCCGGTGCCCGTCGTGATCTTCACGCTGGTGCCGCCGTTGAGCGCGGTGTTGATGTCGCCGTCCTGGATGGTCGAGTTGGCGACCGCGTCGTAGGGGTTGGTCGGCAGCGTGCCCGCGGCCGTGCCGTGGGCGATGGTGAGGTCGAAGGGGTCGATGAACCACTGCCCCGCCGCGCCCACCGGTGCCGACGCGTCGACGCGCGCGCCGCGCAGGTCGAAGCGCCCGGCCGAGGTCTCGATGCGCCCGCCGTCGCCGCCGGCCGCGCCGCCGCGCGCCGAGAGCTGGCCGTGCGCGCGCAGCGACTCGGTCGCCACCACCTTGATGCTGCCGCCGTTGCCCACGCCCGTGCCCGCGTTGGCTTCCAGGCGCGTGTTGCCGCCGATGGCGATGGCGTTGGTGGCCGCGATGTCGATGCTGCCGCCGCCGGTCGCGCCGCTGGCGTCCAGGCGCGCCACCGCGGGCGAGCCGTCGGAGTTCGTGGCGCCGTCGATGAGCACGTTGCGCCCTTGCACCGAGATGCTGCCGCCCTTGCCGCTGTCGCTGGCCACCGAGGCCAGCGTGCCGACGCTGGTGCCCACGCCGGAGATGAAGGTGACCATGCGCATCGAGATGTCGGTGCCCTGGGCGTCGATGGCGATGGTGCCGCCGTCGGTGCGCAGCGCCGTCGGATGGTCGGCGTCGGCCGTGACGGCCACGCCGTAGGTGGGCGTGGTGGACGGCGTGATGATGATGTCGGGGCTGCCGAGCGTGGCGCTGAAGCCTTCGCTGCCCGCGTGGCCGATCACGTCGATGCGCCGGCCCGCGCCGGCCGAGACCGCGCCCCGGATGGCGACGCCGTTGCCGCCGCCGGCCGACATGTTCCCCGCCGCAAAGCCCGTGTCGGTGCGCAGGCCGTCGAGGTTCGCGCCCTGGCCTTCGATGCGCACGTCGCGCTCGCCGGCGACGGTGGCGTCGTCGATGACGACCGCCGTGCTGGCGCCCACCGCGGCGCCGCCGATGTTGGAAGTCCAGGTCGGGCCCTGGCCCTTGATGCCGATGTCGCCCACCGACTTCAGCACCGCGCCGCTGCCGATGGCCACGCCGCTGCGCCCGTAGCCCGCGAGGCCGTCGAGCTGCAGGCCGCCGGCGCCCGCTTCGACCGTGCCGCCCGTGATCGACACGCCGTTGCTGCCGCGGAAGATGAAGTCGCTGTTGTTCTGGTCGTCGATCCAGGTGCGGCCCTGGCCGCGCATCGCGATGCGGCCTTCGCCGCCGGTGGTGACCTGGCTGCCGGCCAGCGTCACGCCGTCGCGCCACACGAAATCGCCGGTGTCGCCGCCGAGCGGGACGATGCCACCGATGGCGCGGCCGTTCTGCGCGTCGCCCTGGCCGAAGAAGCGCACGTCGCCGCCGTTGGCCGCGATGGTCGCGCCGGTCAGCACGATGGCGCCGGCATAGTCGGTCTCCGCAGAAGGGTTGCCGCTGCTGTTGTTGATGTTCTTCGCGTTGGTGGCGACGCGGCCGGTCGCGTCGGCGTTGAAGTCGACGTGCAGCGCGCCTTGCTGCGATGTGATGGCCGAGCCCTCGTTCATCACGATGCTGCCGGCCGAATCGACGCGCAGCCGCGCCGTGCCGCCTTCGCTCTTGACGACCTGCACGCCGGGCGCAAAGGTCACGCCCGCGCCGAGGCCGGTGCGCCCGCTCGCCAGCGTCACGTCGTTGCCACGGCCCAGCGTGTCGCCGACACTGCCGGCGCTCACGGAGCCGCCGGTGAAGGCCGGCAATTTGCTGTCATACACCGGCACGTTGCCGGCCTCGACGATGCCCAGGTCCGACTGTTTCGCGTTCACCGTCCAGCTGCCGTTGGCGCCGCCCTGCGCGCCACCGCCTGCGTCCACACGCACGGCCTGTACACGCACCGCATCGGCTTCGTTGGAGATCGCACCGCCCTTGCCGGCACCCGCGCCGCGCGCGGTCATCTCGCCGTAGGCCTGCAGCCGCGAATCGCGCTCGGGCGCCGGATCGGCCTCGCCCACCAGGGCCTGGCCCTGGGCACTGGCCGTGGTGATCGTGCCGCCCGCGCCGCCCGTGGTGGCGTCGGCGCGCAGCACCGAGGTGGACGACAGCGCCACGTCGTAGCCATGCACCGACACGCTGCCGCCGCCGGCCTGGCCGCTGGCGTCGATCACCGCGCGCTGGTCGCCGCCGCCGGTGCCTTCGATGCGCACCTGCCCCGCCGCGATGCGGATGGTGCCGCCGTGCTGCCCCGCGCCCATGCCGGTGGCGTCGAGCGTGCCGCCGTTCATCTCGATGCGGTTGTTGCTGCCGGCGCCGAGCACGATCTCGCCGTTGACGTTCTCCAGCGTGCGCGCGCGCACCGTGCCCGACTGGTTCACCACCAGCTCGCCCGCCGTGGTGGAACTGCCGATGAGCATCACGCGCCCGCCATCGGCCTGCAAGGTGGCGCCTGCGGCGTTGACCACCTTGGCGCTGGTGGCCATGGCGTCGGCTGCGACCACGAGGTTGGTGAGCCCGTCGTTGCCCAGGTCGAAGCTGATCCTGCGGCCCGAGGCCAGTGCGACGGTGCCGCGGTTGGCGGTGATGCTGCCGGTGTTGGTCACCTCGGCGCCCATCAGCACCACGGGGCCACCGGTGGCGGTGAGCACGCCGGCGTTGCTCACCACCTTGGCGTTGGCGTCGTCGCGCAGGAAATCGAGCTTGGTGCTGGCAGCAGTGAGGAAGTCGTTGTCGGTGGTGTTCAGTGCCAGCGTGGAGGCCACGAGACCGCCCACGTTGACCGTCGCGCCCTGGCTGAACACCACGCCGCTCGGGTTGATGAGGAACACGCGCCCGTTGGCCGTGAGCTGGCCGGCGATGGTCGAGAGCTCGCCGCCCGTCACGCGGTTGAGCAGGATGCTGGACGCGCCCATCGACTGACTGATGTTGACCGCGTCCTTGGCACCGATGGAGAAGCTGTTCCAGTTGATGATCGCGCGCAGCGACGACTGCGAGATGCCCAGCGCCTGTCCGCCCACACTGGTGGCCGACGTGGTGGTGCCCACGGTCACGCCGCCCAGCGTGGTGTAGCCGTTCGGGCCGAAGCTCGGCAGGATGGTTTGCGCCAGCGCCGGGGCCAGGCCCATGCAGGCAATCGAAAGCGCCAGCGGACGCAGCGGATGCCGGGGTTGGAAGGTGGTGCGGGGCTTCATGGTCAGAACGCCTTCTGCAGCTGCACGTACAGCCGCGGGTTGCGCCCGCCGCCGTCGGTCTGCGCGGGCGGTGTGCCGGCGCGCCAGGCGAGCGTGGCGTTGATCGAGAAGTTGCCGGGGCGCGACCAGCTCAGGCCGATGCCGTAGCCGCGCAGGCTGTGGGAGTTCTCGCCGTCGAAGGGCGAGGGATGGCGCGCGATCTTTCCGCGTGCCGCGTCGTAGAACAGGTAGGGCGTGATCTCGTCGGTGGCGGCCCAGCGGTATTCGAAGGTGCCGATCAGGCCCTGGTCCACCAGCAGTTCGCCCGAGGGGTAGGCGCGCACCGCGCGCGCGCCGCCGAGCGCGAGTTTTTCGGAGGCGTCGAGGTTCTTGCTGGCCCACTGCCCACCGACCGAGAAGTACAGCGAGTGGCGCGGCACGATGGCCTGCAGGCGCGACACCTGGAAGCTCAGCTTGGTGAAGCCGCCTTCGGTGTGCCGCCCGCCGAACTGCTGGTCGGACTGGAAGCTCTGCGCGTCGCGGATCGACAGGTCGCCGTGGTACAGCGTGCCCGAGCTGGCCCAGTAGCCGCCGCCCAGCACCTCGTCGCGCCGCTCCCAGGCCCAGCCGATGCCGAAGCCCTGCACGCGCTTCTTGGCCGTGAAGTCGACGCCGCGCAGCTCGTCGGTGAGGTCCTTCACGTCGGCCGTGAGGCGCAGGAACAGGTTCTGCTGGCGCTGGCGGATCAGCGGGTAGTTGAGCGACACGTCGAGCACGTCGGCGCGGCCGCGCGCGTCGAGGTCGACGAACTTGCCGCCCAGGTCGTAGCTCACGCGCGAGATGCCGATGCCCGCGCGCAGGCCGCTGGTGCCCAGCGGCGCCTCGTAGGCCACGCGGCCGTACTGCAGCGCGTTGCTGTTGGACAGCAGCAGGCGCGCATCGAGGTTGTCGCCGATGCCGAAGGGGCTGAGCCAGCGCGCCGTGCCGCCCACGCGGTAGCGCCCCGCCTCCTTGGTGCCGTGGTTGTCGGCCTCGGCCGAGAAGGCCCAGCGCGCGCCGGCCTCGACCTCGACCGACAGGTCGGTGGTGCCGGCCTGCGCGCCTTCCTGCAGGCTGGACGACACCTTGAGGCCGGGCTGGTCCGACAGCAGCAGCATGGCGCGCTCGTAGGCCGGCGCGTTCACCGCCTCGCCCGGCTGCAGCGCCGCCAGGAAGCCGCGCACGCGCGCCTCGCTGATCGGCGCCTCGGGCGCGACCAGCACGTCGACCTTGCCGAGCCGGCCTTCGATGATGCTGATCTCGACGATGCCGTCGCGCACGGTCTGCACCGGCACCACCGCCTGCGCGAGGAAGTAGCCGCGCTCCTTGTAGCGCGTGGTGATGGCCTGCGCGAGGCCTTCGAGGTCGCCGAGCGTGACGTCGCGGCCGATGTAGGGCGCGGTGATGGTCTGCAGCTCTTCGTTGCTCAGCGCCTTCACGCCGTTCAGGCGCAGGTCGGTGAGCTTGAAGCTGCCCGCGGCGGCGCGCTGTGGCGGCGCGGGCAGGGTTTGCGGGGCGACGGCGCCGGTGGCCTGCGCCACGGGGCGGTCGCAGCTGCCGCACGGGTCCTTGGTGGGCAACAACGTGGTGGCTTCCTGCGCATGGGCGCGGGGCATGGCGACCCACAGCGTGGCGCCGACGAGTGCAGTCGCCGCGATGGCGATCGGCGTCGGCCGTGGACGAAGGCGGATCGCAGGGGCCATGGCAGTGCTTCTTTGCAGGAGGGAGCGTGGCGAAGACATGGTCAGCTCCCCACCGTGAGGCGCCAGTTGCCGATCAGGTTGAACGGCGCCCAGAAGAAGGGGTGGGACATCTTGGGGTCCTTCAGCACGGCCAGTTGTCCGGCCTGCATCGCCTTCTGGATGTCGCGCCCTTTGGCGAGTTCGCCGTAGAGCGTGCCCATGAGCACGGCGGTGGCGTCGTCCGACACGGGCCACAGCGAGGCGATGAGGCTGGAGCTGCCGGCCGAGAGGAACGAGCGCGTGAAGCCCAGCACCTCGTCGCCCTGCGCGATGCGCCCCAGGCCCGACTCGCAGGCCGACAGCGTGACCAGCGCCGTGCCGTCCATCGGCAGCGCCAGGATCTCGTGCGCCTCGAGAAAGTTCTGCTTGCCGCCTTCGTTGGCCAGCAGGATGCGCGAGTACAGCGGATCGACCTCGTCGGCCTCGGCGTGCGCCGCCACGTGCATCAGCGGCGAGCGCGAGGCCACGTCGCGGAACTGCGTCTTGGTGGCGGCCGCGCCCATGTACACCGTGTTGCGCGGGAACAGCTGCGCGAGCTGCTTCACCTCGGTCTCGGCGCCGGGCAGGTCGTACTTGTCCTCGATGCGCGGATTGCCGAAGGCCGTGAGCGACGCGTTCACGCGCGGCGTGCGCTGCGCCAGCTGCACCGCGATGCTGATCGACGGCGCCACCGACACCGGGTGCGTCTCGATGAGGTAGCGCCCGTCCAGGCGCAGCGCCTGGAACGGCAGGTAGTGCAGCGGCCCGTGCGGCACCACCACCACGCGCTGGCCCGGCGCCAGGCCCAGCGGGCCGAGCAGCGCGGCACCCAGCTTGTCGGCGTTGGTGATGGCGGCGCGGCGACCGCGCACGATCGAGTTGCGGAAGGTCTCGACGAGTTCGGTGAGCTCGTCGCGCTTCACCGCGATGCGCTTTTCGACAATGCTGTCCGGGCCGACGACCCAGACCATCAGGCGGTCGGGCAGCGCGTGGTACTGCACCACGCGCTCGTCGGCCGCCAGCGTGCGCTGCAGCGCGGCCACGCCGACCGTGCCGGCCGACGATTCACTGAGCTTGGCGCGCCCGCGCACCGCATCGAGCAGCGCGCGCGAGCGGCTGTGCTCGCTCACCTCGAAGGCGCGCTGCGGATCGCCGGCTTCGCTGTACACCGCCACGCCGCGCTCGAACACCGACTGCAGGTCGGAGAACAGGCCCATCTTCACTTCTTCGCTGCGAAAGCGCGCGCGCACCTGGTCGACGTCGGCGAGCGCGCGGCCCGCGGCCTCGGCGGCGGCCTGCTTCTGGCCCAGCGCGAGTTCGCTGCGCGCCACGCCGTCCCAGGCCCAGAGCCGGTAGTAGGCGGTGTCGGTGCCGACCTGGCGCGTGGTGAGCGCACGGTACTTGTCGCGTGCCTCGGCCGGCTTGTTCTCGGCCAGCAGCAGGCGGGCGCGCGTGCGTTCGAGCTGCGCGGCCAGCGGCGCCTCGCGCGGCTCGGCCATGTCGCCGAGCACCTGGCGCGCGCGTGCCGCGTCACCCGATTCGATGAGCGCGTTGACCAGCGAGGCCTGCACCAGCGGCGCATAGCGCGGCGAGCTGTTGGCCAGTGCCTCGTCGTAGCTGAGCACCGCGCCGGCGAAGTCGCCGCGCCGCGTGCGCACGTCGCCGATCACCTTCTGCACCGGGCCGACCACCAGCTTGGGGTCGCGCGCGGGATGGCGCAGCGCTTCGCGCGCGAACTCCTCGGCCTTCTCGAGCTGGCCCGAGTAGCTGTAGACGATCGCCAGGTCGCGGTTGGCCACGGCGCGCAGGTTCGGGTCGCTGGTGGCGTTGGCCAGGTGCAGCGCCTTGCTCGCGGCGCGCACGCTCTGGCGGAACTCGCCCGCCTCGGCCAAGGCGACCGCCTGGCTGCAGTACTGATAGCCCGAGAGCTTGACCGCGTCCTGCCCGTAGAGCACCGCGCCTTCGCTGGTCAGGGCCAGCAGCGTGTCGGTGTCGGCCAGCCGCGCCTGCGCCATCCGGTCGGCCGCGGCCTCGGCATTCGGGCCGCCCGCCGCAGCGGCGGGAGTTGCAGGTGGTGGCGCGGGACGTTGTGCCTGCGCCGAAGGACCGCCGGGGCCCAGAAGCAGCACACCCACCAGGCCGACCGCACCGGCAAGACCGGCACGGCGACGCGCCGGATGCGCACATCCCCATCTCGAAAACCACGCCATTGAACCCCCTCGACCCATGCACTCGCTGCCGCGAACGCTCGACGCCGCGGGAGTGCGCGCCGTTCAGGCCTCGTGGGAAAGTCTAGGAGCGGGTGTTCACCTCGCCTATTCGCAATACGGTCTAGCGCAAATGG
>RCUP01000860.1_pt1 | contig 20398 bp, 19 predicted proteins | sample 2166341 | NCBI WGS metagenome assembly RCUP01 (sample SAMN09932325, study PRJNA488358) | compost metagenome | isolation source: compost soil in succinonitrile-enriched | place: Germany: Experimental Botanical Garden | reverse complement strand
GTGTACGTGCCGTCCGGGTTGACCGTGACCGTGCCGTGCGCCGGGTCGCTGCCCTTCGTGTAGGTCAGCGTGTCGCCGCTGTCGATGTCGCTGCCGGTCACGCGGCCGCTCACGGGCGTGTCTTCGGTCGTGATCTCGGTGTAGTCGGGCGCGGTGGGCGCGTCGTTCACGGGCGAGACGGTCACGGGCACCGTGACGGTGGTGGTGCCGCCCTTGCCGTCGCTGACGGTCACTTCGAAGCTGTCGGGCCCTTCATAGCCGGGCTTGGGCGTGTAGACGAACTGGCCCGTGGTCGGATCGACGGTGACGGTGCCGTGCTCGGGGCCCTTGGCGACGGTGTAGTTCAGCGTGTCACGGTCGGGGTCGGTCGCCTGCACTTGTCCGCTAACGGGCTTGTCCTGATCGGTGACGACAGGGTCGGCCTTGCCTTCGGGGCCGCGGTTCTGCGCGGGAAGCAACGGCGGAATGAAGGCCGGGGCGCCACCGCCGCCGCCACCACCACCGCTCGCGGCGGCACCGACGCCCAGCACGCCGAGCGCGCCCAGCAGCCAGCCCGGCACGCCGTCGGGCAGCAAGGCGCCGCCGGCGTCGTTCCATTCGATCTCGGTGAAGTGGAAGTCCTTCCAGGGCGCGGTGTACTGGCCCCACCACTGCACGCCGGCGCCGTCTTCGAGCACGAGGTCGTTGCGGCCGGCGTCGGGGTACTCGGCGAAGAAGCCGCGCACGGCGACTTCCTGGCCGTCGCGCAGCACGAGCACGAGGTCGTCGCCGCGGCGCTCGAACTTGAGCACGCTCTCGGGCGCGATCTTCAGCGTGACGATCGACGGGCGATCCAGAACCAGAGGGGCTTCCGCCGTCGCTTTGCGGGATGACGCGCCACCAGACTTGTAAACAGCTTCCATGATTGGTCTTTCTCCTTGACTCCGGACCTCGGGCGAGCCCTCGCTTTCAGCGAACAGCCCGGGTCGCACGTTGGGAAATCTCGAAGGCCGTGGGTGGCTCTCGAGGACTCGCCGGCGCGACCCGGTGCGTGGGTCACGCAGGCTTGCGCTTGCATGGGGCGGGATTCTTGGTTCGGGGGGGTGTCCGGACTTTTGCCGGAGAGGCCGTGGCGTTTGCCGTGGCGTACAACTGTTCACAAACGTGTGTGAATGTCGAATACTTCACACGATTGGCGAAAGAAAATCAGCAATTCGCAAGTTGGGAAAGCGCGCGCTGGCGGTCTTTTGGCTTACGGGCTTTTGCCGGAGCGTCCAATTCTTTTGATGGACGGAATCGGCCCGGCTATTTCCTGCAATACCGGACGGGCCCTGTCCAGCACCCCGTTTTCCCTCTGACAGACCCCCTCGCCGCGGCACCTTTTTTAAGGCCTCGGGCGGCAATGGCGGGCGGATCGATCAGGAATGAAGACCGGTCATTGGATGAATTTGCATTTCTTGTGACAATGATTACCAAATTAATTTCTTGGTTACATTGTTTCGGCCACAGGGCGTTCCAACGCGGTGCCGGCGCCCCCTCTTTCCATGTCCTATTGGTCACCTCCGGAGCCCCGGAGAGCTCATCTGCTGGTTGTCGACGACAACGTTGACGAACTCAAGCTCTTGCTGGAAACGCTGCGGGGCACCGGCTACCGCATCACGCTCGCCTTCGACGCGATGGAGGGCTACCGGCGGGCGACGACGCTGCAGATGGACCTGGTGCTGCTGGACGTGCGCCTGGGCGGCACCGACGGGTTTGCCGCCTGCCGCCTGCTGAAGGCCGACCCGGCCACGGCGGACATTCCGGTGATCTTCGTGACCTCGTCGGCCAGCCTGGAAGAGCGCCTGACGGGCCTGCGCGCCGGCGCGGTCGACTACATCGTGAAGCCCTTCGACCCGGCCGAGGTGATGGCCCGCGTCGAGATTCACCTGGCGCTGGCGGAATCCCGCAGGGCGCGCACCGCCCCTGCCCCGCAGCCGGCGCCCCCGCCCGACAGCCCCGCCGCGAACGACGGCGGCGCGCCGGGCTCGGGCATGGACCGCGCGCTCATGCAGGCGGCGGAGCGACTCATCCTGGCCGACCTGAGCCGCGTGCTGCCGCTGCGCGAGCTGGCGGCGCGCGTGGGCACGCACGAAAAGCGCCTGTCGCGCGTGTTCAAGGAGCTGACGAACCGCACGGTGTTCGAGTTCGTGCGCGAAGCGCGGCTGCACGAGGCGCAGCGCCTGCTGCTCGAATCGGCCATGCGCATCGAAGAGATCGCCGCGGCGGTGGGGTTCTCGAGCGCCGCGAATTTCGCGACGGCGTTTCGCGAGTACTTCGACTGCACGCCCTCGGCCTGCCGCCAGGCCGGTGTCGAACGTTCCGGCACCTGACGCGCGATGCATCCGGTGCGCACACGCCCCTGGTGGGCAAGCGGCTTGCTGCTCGGCCTGGCCTTGTGGCTGTGGGGCTTCGCGGCCAGCGCCACAGAAGCCGTCAGGTTCAGCGCGCTGAACCGGGGCAATGTCTCCGTCGAACAGACCGTCGAAGTGCTGGAAGACCCCACGGCCCGCCTGTCGGCGCGCGAGGTGCTCGCCTTGCCCAGCGGCGGTGCGAACGGGTTCGTGCCCGCCACGCCCGACCAGCTGATGCGCGGGTTCTCGACCTCGGCGGTGTGGCTGCGCCTGTCGCTGGTCAACGATGCGCAGGAAGTGCGCACGGCGCGGTTCGGGCTCAACGTGACGTGGCTGCGGCATGTCGACTTTCATCTGCTGCGCACGCGCAATGGCCAACCCGCATGGACGCACGCGCAGGCCGGCGTGTCCGACCCGATGGACAGCACGCACCGCCACGACCGCATCCCCCAGCTGCAGATCGACCTGCAGCCGGGCGAGTCGGTGCAGGTGCTGGTGCGCGTGATGAGCACGGGCCAGATCAAGCTGGTGCTGGAGCTGCACACCGACGAGGCGTGGCACCACATCGAACGCAACCATGCGCTGCTCAGCGGCCTGCTGATCGGCGGGCTGCTGGCCTTCGCGGTGTACTCGGCGGCGCTGTGGTGGATTTCGCGCGCGCCGATGCTGGCCTTCCAGGCGGGGAGCTTTGCGCTGCTGGCGCTGTACGAGGCCACCTACCGGGGCTATGCGCGCATCGCGCTGTGGCCCGACAGCACCGTCTGGAGCTACCGCGGCCACAGCGTGATGGTGGCGGCCACGGCGCTGTGCCTGCTGCTGTACTTTCACGAGCGCGGCCGCCAGAGCCCGGTGCGCGTGCCCGGGCGCCCGCTGCTGTTCGTGCTGGCCGGCGTCGAGATCGTCGTGCTGCTGGGCACCCTGCTCGGCCCCTACGCGACCTTCGCGGCCATCGGCATCGTGAACGCGCCGCTGATCGTGCTCGCGCTGACGGTCTGCACCTTCATCTACCAGCGGCGCGCCGGGCCGGGCGGGCGGCTGTCGCTGCTGGTGATGCTCGTGATCTGCGTGGGCGCGCTGATGCGCATGTCGGCGCTGATGTTCGCGGAGCGCTCGATGTCCGACTTCGACCACTATGCGCTGGCGTTCCCCGGCATGCTGGTCGGCGCGTTCGCGATCACGGCGTGGTCGTTCCAGGAAACGCGCCAGCGCAACGCGGCGCAGCAGACGCTGCTGCAGTGGCAGGCGCAGGAGCAGCAGCGGCTCGAAGAAGAAGTGGTGCGCAAGACCCGCGCGCTGAGCGAGGCGCTGGGCCAGGCCGAGCAGCGCACGCGCGAGCAGAAGGAACTGCTGGCCTACATCAGCCACGACCTGCGCGCGCCGGTGGCCACCATCCTGGGCAACCTGAAGCTGATGCAGGACGGCAGCGACACGCCCGCGCCCGCGCGGCTCGCCACCATCGAGCGCAGCGCGGCCTACCAGCTGGAGCTGATCGATGACCTGGTCGACTACGCCAAGGGCGAGCTGGCGCCGCTGGCCGTCGAGGCGCAGCCGGTGCAGCTGCGCACGCTGGTCGACAACGTCGCGCAGTACGCGCACGCGCTCGCGCAGCGCCAGCACAACAGCTTCGAACTGACGATCGACGGCGAGCTGCCGGCCCTGGTCCGCCTGGACGGCAAGCGGCTGCAGCAGGTGGTGCTGAACCTGCTGTCGAACGCGGCCAGGTTCACGCGCAACGGCACCATCGGACTGCGCTTGCAGGCGCAGCCGAGCGACGGCGCGTGGCAGCTGCATTTCGAAGTGACCGACAGCGGCACGGGCATCGACGCCGACACGCTCGAGCGCATGACGCGCCTGCTGGCCGACAACGCGCCCAGCATGGCGGGCGGCGGGCTCGGGCTGGTGATTGCGCAGCGCATCGTGCAGCGGATGGGCGGGCGGCTCGCCATTCACAGCGGCATGGGCTCGGGGACGCGGGTGGTGTTCTCGCTGTCGACCGAGCCGGCGCCTTCGTCGGACGCGCCTGCACCGCCGCCATCGGAACCCATCGCCGCGCCGCGCCCGCGTGCCAGGCCCCGGGCGCGCGGCCGGCTGCTGCCGGTGCTGACGCCGCTGTCGCCGGCGCAGAAGGACGAACTCGAAGTGCTCGCCCGCGACGGTCGCTGGAGCGACCTGCACGAGTGGGTGAACCGGCTGGCCACGGAGGCGCACAGCCAGCCGATGGTGCTGACGCTGCGCCAGGCGCTGGACCGGCTGGATTTCGAGCAGATCCGGTTGATTGCGCGCGCGGCGCCTTTGCGTCCGCTGTAGCCCGCTCTCACTCGCGCTCGCCCGAAGGAGCCGCGCCGCCAGAACCCATGCGACCGGCAGGGTCGCCCGATGGGTGGGCTTTCGCTTTCTATTTCGATATATCTAGAATAGTCTCGACCCACTCAAGAAAGCCATCCCCATGCGCCACCTTCACCACGCTCCGCACCACCATCACCACCGCCACGCCCCGCGCGGCGAACACGAAGACGGCCTGGCCGGCGGCGGCCGCGGAATGCGCGGCGGGCGCGGCGGCGGCGCGGGCCGGGTGTTCGGCCATGGCGGGCTGCGCTTCGTTCTGCTGCAGCTCATTGCCGACAAGCCCTCGCACGGCTACGAGCTCATCAAGGCCATCGAAGACCGCCTGGGCGGCACCTACGCGCCGAGCCCCGGCGTGGTCTACCCCACGCTCACGCTGCTGGAAGAGCTGGGCTACCTGAGCGTGGAAACCGCCGACGTCGGCGGCCGCAAGCGCTACAGCATCACGCCGAGCGGCCAGGAGTTCCTGGCCGCCAACCGCGAGACGGCCGACGCCATGATGGCCCGCATGGCGGGCGGCGTGGACGGCGCCGGCCCGCGCGCCGGACGGCCCCCGCAAGTCACCCGCGCCATCGAGAACCTCAAGCTCGCGATGCGCCTGCGCCTCGGCGGCGCCCCCCTCACCGAACAACAAGCCCACGAATTCGCCGCGGTGCTCGACAGTGCCGCACAACAGCTCGAACGCATCTGAACCAACCTGACATGACCGACTTCACAACCGCTACGCCCTCCTCCAACACGCCCGACCGCACGCCGCGCCGCGTGCGCCACGAACTGCGTTTTCGCCAGCTCACGGTGAAGACCGTGCAGCGCGTGACGCCGCACCTGATCCGCATCACGCTGACTGGCGACGCGCTCGAAGGCTTCACCAGCCCCGGCTTCGACGACCACGCGAAGCTGTTCTTTCCCGATGCCGCCACCGGCCAGCTCACGCTGCCGACCGCAGGCCCCGACGGCCCCGTGTGGCCCGAGGGCGGACGCCCCGCCATGCGCGACTACACGCCGCGCCGCCACGACGCACAGGCCAACACGCTGGAGATCGACTTCGCGCTGCACGACGCCGGCCCGGCCACGCAATGGGCCGAGCAGGCCAAGCCCGGCGACATCGTCGGCGTGGGCGGCCCGCGCGGCTCGTTCATCGTGCCGACCGAATTCGACTGGCACCTGCTGATCGGCGACGACACCGCCCTGCCCGCCATCTCGCGCCGCCTGGCCGAACTGCCGGCCGGTGCGCGTGTGGTGGTGCTGGCGGAAGTCGACAGCGCAGCCGACGAGATTCCTTTCGAGACGCAGGCCGAGCTCACGCTGCGTTGGGTGCACCGCGAAGGCGCCGCGCCGGGGCTGAGCTCCGTGCTGGTCGATACGCTGAAGGCGATGACGCTGCCGACTGGCGACTTCCACGCCTGGGTCGGTTGCGAATCGGCGATCGCGAAGGCGCTGCGCGCGCACCTCGTGGGCGAACGCGGCGCGAACCCGAAGTGGGTTCGGGCATCGGGTTACTGGCGTCGCGGTGCCGTGGCGACGCACGACACGCACGACGAATAAGGAAGGCGCGATTCAGTCGCGAAGCCCGGGGCCGGGCTTCGCGCTAGAGCCAGCCGACGCGCTTGAACCGGTAGTAGAGGTAGCCGCAGGTGCTGACGATCAACCCCAGCGCCATCGCATAGCCATAGCGGAATTTCAGCTCCGGCATGTGCTCGAAGTTCATGCCCCAGATGCCCGCGAAGGCCGTACACACCGCGAAGATGCTGGCCCAGGCGGCGAGCCGCTTGGTCACTTCGCTCTCTTCGATGGTGACCATCGAGAGGTTCACCTGCACCGCCGTGGCGATGGTGTCGCGCACCGCGTCGATCGAGCCGTTGATGCGCACCAGGTGGTCGCCCACGTCGCGGAAATACTCCTGCGTGCCCACGCAGATCTGCGGCACGCGCCCGCCGTGCAGCTTGCCCGCCGCCTCCACCAGCGGCGCCACCGCGCGCTTGAGGATGAGGCTGCGGCGCTTCAGGTCGTACAGCTGCTTGATCTTGTCGCGCGCCGCGCCGCCCTGGGCAAAGATCTGCTGCTCGATGGATTCGAGTTCCACTTCGAGCGCGTCGATCACCGGAAAGTAGCGGTCGACCACCGCGTCCATCAGCGCATAGAGCACGAAGCCCGCGCCGTTGCGCAGCAGGTCGGGCTCGCGCTCGCAGCGCTCGCGCACGCCCAGGAAGCCCTGCTGGCTGCGATTGCGCACCGACAGCACGTAGTTGCGGCCGACGAACACGTTGACCTCGCCCACGTTCACGCTGTGCCCACCCTCCCCCTCGGTGTCGGTCGAAGGCTCGACCAGGTGCATCACGACGAACAGCGAGTCGCCGTACTCCTCCACCTTGGGGCGCTGGTGACCGTGCTGGGCGTCTTCGACGGCCAGCGGGTGCAGGTCGAACTCGTCCTGCATCTGGGCCAGCTCTTCGGGCGTGGCGTCGCTCAGCGCCACCCAGACGAAGCAGCCGGCGCGGGAGATGTAGTCGCTGATGTCCTCGACGGGAATGTCGGCGAGCTTGGCGCCGTTTTCATAAGCCACGCAGTTGATCAGCATCGGAGCACTTCCATCGTCGAACTTGAAGGGAGGTCAGGCCGCCGCATCGGTCGGTGCGGTCGCGGCCAGGCGGGCCGTGTCGGCCAGCGAGGCCTCGATGGCCTGCGTCTCGCGCGCGAGCAGGGCCAGCCCCTGGTCGGCGAACGCGCGGTGGCTGGCCACGTCGGCCCACAGGCTCGCCGCGGCTTCGGCACACGTCAGCGACGTGAAGCGGATGCGGCCCTTGGCCAGCGCCACGAAGCGCTGCTCGCGCAGCGGATCGGCCCGGTCCCAGGCGCCGCCGATGAGCACGCGCTTGCCGCGCTTGATGCGGGGTTCGCGCTCGGCGAAGAAAGGCAGCTTGGCGCCGAACCAGCCCGGCAGGCCGGTGTTCAGCGCGGTGTCGAAGGCCGAGGGCGCGGCGTGCGCCTTGGCGAATTCGCGCAGCGTGCCGAGCTGGTAGAGCGCCGGGTCCTTGGCACCGCCTGTGCCTTCGACGGGCCGGATGACGGTCGGGCCGCTGTTGCCCGTGCCCGGTCGCCCTTCGGGTCGTTTCGACTTGCGCAGGTCCGCCAGCTGGGCCGGCGACATGCACAGGTACAGCGCCGCAAGGTCAGCGGGCAAGGTGGCGGTGTCCGGGAGCGCGTCCGCTGCAGGGCCTTTGATTTCATCCGACGGGGCCATGGGCGCCTTTGTTCTTCACGCGGGGTTTGCGCCGAGGGATTTTAGGAGCGGCGGTGCAGGCCGCCCGGCCGCGTCAGTGCTCGGGGCCGCCCTGCCCCTGCGGCTCGGGCGCTGGGGCAGGCAGCCATTGCAGCTCGTCCGGCAGGTACGGCCGCGACCAGCTCATGCCGTCCAGCCGCACGCGCAGCGTGAGCCCCCGCACGGTGGTCACGGTGCCGGGCTGCCCGTGCACCAGCACCCTGGCGCCCTTGCGGGCAGGCACATGAAATCGTTTCCGGATGTCCTCGTAGCTCACTGGGGTCTCCATCGATGAAGGTCGCGTGCGCCCGCGTAGTCATGCGCATGCGCATGACTACGCGCGGGGGAAGCGTCTGGATTCAGGAATGGCCAAGAAGCGCGTGCGGCGGGGCGCCGCGCCTGGAACAGGCCACGTGGTGGATCTGCGCTGGATCCCCACAAAGTTCACGGTCATCGGGACCGGCATGGTGCCACGCGAGGCGAAGACCCCGGCGCTTCTCGACAATGCTGACCCGAGCCAGAAACACACGACCGCCCGGTGACCCCTATCAGGAAGAACAGACCATGAAGACCGACACCGCCATCCGCCACGTCACCCCGCCGGGCACCAACCTCTTTATGGAACTGCGTTTTGCGCCGGCCGAGGCTCACCGCCTGCAGGCGGCATCGCACAAGCAGATCGACGACGCGCGGGTCGAAATGCGCAACCGCATCGGCAAGCCGGTCACGCCGACCGTCGGCTGATCCCCGTCCGCCCGTCCCCGATAATCGCCCGAGTGAAAACGACGACTGCCCACCCCGCGCCCTCCTCCAGCGACTTCTCCGGGCACACGCCCATGATGGCGCAATACCTGGGCCTCAAGGCCGACCACCCGGACACCCTGCTGTTCTACCGGATGGGCGATTTCTATGAACTGTTCTGGGCCGACGCCGAAAAGGCCTCGCGCCTGCTCGACATCACGCTCACCCAGCGCGGCCAGTCGGCCGGGCAGCCGGTGCTGATGTGCGGCGTGCCCTTCCACTCGGTCGACACCTACCTCGCGCGGCTCATCAAGCTGGGCGAATCGGTCGCCATCTGCGAGCAGGTGGGCGAGGTCGGTGCCAGCAAGGGGCCGGTCGAGCGCAAGGTGGTGCGGGTGGTCACGCCCGGCACGCTGACCGACTCGGAACTGCTCAACGACAAGAGCGATTCGCTGCTGCTCGCCGTGCATGCGGGCACGCGCAATTTCTGCGGCCTCGCCTGGCTCAGCGTGACGGGTGCCGAGCTGCGCCTGGCCGAGTGCCCGGCCGACGCGCTCGAAGCCTGGATCGCGCGCATCGCGCCGAGCGAGCTGCTGTACAGCGCCGAGGTCACGCCCGCTTTCGAGCAGCGCCTGAAGGCCGCGCGCGCGGCCGTGCCGTTCACGCTGTCGCTGCGTCCGGCCTGGCAGTTCGACCCCGGCCTGGGCGAGCGCAAGCTCAGCGAGCAGATGGGCAGCCACAGCCTCGCGGCGTGGAACGCCGAATCGCTGGGCAACGCGCACGCCGCCGCCGCCGCGCTGCTGGGCTATGCCGAGCACACGCAGGGCCGCGCGCTGTCGCACGTGCAGCGGCTGTCGGTGGAGCGCGACGGCGACCTGATCGAGCTGCCGCCCACCACGCGCCGCAACCTGGAGCTGGTGCAGACGCTGCGCGGCGAAGACGCGCCCACGATGTTCTCGCTGCTCGACACCTGCATGACGGGCATGGGCAGCCGCCTGCTCAAGCGCTGGCTGCTCTCGCCGCGCCGCGACCGCAGCGAAGCCCAGGGGCGGCTCGACGCCATCGGTGCGCTGCAGTCCCCCGGGCCCGGCGCCACGGCCGCGCCCTGGCGCACGCTGCGCGAGCAACTGAAGAACACCAGCGACGTGGAACGCATCGCGGCGCGCATCGCGCTGCGCCAGGTGCGCCCGCGCGAACTCGTGGCGCTGCAGCTCGCGCTGTCGAAAGCCGAGCAGCTGGCGCCGCTGCTGCCGGGCGCTGCTGCGCTGCTGGCGCAGATCACCGAGCGCCTGGCGCCGCCGCCGGGCTGCGCCGACCTGCTGGTGCGCGCGATCAAGCCCGATCCGTCGGCACTGGTGCGCGACGGCGGCGTGATCGCCACGGGCCACGACGCCGAGCTCGACGAGCTGCGCGAGATCAGCGAGAACTGCGACGACTTTTTGCTCAAGCTCGAGATCAGCGAGCGCGAGCGCACCGGCATCAGCAACCTGCGCGTGCAGTTCAACCGCGTGCACGGCTTCTACATCGAGGTGACGCAAAGCGCGCTCTCGAAGGTGCCCGACAACTACCGCCGCCGCCAGACGCTGAAGAACGCCGAGCGCTTCATCACGCCCGAACTCAAGGCCTTCGAAGACAAGGCGCTGAGCGCGCAAGACCGCGCATTGGCGCGCGAGAAATGGCTGTACGAGCAGCTGCTCGACGCGCTGCAGCCCTCGGTGCCCGCGCTCACGCAGCTGGCCGGCGGCATCGCCGCGCTCGACGCGCTGTGCGCGCTGGCCGAGCGCTCGCACACGCTGAACTGGCGCGCGCCGACCTTCGTGTCGCACCCGTGCATCGAGATCCAGCAGGGCCGCCACCCGGTGGTGGAGGCGCGGCTGGCCGAGAAGTCGTCGGGCGGCTTCATTGCCAACGACACGCAGATGGGGCCGCAGCAGCGCATGCAGATCATCACCGGCCCGAACATGGGCGGTAAGTCGACCTACATGCGGCAGGTGGCCATCGTGGTGCTGCTGGCCTCCATCGGCTCGCACGTGCCGGCCACGGCCTGCCGGCTCGGGCCGATCGACGCGATTCACACGCGCATCGGCGCGGCCGACGACCTGGCCAACGCGCAGTCGACCTTCATGCTCGAGATGACCGAGGCCGCGCAGATCCTGCACAGCGCCACGGCGCAGTCGCTGGTGCTGATGGACGAAATCGGCCGCGGCACCAGCACCTTCGACGGCCTGGCGCTGGCGGCCGGCATCGCGGCGCAGCTGCACGACCGCAGCAAAGCCTTCACGCTGTTCGCCACGCACTACTTCGAGCTCACCGAGTTCCCGGCCACGCACCACGGCGCCGTGAACATGCACGTGAGCGCGACCGAGTCGGGCCGCGACATCGTGTTCCTGCACGAGATGCAGCCGGGCCCGGCCAGCAAGAGCTACGGCATCCAGGTGGCGCGCCTCGCGGGCATGCCCGCGGCGGTGGTCAACCACGCGCGGCAGGCGCTCGACGCGCTCGAATCGCAGCATGCGCAAACGCGTGCGCAGGTCGACCTGTTCGCGCCGCCGCCGGCCACCGAAACCCCCATGGCCAGCGCCGTAGAATCCGCGCTGGCTGCCCTCGACCCGGACGCCATGAGCCCGCGCGAAGCCCTCGACGCGCTCTATGCCCTCCAGAAACTGAACGCACGTGAACGCAGTACCGCATGAGCGGGCCCAGTTCCTGCAAGGCGAACCCATGACTTATTGCGTAGGCATCAAACTCAACGCCGGCCTGGTGTTTCTCTCCGACTCGCGCACGAACGCGGGGGTCGACCACATCAGCACCTTCCGCAAGATGATCGTCTACGAGCAGCCGGGCGACCGCGTCATGGTGCTGCTGTCGTCGGGCAACCTGAGCATCTCGCAGTCGGTGCGCGAAATCCTGCAGATCGAAGAGCTGCGCGAAACGCGCGAAGACGGCACGCAGGGCGAACCCATCACCATCTGGAACGCCAAGAGCATGTTCGACGCCGCGCGCGTGCTGGGCTCGGCCGTGCGCCATGTGTACGACCGCGATGCCGAAGCACTCAAGCATGCGGGCCTCGATTTCAACGTGTCGTTCATCTTCGGCGGGCAGGTCAAGGGCGAAGGCATGCGCCTGTTCCTGGTCTACGCCGCGGGCAACTTCATCGAAGCCACCACGGAGACGCCCTACTTCCAGGTCGGCGAATCGAAGTACGGCAAGCCCGTGCTCGACCGCGTGCTCACGCCCGAGACGCCGCTGGACGAAGCCGCCAAGTGCGCGCTGGTGTCGATGGACTCGACCATGAAGTCGAACCTGTCGGTGGGCCTGCCGCTGGACCTCGTGGTGTACGAGGCCAACAAGCTCGAAACCGACCGCGTGATCTGCATCGACGCCGACAACCCCTACTACCGCATGATGCACAACAGCTGGGGCCAGAAGCTGCGCGAGGTGTTCGACAGCATCGAAGACCCGGTGTGGGACGACAGCGCCACCGAACACCCGCTGCGGATGCCGGCCACGCGCCACAGCCCGCTGCGCAAGATCTCGACCCCCGACGAAAAGCTCATCTGAATCTGTCCGTGCCTCCTGTCATCTTTTCGCACGGCAACAGCTTTCCGGCGAGCACCTACCGCGTCGTTCTCGACAGCCTTCGCAACCGGGGCTTCGAGGTCGACGCCATCGAGAAATTCGGGCACGACCCGAAGTACCCCGTCACCGACAACTGGCCGCACCTGGTGCAGCAGCTGGCCGACTTCGCCAAGCTGCGCGCCGACCGCGCGGGCGGCCCGGTGTTCCTCATCGGCCATTCGCTGGGCGGCTTCCTGAGCCTGATGTGCGCGGCGCGCCACCCCGAGCTGGCGCGCGGCGTGCTGCTGATCGATTCGCCGATCCTCGGCGGCTGGCGCGCGAACACGCTCAACGTGGTCAAGCGCACGCCGCTCATGAAGAGCATTTCGCCCGGCGCCGTGAGCCGCAAGCGCAAGAACAGCTGGGAGCACCGCGAGGCGGTGTTCGAGCACTTCCGCAGCAAGAAGGCGTTCGCGAAGTGGGACGAGCAGGTGCTGCACGACTACATCGACCACGGCACCTTCGACAGCGAAGACACGCGCTCGCTGAGCTTCGACCGCGACGTGGAAACCGCCATCTACAACACCCTGCCCCACACGCTGGGCGCGCTGCTGCGCCGCCATCCGCTCAAGTGCAAGGCGGCCTTCATCGGCGGGCGCCAGTCGGTCGAGATGAAGCAGGTGGGCATGGCGATGACCGAACAGGTCACCAAGGGCCGCATCACGATGCTCGACGGCAGCCACCTGTTCCCGATGGAAAAGCCGCTGGCCACGGCGGCGGCCATCGAGGCCTCGCTGCGCAACCTGATGTAGGTGGTGTTCAGGCGGTGCGGCAGGCGACCGCGTCGCCGACGCGCAGCACACCGCCACGCAGCACCCGCGCCGTCACGCCGCCATGCCCGCGCATGGCGTTGTAGCCGCCGGGGCCGAGCAGTTCTTCCATGCGCGAGCAGGGCTCGCAAGGCCCGGTGATCTCGAGCAGCACCTCGGGCCCGAGCGCCAGCACCAGCGGCTGGTCGCGAAACAGCGAGCGCGCCGCCAGCAGGTTGAGGCCCGACACGACGAGGTTGCGGCGCAGCAGGCCGGCGTCGACACCCTCCATGCGCTGCGCGAGCGCCGCGACAACCGGCAGGTGCTCCGCCTGGATCAGCGTGACCTGCCGCTTGCCACCGCCGCGCCCGGCACTGCTGCGGTCGCCGGCCAGCCCCAGCCCTTCGATCGCCTGCACCTCCTCCACCGATTGAACTGGCGCGCGCCGCGCGGGGCGCAGCAGGATGGCGTCGAGCCGGCCGGGGTGCGGGAACTGCCGGGTCAGGGCGTGGAGGTCGGACATGCGCCGCATTGTCCACGCGGACTTTTTTTTGCGCACCGCTGTCGGCCCGCCGCATACTGGCGCGTCCTTGGGGTTGAACCGACCTTCTTCGAAGCGACACGCACCGCGCCGACGATGACCACCACCGAGCTGAGCTGGATCGCCACCACGCTGACCGCCGCGCGCCCGCGCGCGGTGGCGGCGCTGCTGCGCTACTTCCGCGACCTGGACACGGCCGAGGAAGGCTTCCAGGAAGCCAGCCTGCGCGCGCTGCGGCACTGGCCCGAGCACGGGCCGCCCGACGATCCGCTGGCATGGCTGATCCTCGTGGGGCGCAACGCGGCGCTCGACGAGCTGCGGCGGCGTGACCGGCACGATCCGCTGCCCGAAGCCGATGACGGCGACGCGGACATGGCCCTCGACCCCGACCTCGCCGAACAGCTCGACCAGTCGCACTACCGCGACGACGTGCTGCGCCTGCTCTTCGTCTGCTGCCACCCCGCGCTGCCGCTCGCGCAGCAGATCGCACTCGCGCTGCGCATCGTCTCGGGGCTGTCGGTGCCGGAGATCGCGCGCGCCTTCCTGGTCGGCGAGCGCGCGATGGAGCAGCGCATCACGCGCGCCAAGCAGCGCGTGGCCGCGGCCGGCCTGCCCTTCGATGCGCCCGGCGCGCGCGAACGCGGCGAGCGGCTGGCGGCCGTGGGCGCGGTGGTCTACCTGCTGTTCAACGAAGGCTACGCGGCCAGCGGCGGCACGGCCCATGTGCGCGTGGCGCTGTGCGAAGAGGCGATCCGGCTCGCGCGCCTGCTGTGCGACCTGTTCCCCGACGAGCCCGAGACCGCCGGCCTGTGCGCCCTGCTGCTGTTGCAGCACGCGCGCGCCGATGCGCGGCTCGATGCGGCCGGCATGGTCGTGCTGCTCGAAGACCAGGACCGCACGCGCTGGCACCGCGCGGCGATCGACGAAGGCCTGGCCCTGCTCGACGCCGCGCTGCGCCAGCGCCGCATCGGGCCGTACCAGCTGCAGGCGGCCATCGCCGCCACGCACGCGCGGGCGGCGCGCGCGGCCGACACCGACTGGGCCGAGATCGACCGGCTCTACGCCGGGCTCGAAAAGCTGCAGCCTTCGCCCGTGGTCACGCTCAACCGCGCGGTGGCCGTGGCCAAGGTGCGCGGGCCCGAGGCGGCGCTGGCGATGGTCGACACGCTGGCGGAGCCGCTGTCGGCGTACTTCCACTTCCACGGCCTGCGCGGCGGGCTGCTGATGCAGCTGGGCCGCGCCGACGAAGCGCGCCGCGCCTTTGCCGACGCGCTCGCACTGGCGCGCACCGCCGCCGAGGCCGCGCACATCCGCCTGCTGCTCGACCGCCTCGGCGCGGGCGCCTCTTCCGACTCCCTTCAAGCAAAGGACGCACGATGCTCTATTCCATCCTGATCTACGGTTCCGAAGCTGCGGCGGCCGGCTGGGCGCCCGAGGTCGAAGACGAGATGCTCGAGCGCCACACCGACCTGCGCGACGAGCTGCAGGCCGCGGGCCGCCTCGGCACCGTGCTGCGCCTGATGCCCGACACCGCCACCACCGTGCGGCACGCCGGCGCCGCGCATCCGCTGGTGACCGACGGGCCCTTCGCCGAGACGAAGGAGCAGCTGATGGGCATCTACATCGTCGAGTGCGAGTCGCTCGAAGACGCGCGGCATGCGGCGCGGCGGCTGGACTTCGAGGGCGGCGTGTTCGAGATCCGCCCGGTGACCTGGTACGACCCGGGCGTGATCGCGCCGCGCATCCCGCAGGTCTGAAAAAAATCCCACTGCGCTGTCGGATCAGCTGGGCCTGCGCCGTCCTTGGAACGAGCGCCCGCATGTCGCGGGTCGCCATTCACGCCAAGGAGAAACGTCCATGCCCTCGAATGTCCAGTCCTTGCAAGACCGCTGCGCCGTGATCCACGGCGGCAGCGGTGCCCTCGGCGGCGCCGTCGCCCGCGCCTTTGCACGCGAAGGCGCCCGCGTGTTCGTCACCGGCCGCAACCGCGACAAGCTCGACGCGGTGGTGCGAGACATCACCCAAGCCGGCGGCCACGCGCAGGCCGCGGTGGTCGACGCGCTGGACGAAGCCGCGATGGTGCGCCACGCCGCCGAGGTCGCCGAGCAGGCCGGCGGCATCGACCTCGCGTTCAACGCGGTCGGCGTCTTCCACGTGCAGGGCCGGCCGCTGGCCGAGCTGTCGCTGGAGGACTTCTTCCTCCCCATCCACGCCTACACGCGCAGCAACTTCCTCACCGCCAAGGCCGTGGTACCGCACATGGCGGCGCGCGGCGGCGGCGTGATCCTGTCGGTGTCGACGCCCGCCTCGCGCCTACCCGGCCCCGGGTACCTCGGACATGCCGTGGCCTGCGCCGGCGTGGAGGGGCTCGCGCGCCACATGGCGGGCGAGCTGGCGGCCTTTCGCATCCGCACGGCCTGCATCCGCTCGCACGCGATTCCCGAGGCGGTGGCCGCGGGCTCGCACAGCGGCGAGGTGTTTCGCCCGGCGGCCGAGCGCATGGGCCTCACGGTCGAGCAGATGCTGGCCGCGCGGCCCGAGGGGCTGCTGGTCGAACGCCTGCCCTCGCTGGACCAGCTCGCGGGCACGGCAGTGTTCCTGGCCTCGCCGCTGGCCGGGGCCATCACGGGCGCAATAGTCAACCTGAGCGGAGGGGTCATCCTCGATTAGGGTTGTGGTCGCTTTGAATTAACATCAAGATACAAATAGGAACTTTAGAAACAGTCGTTTCATTTAAGAAAAAACGTTGCACCACGTACACCACGGCTCAAAAATGTCGTCCTATGTCTGCCCCTCTCCTGGAAGACGTTGAAGTGGTCTCGCTGAGCCCCGCGCTGGTGGTCGAAGACGATCCGGCGATGCGCGAGCGCCTGGCGTACGTGCTGTCGACACTCGGATGCGACGAGCCCCAGATCGCCTGGGCCGACAGCCTGACCTCGGCCCGCTCGCTGCTGGAGCAGCAGCATTTCGGCGTGGCGCTGGTCGACATCGGCCTGCCCGACGGCAGCGGCGTCGACCTGATCGAGTGGATGCACGTGCACCACCGGCTGGTGCCCGCCGTGGTGATCTCGGCCTGGCGCACCGAGGCCGTGATCTTCGCGGCGCTGCGCGCCGGCGCCATCGGCTACCTGCTGAAGGAACGCGACGACCTCGAGCTCAGCATCGCGCTGCGCAGCATCGAGCAAGGCGGCGCGCCGATCGACCCGGCCATCGCCCGTCGCATCCTCGGCTGGGTCGCGACCCAGCTGCCCGGCCTGCCCTCGCCGCCCGACGACCCGTCGCTGACGCCGGCCACCACGCCCGTCATGCTGACACCGCGCGAGCGCAAAATCCTCGAGCTCGTGTCGCAAGGGATGAGCAACCGCGACATGGCGGACGCGCTGTCGATCTCCAGACTGACCGTGGAATGCCACACCAAGAACATCTACCGCAAGCTGGCCGTCAACTCGCGCACCGAGGCGGTCTACCAGGGCCGAAGGCAGGGCCTGCTGCGCTGACGGTCTTCGCGGGCCTCGTGATGTGGGCCCTGTGGCTGCTGCTCTCGACGGGCATCGCACACGCACAAACACCGGTGGTTCCTGAGCTGCGCGCCGAAGCCGCACGCGGCACCGGCTGGGACGACACGACCCCGCCCGCCGACGGCTGGACGCCCGTCGCCCTGCCCGACAGCTGGGCCACGCGCTGGCCCGGCTTCGACGGCGTGGTCTGGTACCGGCTGACCTGGGAGCAGCCCGCGCCGGTGACCGAAACCGGGCTGCTGCTGCACTACCTGAACATGGCCGGCGAGGTCTCGCTCAACGGCACGACGATCTGGCGCGACCGCAGCCTGGTCGAGCCGCTCACGCGCGCATGGAACTCGCCGCGCTACTGGCTGCTGGACGCGCCGCAACTGCGCGCCGGCACCAACACGCTGCTGGTGCGCGTGTCGGGCCTGTCGGCCTACCAGGCCGGGCTGGGGCCGGTGAGCCTGGGCACGCCCGCGGCCATGCAGGCCGAGTTCGGCCGCGAGCAGCTCATGCGGCGCGACCTGCAGGTGTTCGGCCTGGCGACCAGCGCGGCGGTGTCGGCCTTCTTCGCGGCATGGTGGCTGCTGCGCCGGCGCGAGACGGCCTACGGCTGGTTCGCCGCGATGTCGGTGCTGTGGCTGCTGTTCGGCTACAACCAGATCGCCACCAGCCCCTGGCCCTTTGCCAGCAACCACAGCTGGCAGGCGCTGAACACCTCGCTGCTGCTGTTCTTCAGCGTGTCGTACGGCGTGTTCGTGCTGCGCTTTGCCGGGCGGCGCCTGCCGCGCCTGGAGATCGCGGCGTTCGCGGTGGCGGCCGTGGGCGTGCTCGACCTGTGGTTCGCGGGCACCGCGAACCTGCCCACCCACCGCGCGATCTGGACGCTGGTGGGCGGCCTCACGATCATCGTGGTGAACAGCAGCGGCATCTTCCACGCGCTGCGCCACCGGGGCAGCCCGATGCGCTCGCTCGCGCCGTTCATGGCGGTGTCGGCGCTCACGGGCGCGCACGACCTGCTGGTGTTCACGCAGGTGATCGACAGCAACATCTACTACACGACCATGTCCTCGTACGTGCTGCTCTTGGGCATGGCGCTGACGCAGGCCGGGCGCTTCGTGCAGAGCCTGCGGCGCATCGAGAACTTCAACACCGAGCTGATCGAGGAAGTGAACGCCGCCAAGGCCGAGCTCGCGTCCACGCTCGCGCAGCAGCACGCGCTGGAGCTCGCGCACGCGCGCATCGGCGAGCGCGTGGCCCTGGTGAGCGACCTGCACGACGGCCTGGGCGGCATGCTGGTGGGCAGCATTGCGACGCTGGAACGCACGCCCGAGCACCTCAGCGCGCCGCAGTTGCTGGCGATGCTCAAGAGCCTGCGCGACGACCTGCGGCTGATCATCGACGCCACCGGCCGCGACGACGGCGCGCGCGCGCTCGGCGAGCTGCTGGCGCCGCTGCGCTACCGCAGCGCGCAGCTGCTGGACGCCAACGGCATCGACTGCCGCTGGAAGGTCTCGGGCATCGACACGCTCGAACTCGCGCCCTCGCAGAGCCTGGACCTGATGCGCTTCCTGCAGGAGGCGCTGACCAACGTGCTCAAGCACAGCGCGGGCCGGCGCGTGGACGTGACGGTGGCGCGCGCGGGCGCCGAGCTGCAGCTCAGCGTGCGCGACGACGGCCGTGGCTTCGCGGTGGACGGCGTGAGCGGCGGCGCGGGGCTGCGCAACCTGCGGGCGCGGGCACGCCGCCTGGGCGCGCAGCTGCAGCTGCAGTCGCGCCCCGGCGAGACGCAGGTGGTGCTGCGGATGCCCCTGGGCGGCGCGGCGGCTACTTGACCAGTGCCAGCGTGCCCTTCATGAGCGACGCGTGCCCCGGGAACGAGCAGAACCACGCATAGCTGTCCCCCGCCTTGAGCTTGCTCACGTCGAAGCTCACGGCATCGGTCTCGCCGCCGCCGATGACCTTCGAATGCGCGATGACGCGGGCATCGCCCGGCTTCACGTAGGCCTTGTCCAGCCCCGCGCCGATGCCGTCCGCCGCCACGCCCTGCGCGTCGGCGGCCTTGCTCAGCACCCAGTTGTGGCCCATCGCGGCCTTGGGCAGCTTGCCGACGTGCTTGAGCTTCACGGTGAACTGCTTGCAGCTGGCCGGCACCGCGATGGCGCTCTTGTTGAACTGCATCGCGTCGTTGCCTTCGATCTCGATGTCGCAGGTGGCGGCCAGCACGGGGCCGGCGAGCAGCGCCGTGAAAAGCAGGGCCGCGGTGGTTCTCGTCTTCATCACATGGTTCCTTCGGTGAGGTGCCGATTCGGCACGCCCCACTGTGCGGTGGGCGTGCCGCGAAACACTTGCGATGAATCAATGCGCGGCGAAAAGCCTCAAAGCTCGAGCACCAACCGCCCTTCGCACGCACGCGAACAGCAGGCCATCATCTTCGTGTTCGCATCGCGCTCGCTGCGCGTGAGCACCACGTCGCGGTGATCGACCTTGCCGGCCAGCACGCGCACTTCGCACGAACCGCACAGGCCTTCCTCGCAGTCGCTCTGCACATCGACGTTGGCCGCGCGCAGGGCCGTCAGCAAGGTCTGGTCGGGCGGCACGGTGATCACGAGGCCGGAGTCTTTCAGCTCCACCTCGAAGGCATGTTCCTTCGACGGGTCGAGCGTGGCCAGCGTCGATTCGAAATGCTCCACGCGCAGCGCGCCTTCGGGCCACGCGGCGCAGCAGTCTTCCAGCGCTTCGAGCATGCGCAGCGGGCCGCAGGCATACACCTGCGCGCCGGGCACGGGCGTGGCCAGCAGCGCGCGCAGGTCGTTGCGCCGGCCTTCGTCGGCGGCATGCACATGCAGTCGCTCGCCGTGCAGCGCGGCCAGCTCGTCGACGAAGGCCATGCTCGCACGGCTGCGGCCGCTGTAGTGCAGTTCGTAGTCCATGCCCAGCGCCTTGGCGCGCCGCGCCATCGCGCTCACGGGCGTGATGCCGATGCCGCCGGCGATGAAGATCGCCTTCGGCAGCGACTCGTCGAGCCGGAAGTGGTTGCGCGGGCCGCGGATGCGCAGGCGGTCGCCCACCATCACATTCGCATGCACCCAGGCCGAGCCGCCACGGCCTTCGGGCTCGTGCAGCACGGCGATCTCCAGCGCGTGGGCTTCGTCGGGGTCGCCGCACAGCGAGTACTGGCGCGACAGCTCGGGCGTGCCGCATTCCACGTCGATGTGCGAGCCCGGCGTCCAGCGCGGCAGCGGCTTGCCATCGGGCGACACCAGGCGCAG
>RCUP01000858.1_pt1 | contig 20426 bp, 15 predicted proteins | sample 2166341 | NCBI WGS metagenome assembly RCUP01 (sample SAMN09932325, study PRJNA488358) | compost metagenome | isolation source: compost soil in succinonitrile-enriched | place: Germany: Experimental Botanical Garden | reverse complement strand
GCAAACGCTCGTACTAACGATGTAAGAGGTGAATGAAAATGGCCAATACAGGAAACAACAATCCCGGCAATTTTTCCAATGACCGAGACAAGGCTTCTGAAGCTGGCAAGAAAGGCGGCCAGGCTTCAGGCGGACAACAATCACGTGATGCCGATCGTATGTCAGGAGGTGGGCAAGGCAATCGCGGAGGCGAATTTGCTGACGATAAGGAAAACATGAACAAACCCGGGCAAAAAGGTGGTCAGGCATCGGGTGGGCGGCAATCAACCGACGCTGATCAATCCACTGGCGGTGGTCAAGGAACCGGGCGCGGCGGCAATTTTGCCGATGACCGCGACAAAGCTTCTGAAGCTGGGCGTCAGGGAGGCGAACACAGCGACGGAGGAGGCCGTAAATCCTGATGCGGTGTGAGTCTGGTCAAGCCCCGATTTATCTCGGGGCTTGATTGAAATAGGCACAAACCCGATTCGAAGATATTTGCAAAAGCCTGCCTCATGTCGCGTGGCTTGAACATCCAGGCGTTTACGATGTTCTACCGTGACACTGCTCAACACGAGTGACCTTTATGGAAGCTGTCGAGTCGGCGCTTCTGGCTGCGCGTGCCCAGTTCGCGATCACCATCAGTTTTCATATCGTGCTGGCAGCACTCACCATCGGTCTGGCCAATTTTCTCATGGTGCTTGAAGGCCTGTGGCTGTTGCGTGGAAAGAGAATCTACCTGGATGTCTATCGCTACTGGTTGAAAATATTTGCCCTTACCGTGGCGGTGGGCACGGCCTCGGGGCTGATTCTGGAATACCAGTTCGGGCTCAACTGGTCGCGGCTTTCGACCCAGGCCGGAGATATCCTTGGCCCGTTGATGTTCTACGAAGTGCTGGCCGCTTTCTTCCTGGAGGCTGGCTTCCTGGGAATCATGCTGTTCGGCTTGAAGAAGGTCGGCCCGCGCGTGCATTTCTTCGCCACCTGCGCCGTCGCAGCCGGGTCTTTGATAAGTGCTTTCTGGATCCTCTCGGCCAATTCCTGGATGCAGACCCCGGCCGGTTTCTCCATCGGCGCCGATGGCCGTTTTATAGCGCAGGATTGGTGGGCGATTATCTTCAATCCATCGTTTCCGTATCGACTGGTGCACATGACATTGGCGGCGATGCTCGGCACCGCCACGCTGGTGGCCGGAGCCAGTGCATGGCAGTTGCTGAAGGAACCTGAAAACCCGCGAGCTCGCCTTCAATACTCCATGGCGCTATGGACAATCCTTGTGCTCACACCGGCGCAAATTGTCGTCGGGCATTTCCACGCTGAGCACAGCCTCGCCGTGCAGCCGCAGAAGGTGGCCGCAATCGAAGGCTCCTGGACACGTCCGCCAGAAGGAGCGGGCGAGCCGATGCGTCTGTTTGCCGTGCCGGATATGGATGAGCGGCGCAACCACTGGGAATTGGCGATCCCTCGAGTCGGCTCGCTGTATCTGCGCTACAACCTGACGGGCACCATCGCCGCGCTGGATGAATTTGCGCCCCAGGATATCCCGCCCGTGCCGATTGTATTTTTCGCGTTTCGACTCATGGTCGGGCTGGGTCTGCTGATGCTGGGGCAGGGCTTGGTCAGTTGGGTGCTGCGTCGCCGGCAACGGCTGTTCAGTGCTCGCTGGATGATGCGAGGTTGCGTGTTGTTGGCGCCTGCAGGTTTTCTGGCCATGCTCAGTGGCTGGGTGGTGACGGAGGTGGGCCGCCAACCGTTCACGGTTTACGGTTTGCTGCGCACGGCTGACAGTCTGTCCTCGATTTCGCATCGGCAGGTGATTGCATCGACGTGGTCGATCCTCGGCTTTTATCTGTTGATCTTCGGCATCGGGCTTTGGGTGCTTTTACGAATCCTGCGCAAACCTGCTCAGGAAGACGAACCCGGGCCGCAACCCACGCTGGCGGATGAGACCGGCGAATCTTGAGGGGACAAACCCATGTGGGGCCATGACTGGATAACCCTGCTATCCGCCGCCGCCCTGGCGTTCTCGGTGTTGAACTATGTCTTGCTGGACGGTACCGATCTTGGGGTGGGTGTTCTTCTAGGGTTCACTCGTTGTAGCAAGCAACGGCGGGCCATGGCGGTGACCATCTTGCCGATCTGGGACGCCAACGAGACCTGGCTGGTACTGGGCGGCGGTGGTCTGCTGGCGCTTTTTCCAATGGCCTATGCGATCTTGCTCCCGGCGCTGTATCTGCCATTCATTGTGATGTTTCTGGCCTTGATTCTTCGTGCGGTCGCCTTGGAGTTTCGCGACTATGCGCCTGATCAAACCATCAAGCGTTGTGTTGACGGTTTGCACATGTGCGGCTCGTTACTCGTCGGCGGAACACAGGGAATTGTGCTCGGTACGCTGGTTCAAGGGCTGCCGAACAACGGCACGCAATACACCGGGGACGGGCGTGAGTGGTTGAGTCCGTTTCCACTGTTTTGTGGCGTTGTGCTGGTGGCGGGTTACACATGGCTGGGGGCGTGCTGGCTTTATTGGCGCACTGAGGATGAACTCCAGCAGCGTTCGAAGCGCCAGGCAAAAAGCCTGGCCGTCGTGACCATCGTGCTGCTGGCGGTGTTGGTCGTCTGGACGGCGAAACTCGATGTTCGGTATGCGCAGCGGCTTTCCGACACGTTTGTCTGGCTGCCCGGCGCCGCGTTGTTTGTCAGCCTGACGGTCGGCTTCATCATCGGCTGTTGGAGCCGGCGAGATTATTTGCCGTTGTTTGCCGCGCTGGGCATCTTTGTCCTGGCCTTCGCCATGATGATTGCAGCGCTTTTTCCACTGATTGTTCCGCCGAACCTGACCCTGCAAGCCGCTGCCTCCAGTCCCGTCAGTCAGGTATTCATGTTGGTTGGATTTGCCGTATTGATTCCGGTAACGCTCATTTACAACACCTATGGATTCAAGGTGTTCAGTGGCAAGGTTCATCCCGTTCGGGATTGAAGGTTGAACACTGACCCATCCGGCAGAGGTCGGTTTCAGGCGTTTTTGTTCGAACTTCAAAGTTGGCCTGATTGTCCAGACCTTTACATCTCCCGCTGGCATGTCCCGACGGGAACGTTTATGGATCGGTAACAGGCGAACAACGACATGACGATGACAGTGGGGGATTTTCTGGTCGAGCGGCTCAGCCAATGGGGCGTGACGAGGATTTTTGGTTATCCCGGTGATGGCATAAACGGGGTGTTCGGCGCGCTGAGCCGAGCGCAGGGGAAAATCGAATTCATCCAGGCCCGGCACGAAGAAATGGCCGCGTTCATGGCGTCGGCGCATGCCAAGTTCACCGGTGAGCTTGGCGTGTGTATCGCCACTTCCGGCCCTGGCGCTTCACACCTGATCACCGGGCTCTACGATGCGCGGATGGATCACATGCCCGTCTTGGCGATTGTCGGCCAGCAGGCTCGCGCGGCGCTCGGCGGTCACTATCAGCAAGAGCTTGATCTGCTATCGATGTTCAAGGATGTCGCCGGTGCTTTCGTGCAACAAGCTTCGGTGCCCGCGCAAGTCCGACACCTGGTTGACCGCGCGGTACGCACCGCGATTGGCGAGCGTCGCGTCACCGCGCTCATCTTGCCCAATGACCTGCAGGACGCCGAGTATGAAGCGCCGGGCAGGGCGCATGGCACCGTGCATTCCGGGGTCGGTTACAGCAAGCCGAAAGTGCTGCCTTATGAAGCGGATTTGCAACGGGCAGCCGAAGTACTCAATGCAGGGGAGAAGGTTGCAATATTGGTCGGCGCCGGTGCCTTGCAGGCAACCGATCAAGTGATCGCGGTCGCGGAAAAACTCGGAGCCGGCGTGGCCAAGGCCTTGCTCGGCAAAGCGGCGCTGCCTGACGAACTGCCTTGGGTCACCGGCAGCATCGGGTTGCTCGGCACCGAGCCCAGCTACAAGCTGATGACCGAATGCGACACCTTGCTGATGATCGGTTCCGGATTTCCCTATTCGGAATTCTTGCCGAAAGAAGGCCAGGCACGCGGGGTGCAGATCGATTTACAGCCTGACATGCTCAGCTTGCGTTATCCGATGGAAGTCAATCTGGTGGGCGATGCCGGCGAGACACTCTCGGCGTTACTGCCCTTGCTGGAACACAAGACGTCCCGCAAGTGGCGGAAAAAGGTCGAAGGCTGGCGCAGCAGCTGGGAGAAAACCCTGGAAAAACGCGCGATGGTAAAAGCCTCACCGATCAATCCCCAGCGGGTGGTGTTCGAACTTTCACCACGGCTTCCGGAGCTGGCGATCATCACCAGCGATTCGGGCTCATGCGCCAATTGGTATGCCCGTGACCTGAAAATCCGTCGCGGCATGAAATGTTCGTTATCGGGTGGGCTGGCCTCGATGGGCGCCGCCGTGCCTTATGCGATTGCCGCAAAGTTTGCCTACCCGCAACGCGCAGTGATTGCCTTGGTCGGCGATGGTGCGATGCAAATGAGCAATATGGCCGAGCTCATCACCGTGGCCAAATACTGGCGGCAATGGGAAAGCCCCAAATGGATCTGTGCCGTCTTCAATAACGAAGACCTCAATCAGGTGACGTGGGAGCAGCGGGTGATGGAAGGCGATCCGAAGTTCGAAGCTTCGCAAAACATTCCTGACGTCCCGTACCACCTTTTCGCCATTTCCATCGGCTTGAAGGGCATTTTTGTCGAACGCGAAGAAGACGTTGCGGGTGCCTGGGAACAGGCGTTGGCGTCCGACGTACCCGTATTGATCGAGTTCAAGACCGATCCGAATGTGCCGCCGCTACCGCCGCACATCAAGCTTGAGCAAGCGAAAAAGTTCGCCACGACGTTGCTCAGAGGCGATCCGGATGAGGCCGGTGTGATTGTGCAAACCGCCAAGCAGGTATTGGGAGCCGTGTTGCCGCGCAAAAAATAGCGAGGGTCATCCTTTGAGCCATCTGCCGATCTACATTGGCTGCGCAGGCTGGAGCGTGGGGCGTGAACAGGCGGAGGCGTTTCCGGTTGAAGGCACGCATCTGCAACGCTATGGCTCGCAATTGAATTGCGTAGAAATCAACAGCTCGTTTTATCGACCGCACCGTCATAAGACTTACGCCCGCTGGGCCGAGTCGGTGCCGCAAGCGTTTCGATTTTGCGTAAAAGTACCCAAGCACATCACCCACGAACTGCGTTTAGTGAACTGTGAACAGCCGCTGGACGAATTCCTCGGTCAATGCTGCGGATTGGGTGAGCGTTTGGGTGGCTTGCTGGTACAGCTACCACCGTCGCTGGTATTTGACGATGCGATTGCGGAAAGCTTCTTCAGGGCGTTGAAGGGGCAATATTCCGGGGCGGTCATTCTGGAACCCCGGCACGAATCCTGGGTGGATGCCGCCTCTTTGCTGATGGAGTATCGGATTACCCAGGCGGCAGTCGATCCGTCACGCATCAGCACCGACTCATTACCGGCCGGAGCACCTGAAGTGCAGTATTGGCGACTGCATGGTTCGCCGCGCATTTACTACAGCGCCTATGACCAACCCTATTTGCAGAACCTTGCGAATCAACTGCGGCTTGCAGCTGCCGAGGGCGTGACCGTCTGGTGCATTTTCGACAACACGGCGAGCGGTGCAGCGCTGCGCAATGCGTTGGAACTGTCGACGTGTCACTTGCCTCTGAACATCAAGAACACCCCATAGCAAGTTCAGAACCGGAGAATGGGCCATGAGCAGCTCCGCCATCTTTGAAAATCTGCTGGACGCGTTTGCTTCTCGGCCCGCGACTCCCGCGCCGGACAGTGCGCTACAACAGATGATGCAGGAACTCATCGACTGCGGATCAACAGTCCTGCCTATGCCTGGACAAGGTCAAACGCTGGAACGATGGCGGATGTTGGCCGCTGTCTCCGCAAGCGACCTGGCCTTGGTCAAGTTGTTCGAAGGCCATACCGATGCGCTGGCGATCATGACGGAGCTTGAACCCGACGCACCCATTGCCACCGGTGCCTGGGGCACTTGGGCTGCCGAACCGTATTTTGCCCGGGTCAACATCGTTGATCGGCAGGGAGATCAGGTGTACTTGCAGGGGCGCAAAGCCTGGTGCTCCGGTGCGCCCATGCTTGATCGGGCCCTGTTGACCGCGTGGGATGAGCAACATCGACCACAACTGGTCGCGGTGGATTTGCGTCAGTCGGGCGTCAGCACAGTGGAAGATAGTTGGCAGGCGGTTGGCATGGGCAGTACAGCCAGCGTTGATGTCGCGTTCGAAGGTGCGCTGGGTCGATGTGTCGGGTTGCCCGGCCAGTATGTGGATCGACCCGGTTTTTGGCAGGGCGGCGGGGGCATCGCTGCCTGTTGGTACGGAGCGGCTTGTACGCTTGCCGGTTATCTTCGGGAGCATTGTCGTCAGCCCCATCACGATGCGCATGCCGCCGCTCACCTTGGCGCTGTCGACGCAGCGTTGTGCGCGGCCTCGACGGCCTTGAGGGAGACCGCAACGTGGATCGATTCCAACCCTCGGCGGTCGGCTGAGATACCTGTGCGGCGATTACGTGCCCAAGTGGAAACAACGGTCAACAGCGTGCTTGAGCATGTGGGGCGCGCACTCGGTGCCACGCCATTTTGTCGTAACGCTCACTTCGCCCGGCTCGGCGCCGATCTGCCGGTGTTCATCCGGCAAAGTCATGCGGAGAAAGATCTTGCGGCGCTCGGCGAACTGATCGCAGCGCAACCCGTTGATGGGTGGATATTGTGAAGTGCGCTGAAGCGGAAAATCTCATCCGTGGCGCGGGTACGACGCTGGCTGAATGGCAGACCAGCCACTCGCTGGCGTGTGTGCCGACCATAACCCACCAGCAATTGATCCCCACGGGCCATCGCCTGATTGTGATCGCCCCTCACCCTGACGATGAAGTCCTCGGCTGCGCAGGCATCCTGGCCGGGATGAGGGGCCGTGAGGCCGATGTGGTGATGCTTGCGGTCACCGATGGCGAAGCCAGTCATCCATGTTCGCATGAGTGGACATCGTCACGACTTCGTCAACAGCGTCCGCTGGAAAGCTTGCGCGCCGTCGACTGTTTGGGGCTCGATGCCAATGCCTTGAGCTGGGAACGATTGGGATTGCCGGATAGCGCTGTAGCGGGGCAGGAACATCAGTTGGTCGAGCGACTGCTGGAAGTCATTCGCCCAGGAGATCGGTTGATATCGACCTGGCGACTCGACGGGCATTGCGACCACGAAGCGACCGGCAGGGCTGCGGCCTGTGCGGCATTACAACGCAAAGCCTGTTTGATCGAAATGCCGATCTGGGCATGGCACTGGGCACGGCCACAGGACCCAAGGATTCCCTGGGCGCGAGCACGCAAGTTGATGCTCGATGTGCCGGTAGTGGCGAAAAAGCGCCGCGCCATAAACGCCCATGTCTCTCAGGTCACTACAGATGGCCAGACCCCGGCAGTGCTTGATCAACAAACTATCGAACGACTCTTGCTGCCCTTTGAATTGGTGTTTATATGAGCATGTCGCCTGACTACTTCCAGCAATTGTTCAGCGCCAGTGACGACCCTTGGTCTTTCCGGACTCGCTGGTATGAGAAACGCAAGCGTGACCTGGTGCTGGCCACGCTGCCGCGCCAGCGTTATCAACGCGTTTTCGAACCCGCCTGCGCCAACGGTGAGCTGAGTGCGTTGCTGGCCGAGCGCAGTGAGTCGCTGCTGTGTCAGGACCTCAATGAGAAAGCGGTGATGCTTGCGCGTACGCGATTGAGTCAACTGCCCCATGTCAGTGTCGAGCAGGCGAGCATTCCAGATGACTGGCCCGACGGTATGTTTGACCTGATCGTATTGAGCGAAATCGGGTATTTTCTGGATGCCAGGGCGTGGCATCAGGTGATCGAAAAAGCATTGCTCAGCCTGAGCCCGGAGGGTGGCGTGCTGGCCTGTCATTGGTTGCACCCAATTGACGGGTGTTCGCAGGATGGCCGCGACGTTCATTCGGCACTTGCGGAGCGCCTGCACCTGCATCGTCTGGTTCGTCATGAAGAAGCAGATTTTGTCCTCGAATACTGGAGCCGCTCGCCGACCTCGATTGACCTTGCCGAGACCTGCGACTAGCTACAGCGCCAACGACTTCAGGTAATCGCCAAACCCTTCCCGGCAACGGCAGTTTTTGCGCGCGCTGGTCGTCACCCGATTGCTCGCTGTCCACATGATGCTTGCGCCGCTACGCTCGAGATCGGCCACCAGCTGCACGTCTTCGTGAGCGGGCAGGGACTGAAAACCTCCAGCCTTGCGATAAGCCGCTGAGGAGACGCCAAGATTTGCGCCATGGATATGCCGGTGTCCGTCAACGGTGTGGTAACTGGCGTGGTAGCGCTCACGCACTCTCTGTGGATGTTCAGACCAGTCGCTGACTTCAACCAGACCGCAAACAGCATCCACGTTGAACCTGATTTGGTCGGCCAGCCACGCATCCGGTACGACGGTGTCGGCATCGGTGAACGCCAGCCAGCGAGCGTCCGCTCCCAACAGGTGCTCGGCTCCGTGCGCCCGGGCTTTTCCGACGTTACGATGCGTGCAGGTCAACGTCATCACGCCGTAGGATTGGGCGATGTGCAACGAAGTGTCCGTGCAGTCGTCGAGAACGATCAGGATTTTTACCTCTTCATTGCCCAGGTCCTGGTGAAAAGCCGCCTCCAGCAGTGACTCGATGCATCTGTTCAACAGCCGCTCTTCATTGTGTACCGGGACAATGACTCCGATCATTTGACGATCTCCATGCTGCCTGCACTTATTACCTGGCTATCCGATGTCGACCGGCACGCATGACGATTGGTTGCAATGAATGTGGAGGTGGGAATGATGTTTTCTCAGGCGTAGGCGCCGGATATTTGAATCTGTGAAGTTGATCAAAAAGCGATTGGATTTAGTGCGATTTGTTCATGCGGGTGATGGCAAACTCAACCATAAGTAAATAAGGTCGAACTAGGGCAAGCGGCGAGGAGTACTGCAACCCGGTAAAAGACAAAATAATGACAACAAAAAACAGTCGTACTCTCTCTATTAAGTCGGTGATCCATCATGATCAAGATCATGGCCTGCTTTCTAATAGGAGCTTTAACTGCAGGATGCAATGGCTTCGTTAAACCCGACTTATCGGGACCTGTTAATGATTCATACTTCCTGGTCTATTCAGGCTTTCCTCTGCCTTATGTATACATGGCCTCTGCCGTGCAATGGAACGATGACTACGCCGTCACCATTCGCCATATGCCGTTCATCCCCAACGTCAAATATAGTTGCAGCACAGGCTGCGACCTGGTCTTCATCCAGCACAAGGCCAACGGCCGCTACCCGTCCTGGCGCGCACCGCGTGCGGGCGAAAGCATAACGGCCGTGGGGGTGAGTCCTTACCTCGTGACCACGACCGGGAAAGGCAAGGTCTATCAAACCCCGTTCGTCAACGCCGATGAACACAGTGGTGAGCTCTATGCCATCCATGATGCCCCGCTGATCAAAGGCATGTCTGGAGGGCCGGTCATTACCAGTGACGGCAGTGTCGTCGGCATCAATATCGGTTTCCACTCAACCACGCTGAACGACGTGAGCAAACACGTCGGCATAAATAAGGCTGAGAGGATCAGCATCTTCATTCCTTACTCGATCATTCAGCGAGAGTGGGGAATGTTGCAGGCAAAGCTTGGGGATTCGCGGGAGACGACGTATGTGGCGAAGTAGCTTTCAGTGAGTAGACGATTCGTGAACGCCTTGATCGCCTTCCGTCCCGCAATCCATGAGCATCGCTTTTTCGTCGACAATAACCTTTCTTTGATCTGCCAACAGGAGAATACGAACTGCGCCTAAGTATCGGATGGTGCGCTCTGTCGGATAGAGCAGCAAAGCATTGTGAAGCAGATGCCCTGGTCTAGGCTTCTGGGGAGCGTCCGTACAATAACAGTGACCGGAGGTTGGTCTTTTCTAGCTCTGTTTGTTTCGGCTGCCGACAGCGCTTGGCAGGGTCTCATCCTCGCCATCATCCCCATCACTCAATCCGGAGATAGAGGTCATGGGCAATCTGGAAGAAATCACCAATGCAAAACGTGGAGCACAGCAAACTCTGCTCAGCAAACCTGGTGTGCTGGGTGTCGGTGTGGGTCTGCGAGAGGTCAATGGTCATCTGACCGATGAGGTCGTAATTCGCATCTATGTTCGACACAAAAAGCCGCTCGATCAGCTTGATGCGAACGAAGTGGTCCCTCCTGACATCGACGGTCATAAGACCGACGTCATTGAGCGCTCCCCGGATAAATTCCTCTCCGAACCCGGAAATTTCAGAGAGCGGCCCATGGCTTGCGGACTCCAGATCGCTCGCTACGCTGGCTTTATGGGCGTGCAGGGATTCGCAGGTACGATCGGATGCTTTGTCACCTTGCGTAGCGGTCCCCCGCAAGGCGATAACCTACTCCTCACTTGTGCTCATGTATTGCGTCCGGATCTGGTTTACGACGTCACGATGAGCGACGACAAACTTTACCAGAACGAGTCGATACTGGGTGTCAACTGTGTAGGGGTTATCTCTGGTAAGTACCAGTTCGGAGGACTGGCCGACGCTTCTTTTGCCTATACCGATAGTGACGACGGTGCCAACAACTATGTCTGGAAGATTGGAGATATAACCGGATCGACTCAGGCAAAACTTGGTGAGCGAGTCGCTAAGTTCGGCAGGACCACAGGTAGAACCTACGGAATCGTCACTGATATCGATAAGACCACTTCAGTGATGGCTCGTGGCAAGAGTGTGGACTTTCATAACCAGATTGAAATCACCTATTCCCAGAACGGATCTGAAAGCAATAAGTTTGCCGATGAGGGCGACTCTGGATCCACAATTCTAAATGGTCAGTGCCAGGTTGTAGGGCTGCTATGGGCAGTCGAGGAGTCGCGGCAGTACGGCACAGCGAGCCACATAAGCAATGTATTCGATGCCCTCGACGTAAAACTGGCAGCCTCCTGATCTGAGTTGAGCTCTTTTCTCGCCACGAGAGAGCGCTTTTGCTCCACCTGAATTCATGGGCTAGTTGGCGCCTCTGTGGAGTCAGTGACGCAGACGCGAATTACGTAGTCAGCCATGTGAGCATTCGTAATGCCGTTTGGGTCGTGTCAGCGGTCCAAACGGTTACTGACGGCTGCGCAATTGACAGAACATACACCCCGATCGACTGAAGCAGTCCTTTGCTTTCGAAGTAGACGCTCACTTTGTTTGAGGTTGCAGGCGAGTACACAAAGGCAGGCGGCTGGCGCCTTGAACCCATGGGTTTACTCATTTTATCTCCGTCCCTCGCACAAACTGTAAATAGCTTCTATGCTGCGAGAAGGCTATCTAACATCACTTGCTTCCCTTGCTTGTGGTGCTAAGTTAAGCCACCCACCGATGCGCATAACGCCCCAGTTTCCTGGAAGGATTTTTACTAGGTAGCTGGTTGTGGGCTTCTGCCGAGGACGGACTTTCAGGAGCTTCAACCACTTGCTGGGGAGAACATCATGCGTGTTGTCCGTACGGGTCGCTCACCCACTGAGCGTGACGTCGCTCTTCATCTACCCACGGGTATAGAGGTCGAGGACTTTACTGGGGTGGTATCAGGGCAAGCCCGTCCTTCGACGCGCAAAGCCCCCCCCATCTCGGACTGGCAAGTAGATGCTTTGCAGCATGTCCTTACCGATGCTGGATTTGATATCCGCGCCAATGTCGAACTTCGCAGCGGAGCGCAAAAGACGCAGCGCAATAGCCAGACTGAAGTCATCCAGGTTCAGATTGACGTCAAATCAGACGAGCTGGCTGTGATTCTGCTGGAAGGTGAAGGTGGTGTATTTGCTTGGCAGCAACCCGACTCCAAACCTGTTGTCTTGTCGCCGCGCAGAGACGCCTCTACAACACTGACCTTTACACTCTCTCCTGGCGGGTCAGGGGATATCAAAGCGGGACGGCGGGGGGTGCTGAGCGATTGGTTGGCTGACAAGCTGATTAAGCCCGTCCGTGTGCTGGTACTGAAGTTTTTCGCGCAGAAGACTGTTGAACTCATCGTTTCGCGGATCGAGAAAGGTAACCCAACTGGACTGGTGCGCTTGAGTGGCATGGACCCGTCCACCTGGACTCCCCGGGGCGATGAGCTTCCAGCGGTTGGAAGACAAGGGACTATGCAGGTCCTATTGTTGGTCCATGGTACGTTTTCTTCCACCTCGGGCAGCTTCGGTGCGCTAAGCACCCATGCCAGCGGGCGCGAGTTCCTGGCCGCAGCCTACGCCAAGTACGACGCGGTCATCGGCTTCGATCATAAAACTTTGACTGAGGATGCTGAGACTAATGCCCAGGCATTGGCCGCCGCGTTAAGGATGTTACCCAAAGGCACTATCATCGATAGCTTGGCCTTTAGCCGCGGTGGCTTGGTTTGGCGGATTTTGGCGCAGGAGTTGTTTGCCATCGACCGCCCCGACATCATTTTTCGAAATACTGTTTTCGTCGGTTGCACAAATTCAGGCACCCACCTCGCCGAACCCAAAAACTGGGATGCACTTATCGACCTCTACACAAATGTGGTGATGGCTGGCACACGTGCTGTCGGCGTGGTCACCGGCAGCGTTGCGTTTGCACCGATGGTGAATCTTGCGGTTAAAACTCTGGGCGAGTTTATGCAATTGCTAGCCCAGATCGCGATTAGCGAACGCAAGGTTCCAGGGCTCGCTTCAATGCAGCCTGGCGGTGCAACGATAACTCGGCTCAACCAAGCAGGTAACCCGACTTTGCGTCTGGATGCCTACCGTGCAATCACTGCGAATTTCGAGCCCGGCAGTTTCAATACCGACAATGGCATAACGAAAGCATTGGCCGGCTTCCTTGCTGATCGGATGACGGATCGGTTGTGGAAAAACGAAGCTAATGATCTGGTAGTAGACACTGCTTCAATGACCACCTTCGGTCAATCTGCCATGCTGCCAGCATCCTCAGTCTTCGCGTATGCAGATAAGGATGTGATCTATCACACCATCTACTTCGCGCAGTCAAGAACCTGTGACAGATTGACGGACTGGTTGGGCTTGCCTCATGGCGAGGAACGTCGACGCCGAGCTGCGTCGGTTGAGCCAGTCTCCGTTCGCTACTCAGCCAAAGCGTCAGGTGTCTCCCGCAAGTTGCGAGGGGAATCTTCCGCCCCAAGTGAACCGGTAGCGCAAGCAAAACCTGCAACACCAAAACCAGCACCAGCACCAGCCGCACCGGCTGTAACTGTATCATCGGTGTTGCCGCCTCGACGAAAAGGTGACAAGCCACCGGTCATCGAGACCATTGCGGCTGCCCCCGATTCGGCTATCGCTTCAACGCGGGATGCGCTTACACCTTGCCACATCAACGCCTCCTTCCCTGAATCTCCGGTAGTCGGCGAAACCGCCGAGCTCGAGGTAACGCTCTCACTTGAGGACATTGTCCAGAAAGTCGGGAAGATTCATATCAACGACACCGTCGCCATTGAACAGTGGAAACCGCTGACGGTGAAAGTGCGCCCAAAGTTGAACTGCTACGTGGAAGGCATCGCCGAGGACCAGATTCCGCCGCCGAGTAAGGGCTCGCCGCAGGTATTGATATTCAATCTGCGCGGCACGGGCATTGGGCAAGCGGAGGTCTGGGTAGACGTGCTGCAGGGCGCGCGCCGTCTTACGCGGTTGATCCTGCAACCGGTTTTCGTTGCAAAGGGCAACCAGTCCGCGTCTGCGGTGGTCGATGGCGTTGAAGAAGATCCGCCACTTGTAGACTTGCGAATCATGGAGGAGGGCTCGCCGGACAGATGGAGGCTTCGCTTTATTGCACGTTGCGATGATTTGGAAATTAATCACGAGTTCGTCACGCGTGACTTCAACATTGATAAGGAAGCGTATGTCGGAGAGTTGTATGCCAGCCTCGAGAGTTGCTGGTCGACTGAAGACATTGTGTTCGAGCAATTGATGCAGGATATCCGAGCCAAAGGTGTCCAGATGTACCGGGCGTTGTTTCCTCTTGAACTGCAGCACCTGATTTGGAAACACCGGGCCGCCATTGGCAGTTTTCAGGTAATCGCCAACGAGCCTTCAATACCATGGGAAGTCGTGCATGTAGTGGCTCCGGGCGTTCCTGTGCCGCTCGAAGGCGGTGTTTTCTTGGCAGAGCTCGGTTTGACTCGCTGGATGAGCAACGTCGGAATAGCGCCGGCCCGGCTCAGGTTGCGCCCTGGAAAGGCTGGTTACTGCATTCCCCGCTACCACGACGAGCGGTTGAACCTGGCTCATGTCGAGGAAGAAGCGAGGATGCTTGCCGAACTGCTGGGAGCTGTGTCCATCGGCGATGAGATCAAGCCGGTCTTGGCAGCGCTCGCGCGCAGTAATGGTGAGGATTTCGATGCGCTGCATTTTGCGTGTCATGGCAGTACCGATTACAAGCAGGTTTGGAACGCGGGATTGCTGCTTAATGTTGCCGGTAGCACCAACACCATGCAGTTGTCGGTCAGTTCCGTAGAGACCTACGCCAACTTGGCTGTCGATGGTTATAGGCCGTTGATTTTCCTGAATGCTTGTCAGTCGGGGGTGACGGGCCGCACGCTCACTGGTGCTGGTGGGCTGGCCCAAGCCTTTGTCCAGTGTGGTGCTGGGTTATTCGTTGGGACGCTCTGGTCGATCGGTGACAGTCCCGCGCTGGGCTTCGCTTCGCAGTTCTACGGCCAGCTCAAGAAGGGCCGGAGCGTGAGCCAAGCGTTGCGTACCGCCCGTGAGCAGGCCAAGGGTGACCTGGATACGTCATGGTTGGCCTATACCGTTTATGGCCATCCGTACGCCAGAGTTTCACTTTAGCAGTCGGAACTAACTACTCAGCTCTGGCCAAGCAATGGGCCACCTGCATCGACGTTTTTCGTCGTGGGCCTTTGGCCCGCAAGGAGCTTCTGATGTGGTTCGATACGGTCTCGTCGTTGATTGAGGAACGCCTGTCAGGGCTGATCGCTGATGCCGACAGACGCGTAGTGCCCGTGGATGCCTTGGCACCACTTCTGGATGCCCACCTGTCCGATGCTTCACCTGCTGCCATAGCGCAGGTGGAGGAATTGATCAGTGAATTGCTTGCCAAGCACTACTACGCGCCCTATCGGAGTGACCCCGGCCCAATCGGTACGAGTCGTCTGAATGGCCAGCGTTTAAGTTATTACCGACGCAGTTCGGCGGATCTGCATGAGGCAGTGGGCCGGCACCACCCGGTGATCTTGGCGACGACGAGCGAGCCACGGCGCCAGGCTCGTGAACTGATCGATGCAGCTCGTGCCGAGAAACGTACGGTCTTCGTTTGGACACTTGCCTCGGGATTGTTCGAAATCACGTGGGACGAGGAGGGGACACGCAGCTTCCTGCCGGCGACGCCGCTGCGGATTTGCGAACATTATGGTTTAACGTCACGAATCGATGACCCCGCGCAAAGGCTGATCTTTCTGCAATTGTTCGATGAGAGGCTTATTGGTACCACCGAGGACGGGCAACCGGTGTTCATCATGGATGTTGTTGTTGGATTTGCCTGCACCGATGTTTATCTGTTCATCGATGATGTGGACGAGAATGGTCAGCACGTACCATTCGGCGGGGCCTTGGGGGAAGTGGCGCAAGCTGCGCTGAACGAGAGGCTACAAGAGGCTGCGCAGTTGAATGTCAAACCCCCTTTTCCTGGCAGCGACCCAACCGATCTTTATGCCCTCGCGAAACTGATCGGCTACATCGTTGAGAAGCGGCCAAGTAATACGCTGTTCGTTATCCAGGACATCGATCAGTACTTGGATAAGTCAATGATGCAAATCGCCAGCCACACGGCCAGTGTTTTGCGTGATGCCAGTATTCGATTGGGGCGACTGGAAAATGGGCCCCAATTGGTTTTGTTGGGAACTGACCTGACAGCACCTGCCAACCTCACCCGTGACGTGGTGCAGTTGCAATTGCCTTTGCCGACAACTCGTGAAATTACCGCGCGTTTCAGGCAGATCCTGCCTCCCCATTTCGGCTGGGGCGGTGCCGTGCCGAACGATCTCTATGCTACGAACGATGACCTACTGCGTTTGGCCCAATCGGCGGCGGGGATGTCGTTGAGTGAGGCTACTGAGGCAATCCGTTCCGGATTGAGGATCAGTAATGGAGACACTGAAAACCTTCTGCAGGCGGTGCGGCGCGCAAAGCACTCCGGGGTCCGCGCCAACCCAGCACTAGAAGTTGTCGATACTGCCGGGGTGGCAACCTCACTGGGTGGTATGGAGCGATTCATGACCTGGCTGCAGCCGCGAGAGAAGGTCTTCAAGCATCCAGATCGAGCGCGAGACGCCGGAATTGGGCGTGCTCCTCGTGGAGTGTTACTACTGGGAATCCCTGGTACAGGAAAGAGTCTGGCAGCCAAAGAGATCGCCCGACAATGGGGGTTCTCCCTGGTCCGCCTCGACATGGGAGCATTGCAGGATAAATATATCGGAGAATCCGAGCGCAACATCCGTAGCGCCCTGCGCATCGTTGATGCCATGAGTCCTTGCATTCTGTGGATCGATGAGATCGACAAGGGTATGGGACAGGAGCACACCCATACAGCCGCTCAGAACGTCCGGGCTACTCTATTGACCTGGCTGCAGGAGTCGAGGGCACCAGCCTTCGTCGTGGCTACCGCCAACCGCTTTGACGCGCTACCGCCGGAGCTGACCCGTGCCGGGCGATTTGATGGCCGTTTCTTCTTTGGTTGCCCGGGTACTGAAGGCCGGCGCGAGATCCTGCGGATACACCTGAATATGCGCAATTGCGAGTTATCCGAAGCGGCGCTCGACTCGTTGCTCACGCTCACTGAAGGGTTTACCGGTGCAGAGTTGGAGCAAGTGGTACTTGACGGCCTGTATGCTGCTTTCGCGGACGACCGCACGTTGACTGTCGATGACCTGTGCCATGCCTGCCGTGGCGTTAAGCCTCTGGTGGCTAGCGTAGGTAAGGGGCTGGATGAGATTTGGGCATTAATCGACCATGGCCGAGTAATACCGGCTTCCGATCATATGCTAAACCGTTCGCAACTGATGAAACTCATCGACCCACAACTCTTCCGGCCTATTTATTGCCAATTGGAAGGTATTCAAGGCTGGGAGGCGGTTAGCACGCGTGGCGCAGTTACGCTGATGGACGATCCCTATCGAGGAGCCGCGGCCATCGTCCTGGAAACGGGAGATGAACAATGGGCGTTGGTACAGACGAACATCCACTTCAAGGCTGGTGATCGTTGGCATTGGAAATTCCTCGACCGAGTGGACACTATCGGCACCAATGGAGTCTTCGATATGCTGATCACTGAGCATTGCGTCGAAGTAATCCTGTTCGAGTCGTTCGAGACCTTATCGCACTTTGCCAAGCACGAGCACTTGGGCGCTTACGCCGAGCTGTATCAAGTCGTAGGGCAGGCACGAGGGTTCGCCGGTAGCTTCGACGAGGAGTCCATGACGCCATGACTACCTTAGCCCTGAGTCCACTAGGCGAAGACGAGGATCCGAGTCTTGGGATCTTCTTCTTGCAGTCGCCATCAAGTTTCGTAGATGGCTACGACGTCGTTCGAATGCGTGAGCCGGAATCGGCGACTGGAATGGCATTCTTGGTCACTGCGCAAGGCGTCCTTGCGACCTGTCGGCATGTCATCGATGAGCTTGAACTATGCCCCGGGGATGAGGTGCGGCTGTACGGGTTTTCGCCTGAGTTGCCCCTCACTGTACAGGCTGAAGTCTTGGCTGAAGGTTCCGCCGGCATCGGCTGGGAGGAGCCGGTCGCCCATCGCAGGCATCCGGTTTATGGCGAAATGCTCGACCAGAGAGATGATGTGTTGGGCGAAGATTTAGCGTTGCTAAAGATCATCCCAGGTTCGGCACGAGCTCATGTTATACGTGAAGGTGATGACCCACCCAGGGACGCACGAGGACGATTTTTGCCGATCGGAGAGCCAGAGCAATGGTTGTTTGACCATGCCCGGACGCTTCCTGCGGGACCTCCCGGATATTCTGCGCCAGGCCGTCGACTGCTGGCGTGGCGAGGTGTGTGGGAGTCGGGTGCACCTGTCATGGAGCAGGCTCAGGCCACCTTCCAAGGGCTGGCGCACAGCCGCCATCGTCTCGTGCATGTCCGCTCTGAGGAGATTTGTCCCGGTTATAGCGGCTCGCCCCTATGGGATGAGCAGCGGCGTTTGGTTGTCGCCATTGTCCGCCAGCATCTGACGGCAGGTACTTCGGAGATTGGTTCTACAGATGTGCGAGCACTCGATGTGTGCCCCAGCTTTGTTTTGGCCGCGGATCGGCCGCTGCGTCAAGCGCTTGCATTTGCGGCTACTGAACTAGAGGCAGCGATGCCCCAACGCCATTCATCCTTGTTTGAATGGACTTATGGGAGCGGCTTTGTCGAGCCGCAGCTACGCGCTGTTCGTAATGGCGATCCGCTTGCGCAAGGTGCTGAGGACGCGATACCGGCATTGCAATTGTTGGACGTCTGCGTCCAGCAAGGGCGCGGACTCATCCTGACCGGGCAAGCCGGCAGTGGGAAGTCTACGCTGCTTCAGTCATTCTGCCGTAGCCTGTTGGAGACCAATGTCTTCGTCGCGGGGCGACGGCTGGTACCGTTCATCATCCATGCCACTGCATTCGTGGCGGCTCGCTTCGACCTGCGTAAAGTGCTCGACAATGCCGGTGGCCGACTAGGCGTAACCCATACGGATGCTCAGGCTTTCATTACAGCTTTGCATGAAAATGATGCGCGCCTGGTCTTGCTGCTGGACGGCCTGGATGAAGTCAGACTGACGGATCAGCAGCAAGTGCTCGCTCATCTATCGTTACAAGCAAAAGGGCCTGCGCGCCATGGCGAGCGGCCGCTGGACCGGCTGATCCATTCGGTACTCGTGATGTCGCGCCCGACCGAGGCGATCAGGATCGTGCAGGACAACATCACGCCGGGTGGGCATCATGTGTTCCAAGTCATGCCATTTGATGCACAGCGTATTCACGCGTTGGCGGTAATGCTGTATCCCGATGTGCAGCGACAAGCCGATTTCCTTAACGAGCTGCAACGGTTACGGTGGTACAGAAACGGGGCTTCTCCTATCCAGATCAGGATTGCGGCCACTATTCTGGCGCTCGGTGCGCAACTGCCTGAACGCCCCAGTGACCTGATCTCCAACGTCCTTGAGTTGATGCTCGATACGGCAGAAAGAGAGCTAGGCCCCGGCACGGGGCTAGCGCTATTTCGTGACGAGATCCTCGGTTACTTGGCCCGCGAGGCGATGAGAGAGTCCTGGTCATTGAACCGGGAAACCTTGCGTGAACATTTTTCTGAGGTTCGCGCGGGTACGGCAGGCCGACCTTGGATGTTTGATTTGCAGGTGCTCTTGGCATTCATCATGGAAGAGTTGCCGGGCAGGGCGCCGGTGCTTGCTATCGACGAACGGGGGCAGCTCCAGTGGTTACACCGTTCGTTCATCGAAACACTTGCCGCCCAGTGGGAGGTCCGTAATTGCGAAGATGACAGAGCGCTCGTGACCCGTGTCGAGCAGGCTATGCAGCATAGTGGCGAACGCCATCCCTATGCCCTTGCCCTGCTGGCCGCCATGGAACGAGAGAAACGGTTGACCGCCGTTCACCGGATTCTGCGGGGGTGTCTTGAGCGACCGTTACCTGGCATACGACCACAATTGTTGGCATTGCGCGCACTGGCTGATGGCATCGATGCGGGTGGCGCGCTGCGAGAGGCACAGATCAAATTGTTGTTGCGAATCATTGTGACGGCGCACAACGAAAGCTCGTACTGCCAAGATATCTTCAGCATGGACGAGTTACCTGATCCTTGGGAAATTCTGGAGCGGCCGGAGCTGCGCGCCGATGTGCTGGCTGCGCTTGAGGCTCGCTTCTCTGTTCGCCGCAGCCGCCTCGGCGCGAAGCCGCTGCGTGTGCTCGAAGTCGAGGCGCGCATCCTCGATCGGCTACAGTTGTGGAGTGCCTTTCGAAACCTGGTCAGCGGAACGCAACAGACCCATTCTCCAACGATGAGCCTGCCTATGGGGCCAGGAGGGCAAGGTATAGAAGGGATTACTCAATTGCAGCTACGCACGGCAGATGGTGCAGTGGAACTGGTGCAGTTGGGTGTTACGGAATTCATTGACCGTGTGCGGCAAGCGGATCTAGTGACCCAAGGCCGAACGTCTGCGGAGCTCATAAACATGGTGGTCCACTTGATCGTCAATGAGGTCCGTGAACGCTAGAAACCGCAAAAAATCGACTGTGTTTACTGCTAATCAGTCAGGTCATCCTGTTCGGCGCGAGATTAAACCCCGGGATTCTGGCTGGAGCATGAGCTGAAAGCTTTTTTCGAAAGCCAGAAACGACAAAGCCCTGAATAATCAGGGCTTTGTCGTATAAAGATGGCGGAG
>RCUP01000855.1_pt1 | contig 20533 bp, 21 predicted proteins | sample 2166341 | NCBI WGS metagenome assembly RCUP01 (sample SAMN09932325, study PRJNA488358) | compost metagenome | isolation source: compost soil in succinonitrile-enriched | place: Germany: Experimental Botanical Garden | reverse complement strand
GGAGATGTGGGACAGCGAGCCGCCGCCGAGGTGGGTGCGGACCTGGTCGTTGGTGGGGTTCGGGGTGCCGGCGGCGATCAGGGCGGCCGCGGCGTCTTCAATCCGGCGGGTGATGTCCGGCGGGACGTTGCTCATGAGGTGCTCCGGGTCAGTCAGGAATGATGACCCGATCTTACGCCTCGCCGAAATAATACACAATACACTAAAATACAAATCGTACATACAATGCCGATAATACACATGATACATACAGTACATTTCATACATACAACTCTGTAGTACGTACAATCCGTACTCGTTTCCGCCGGCGGATCCGAAAAGATGCTGTTCCGGATCTCCGCGAACCCCACCGGCGTGCAGCGGCCCCCTGACACAAGATGTAGCGGTGTCATCATCTGCACATGACGCTATATGTTGTGTTACCCCCCTGCCCCGTGACCGGCCGCTCCCCCCATAAAAGGGCGGTGTGGTTATTTCTCCGCCGTGGTACACTTCCGGAAACTGCGCAAAATCGTAAAAGTCGGATCTGCCGGAAACGGCTCTCCGGTAATTTAACGGAGTGTCTATATGCCTGCTTATTATCATCCTGAAAATGATGACGGCAGGGAAAAATCATCCGGGGTGACAGACGCAGGGTTGTGCTTAGCCGATTATGCTGCACGTCATAATTACTCTGAGTGACTGTTTCAGCGAAAAGGAAGAGAAGTGCTTATCAAGAAAATTATAAATATGGGCATTATTGTGTCCCTGACTGTCGCGGGGGTTAATCTTTATCGCTACCTGCAGGAACGCGATGACGGTAAGGGCATTGTTTCCTGCTCCCTGCCGACGGGCAACATTGAGATCATTCCCCGCGACGGTCGCCTGAATGCGGTGAACACGGAAACCGGTATGAAGCTCGGGGTCCCTGAGCGCTGGCCGGACGGGCAGATCATGATCACGGCGAACGGTGGCCGGATGATTAACGCCACAGCCTGTCTTGGTCAGCACAGCAGCTGGTTTGCAGTGAAGGAGCCTGCTACTCAGGCCCGGTAGCGGGACGGGATTTCTTATTAAGGGAAAGACTATGTGCGATTTATGCAGGGCGGACGGGAATTACTTCCATACGCCGGAATGCGTGTATGACCAGCTGGTCAGTGAGTACCCCGTGATGTGGCTGCGGGACTCGACCCGGATCGGCGCCTGCTACATCCTCCGTGAACTGCTGTCGCCGGAAGGGACGGTGCTGGCCATACAGAACGCGCCTCCCGTGACGGGATGGCGGCTGCGTATGCGGTATAACGAGGCCACTGACGAAGAGATTAACCCGCAGTGCGGGGACTGTACCGAGCTGCCCTCCAGGGCGGACGCCATGCGGACCTTTGAGCCGTTCCGTGGTAGCGCGGCGTCAGTATGACCGGCGGGATTATTCAGTAAGGGAACAATTATGGCTGACTGGTTTATTGCGACCGAAGGCGTGAAGGTGGTGAAGGACGGCGCCAGTCTGGCACCACAAATTATCACGGCTGTTACGTCGGTTGGAGCTGCTTTTGGAGGTGTAGCGCTGACGCATTACTTCACCCGCAAGCGTGAGGAAAGAGCGGCAGAAGCGAAACAGGCCAGTGAACGACTTTTTATTGCCACAGAGCTGGTCTTTTTGCTCGAACAATTTGTCGAAGCCTGCGCCGGGGTCGCAACCGATCATGGCTACTCAAATCAGGACAGGATTACCGTACCGGAAACCACTGTTCCGAATCTCAGTTACTCCGCAGTCACAGGCGACTGGCGGGTTTTACCGGCGAAGCTGATGTACCACATCCGGGAATTGCCGGTTATTCAGGGAGAGGCCGATCGCGCCATCGCCGCTGCTGAGGCTTACCCTCCTGATTACGACGAATTTTTTGAGGCACGGCAGTACCAGTACACCCGCCTCGGCCTCAAAGCCATCATCCAGTCGCGCCGTTTGCGACAGTTCGCAGGCTTACCTGACACTCGCCTCGATGCTTCTCCCTAGTCGGCGCAGAATGTGCTCTGGAAGGAGTGGCGTCTTGAAAGAAAGCGGCGACATGCGCATGCGGTGCTGATGGCTCAGTCTCTGGCGACGTTCAGAATTGTGAATCAGCTGCGTGATGACAAGAGGAAAGGCCCTCACGCCGTTGAAGGCGATAATGAGGAATAAAGGTAAATCAATGAAAACAGATCATCTGAACACTCCACATGCAAACGAGGGCGCCGATGACGTCATCGCCTTACTGAAACTGTGTCAGCAGCTGCAGTCAGAAAAGGACGGCAGGGTACGGCCGGAGCCCGGGGCTTATTCCCGCGATGAGGATGCGTTTGCCGATCGTATCCGCACAGCGTGCGGTCATGCCCTGCAGCTGCGCCGGCTGCTGCCGGTGATGACGACCCTGAGCGCCATCGGCGCCGGGATGGAACGCCGGGGAGAGATCAGTGTGCTCCCGGGCGAGGATTACGCGCAGAAAGCACTGGCACGACTTACAGAGCAATACCTGTCCGGCAGGGACAACAAGCAATGATGCCGGCAATATCAGGCCAGGGCGTTTCTTTTTCTGCCGCACAGCTGCCGGTGGCCATCGACTACCCTGCCGCACTGGCCCTGCGCCAGATGGCTCTCGTTCAGGACGAACTGCCGAAATATCTGCTGGCGCCGGAAGTGAGTGCCCTGCTCCACTATGTGCCCGATCTCCACCGCAAGATGCTGCTGGCAACCCTCTGGAATACCGGCGCGCGCATTAACGAGGCGCTGGCGCTGACCCGGAGTGATTTTTCTCTGGTGCCGCCCTACCCGTTCGTGCAGCTGGCCACACTCAAGCAGCGGGCGGAGAAAGCGGCCCGAACGGCCGGCCGCTCACCTGCCGGCAGTCAGGCTCACCGGCTGGTACCGCTTTCCGATTCGAACTATGTCGGTCAGCTGGAGATGATGGTGGCCACGCTGAAAATACCTCTTGAACGACGTAACAAACGCAGCGGCAGAACCGAGAAGGCGCGCATCTGGGAGATTACCGACCGGACTGTCCGCACCTGGCTCAGCGAAGCGGTGGAAGCCGCAGCCGCCGACGGGGTGACGTTATCCGTGCCGGTGACGCCCCATACGTTCCGCCATTCCTACGCCATGCACATGCTGTACGCCGGTATTCCGCCGAAGGTGCTGCAGAGTTTAATGGGACACAAGAGCATCAGCTCGACGGAGGTGTATACGAAGGTGTTTGCGCTCGATGTGGCGGCGCGGCACAGGGTACAGTTCCAGATGCAGGAGGCTGAAGCTGTTGCAATGCTAAAATCTATCAATGGATAGCTAAAAATGATGTAGCCCGCTGAAACACCAGACAGTAGCTGTATCTCCAGATAAGAGATAGGCTTGAATATATGTCTAACACTAACGCCAATTTTGAGATGACTGGGATCCTGTTAGGGCAAGAAGTCCGTAAACGTAAAACGCCTCAGGAGAAGATCGCCATTATCCAGCAGACGATGGAGCCGGGCATGCACGTCTCCCATGTCGCCCGCCTGCATGGTATCTGTTCAAGTGGAAAAAGCAATATCAGGAAGGCAGCCTCACAGCCGTTGCGGCCGGAGAGGAAATCGTTCCTGCTTCTGAGCTTACTGCTGTTCTGAAGCAGGTCCGGGGGCTTCAGCGCCTTCTGGGCAAGAAGACGATGGAAGTTGAGATCCTGAAAGAAGCCGTGGAGTACGGTCAGTCGCGAAAATGGATAGCGCACGCGCCCTTGTTGCCAAAGGACGGGGAATAGCGCAGGTCAGCCGCGCCATAAGCGTGTCGCGTGCGCAGTTGTCACTGCGGGTTAAGCGTTCTGCCGACTGGCAGGACAGGCGCTGTCACCGGCGTAATGGCGAAGCAGACGCTGAAATACTGTCGGACATCCTTGATATCATCAGCGACATGCCCAGCTACGGCTATCGACGAGTGTGGGGCATCCTGCGTAAGCGACATCGCGAAGAAGGGCTGCCGCCGGCTTTACAGGAGTAAGCGCCTCATGGAGGACGTCTGTTGGCATCCCTCCGGTTCAGAGAAAATAATGTCCATCATTCGATGCATCCCAGAGCAAACGTCGTGTACGGGACTCTTACCAAAAAATCGAAGAAATCATTTTTGCTAAACCCGTTCGGAGCCTTTGGTAGGCGTACATCCCCAGAATACCCGCTTCTGCAACTATCCCCCGTTCAGGCCATCTGGCACGCCGTACGTTCTGCCAGCTAGCGCCACGATAAAGGTGGATTGGCCCCTATATTTCCATACACTTTTTATTACTTAACCCATTACTGGTTCGCCGCCGCAGATATTCCCGTGGCGAACGATACCCCAGTGCACTATGCGGATGCCATTCGTTGTAATGTTCGAAGGCCTCCGCGAGGTTCTTTACCGCTGTTAACCCGTCGGGTTTCGGCATGATGCTGATGTAATCGCGCTTCATCGTTTTCACGAAGCTCTCTGCCATCCCGTTGCTTTCCGGGCTACGTACCGCCGTATGTTTAGGCTCAAGTCCTACCATTCTGGCGAACTGACGCGTCTGATAAGAACGGTAGGCTGAACCGTTGTCTGTCAGCCACTCAACGGGGGATGTCGGCAGGCTGTTACCGAAGCGACGCTCCACGGCACCCAGCATGACGTCCTGCACGGTTTCACTGTCATATCCACCGGTACTGGCCGCCCAGTGAAGTGCCTCGCGATCGCAACAGTCCAGCGCGAACGTGACCCGCAGTTTTTCACCGTTATCACAGCTGAACTCGAAGCCGTCAGAGCACCACCGCTGGTTACTTTCTCCAACGGCCACTTTCCCTGTATGCGCCCGCTTCGATGGGGGTATTTCCGGTTTACGCTCAAGCAGCAGCGCATTCTGACGCATGATGCGGTATACGCGTTTGGCATTGATCACCGCCATGTCGTCAGTTTCTGATTGTCTGCGCAGCAGTGCCCATACCCGACGATAACCATAGGTGGGCAGATCGCCGATAACGGTATGGATACGGGCCAGCGCGTCAGTATCATCAGGCATGCGCTTGCACCGACGATCCTGCCAGTCCTTCGACCGACGGGCCATGGCATGCAGTTGCGCACGTGAGACCCGGAGGCAACGACTGACAAGGCTTATTCGCCATCCTCCGGCAACAAGGGCACGTGCTCTATCCACTTTTTTTGTCGGCCATATTCAACGGCTTCTTTTAGCAGCTCGTTTTCCATGGTTTTCTTTCCCAACAGGCGCTGCAGCTCTTTAATTTGCTTCATCGCAGATGCCAGCTCCGACGCGGGCACAACCTGTTCTCCTGCGACAACGGCTGTGAGGCTGCCTTCCTGATATTGCTTACGCCACAGGAACAGCTGACTGGCAGCAACGCCATGCTGACGGGCGACCAGCGACACGGTCATTCCGGGTTCAAAACTCTGCTGAACAATGGCGATTTTTTCCTGAACACTTCGCCGTCTGCGCTTCTCTGGACCTAAAACATCAATCATCCGAACTCCAACGACTAGTCTAAAAACTAGTATTAAGACTATCACTAACTTAAGTGATACCAACTGTCTGGAGATTCATGGGGCCAGTCTAAAAGGATCTCTTCCCGCCACCGTACAGTCTTGACTGTGGCATGTAAATTCACATACCACAGTCAAGTAAATCTGTTTATCAGTCACTTAGCGCATACTGCAGTCAATATTTAAGGGGTTTAAGACCCTGTCTCATACCACAGTCAATAATTTCAAGGGATCCAGACGGGAGAGATGAACGATCCTTTTAGGGTCATATTGACTGCGGTATGCACTGACAGTCCCTTAAAGATGAGATCAAGAACACATTCTTCATCAGGTTCTGCATACCACAGTCATGATTCCCATACCGCAGTCAACCTTCCGGTTTCATGTTGGCAAGCACATCTGCGAGCTTCTTCGGATCGATACCGGCCGCCTGCAGGGCCTTAATGACGTCTTCGTAATTCTGCTCGGATTCCTGCCCTGTCGGAACATCTTCTTTTTTCACAACTTTAGCGGGGCTGCTGATGAGCTTTGGATTACGATAGTGGACACTGAAGTAGGAGGAGCGGCCGCGCTTGAATTCCGTATAGTCGAGATAGCCGATGTCCTTGAGCTGCTCCATCGCTTTGCGTACGGTATGATTCTGCGTATAGACGTTAGAGGTGAGGTTGAGGCGATCCCGCATGCGCTTCATTGAAATCGGCGCAGGGTTCTGTGGAAGGCTCTCAATGAACGTGTAAAGCGCTTGGGCGGATTCTTTACGCTGAAGGGCATCTATGGCCTTCAGACGCAGCAGAACGCGTCTGTCCATGTGGTAGAGCTCAAAGAGCTTAGGTTCTGCTTTTATCTCGATGACGTCTTCATTAATATCATAGAACGCCGACTGAACCAGGTGCGTGGTCCACCCTTTCGTCTCACTCTGAAATTTGAGGGTGACGGAGGCGAGTTTGAAAAGTGAATTGCTGATACGATCGCGCATCTTCTTATTCGAGCGTCGCGAATCGAAGCCGCACATTTTAACGAACTCAACAAAGGAAAGCTCAAGGGTATCTCTTTTAACGCCATACTCCGACATGGAACGGATGATCCCGAGCCAGACCTTGAAGTCAGTGTCCATGTCCAGACGGGACCCCGTGATCTTCACGTCCGTGTACCCTTCGCTGCGTGCGATGGAAAGCTGTATCAGTTCATCGGTCGCGTCAGTAACGTTTTTGCGGTTAGCTTTACTTTTCCCTGTGGACTTGAGGGTTGGAACAAAGAGGCCGAGACGCATAAGCGCCACGGGCTGAACCGTGCTGGTGCTGTTGACATCCAGGTTAACAACTTCACCGGACGACTTATCGACTTCCTCAAGATTAAGGGGTAAGTCCTTCTTTTCACTCTTCATTTGTTATTCCAGGAGTTATCCACATGAGAAGGGTCCATTACATAGCGCAGTCAATGGAAGTCCATACCCCAGTAAATGTGTTTGCATATCACAGTATTGGTAATTGCACTCTACAGTCAATATAATACATCCTTCAGTAAAGATCGATCCTATCCTGAACCAGTCATGGCGCGGCCTGCAGCGAAGCGGGGATCTCTTTTGGATCTCTATGGGATCTCTATAGGGATCTCTTATTGGATCGTCCCTGTGAATAACGAGCATAACCCTGTTCTCACCTGAAGATCATGCAGAAGACGTCAACGTCCTGCTGGTCAGACTGCACGTCGCAGTCGTCTCTCCTCCATACCGTAGTCAATGAAAGAAACAATATTTTTCTAACTTACTGTATTACTTCAGATCGCGAAATTAAATCATGACTGCGGTATGTAAAAGAACTACGCTATTTCTGCATGCCTTCACCGATAACGCATACCTCAGTCAACAAATCCATAACCATTCTTATTCCCTATACGTTAGATATTGCATATCGCAGTCACTGAAGTGAGCCTCTCCACACTTCGCAGTAAAGAAGACATCATTTTTTCTTCACTACGGTATGCAAAAAGATGACTCAGGCATGACGTACCGCTCTGGCAGATACGGTAAAGTGTATAAAACGCGATCAACTTTGCAGCTTTGACTCAACTTTGCAGTTTTATTGATGGTTTGCATATAAAATGATGCTTTGCATTAATATCCAAGATTTAATAAAATGGCGCAAAGCGATGATTAAAGGATGCTCAATATGGGACTGATGGATACTCTGAACCAGTGCATTTTGGCTGGGCATGAAATGACAAAAGCGATTGCTGTCGCACAATTCAATGATGACAGCCCCGAAGCCAGAAAAATCACGCGACGCTGGCGTATCGGTGAAGCGGCCGATCTGGTTGGCGTTTCGTCGCAGGCCATCCGTGATGCGGAAAAAGCCGGACGTCTCCCCCACCCTGATATGGAAACCCGTGGCCGCGTCGAACAGCGTGTCGGGTATACGATCGAGCAGATCAACCACATGCGGGATGTATTTGGCACCCGACTGCGACGATCTGAAGATACGTTTCCCCCGGTGATCGGTGTTGCCGCCCATAAAGGTGGGGTCTACAAAACGTCGGTTTCCGTTCACCTTGCCCAGGATCTGGCGCTGAAGGGGTTACGGGTTCTGCTGGTGGAGGGGAACGACCCACAAGGGACCGCCTCGATGTATCACGGATGGGTACCCGATCTTCATATTCACGCCGAAGATACCCTGTTGCCTTTTTATCTAGGTGAACGGGATGATGCCAGCTACGCCGTCAAACCGACCTGCTGGCCGGGTCTGGACATTATTCCTTCCTGTCTGGCGCTCCACCGTATCGAGACCGAGCTGATGGGCCGCTATGATGAAGGCAAACTGCCGACCGACCCTCACCTGATGCTGCGTCTGGCCATTGAAACGGTGGCACATGATTACGATGTGATCGTCATTGACAGCGCCCCGAACCTTGGGATAGGGACCATCAACGTGGTTTGTGCCGCGGATGTCCTCATCGTCCCGACGCCGGCGGAGCTGTTTGACTACACCTCTGCCCTGCAGTTCTTCGACATGCTGCGGGATCTGCTGAAAAACGTGGATCTGAAAGGGTTCGAGCCGGATGTCCGTATTCTGCTGACCAAATACAGCAACAACAATGGCTCCCAGTCTCCGTGGATGGAAGAGCAGATCCGCGATGCCTGGGGCGGCATGGTGCTGAAGAACGTTGTGCGGGAAACCGATGAGGTCGGTAAAGGCCAGATCCGTATGCGTACGGTCTTTGAGCAGGCCATCGATCAGCGTTCTTCTACCGGGGCCTGGCGTAACGCGCTGGCCATCTGGGAGCCTGTCTGCAATGAAATTTTTGACCGTCTGATTAAACCTCGCTGGGAGATGAGATAATGAAGCGTGCACCGGTGATCCGTAAAACAACCGTCCCTGCAACCCCAGTTGAAACGGAACAGGCACCCGCAGCGCCCATGGTTGATTCTCTGATTGCACGCGTGGGAGCGATGGCACGTGGAAACTCCATTGTGATCCCTGTTTGTGGCCATGACGTCAAATTTACGCTTGAAACGGTTCCGGGCAATGCCGTGGAAAGTACTACCCGCGTCTGGGCAGGCAATGAGCGCGACCAGGACTTGCTCACTGAAGAATCTCTGGATGACCTGATCCCCTCTTTTCTACTGACCGGCCAGCAGAATCCGGCCTTTGGTCGACGTGTTGAGGAAGGTATTGAGGTGGCGGACGGCAGTCGTCGTCGCAAAACGGCGATCCTGACCGCCAGCGATTACCGGATTCTTGTCGGCGATCTGGACGATGAGCAAATGGATGCGCTGTGCAAATTGGGGAATGATTATCGCCCGACCAGTGCATACGAACGCGGTAAACGCTATGCCACTCGTCTGAGCAGTGAGTTTGGCGGCAATATTTCTTCCCTGGCAGCAGCAGAGAACATCTCGCGTAAAATCATTACGCGATGCATCAATACCGCGAAGCTGCCGAAGGAGTTGATCACCCTCTTCTCTCATCCTGGTGAACTCTCTGCCCGCGCCGGAGATGCCCTGCAAAAAAGTTTCAGTGAGAAAGAAGATCTGCTCCAGGAGCAGATTTGTCAGCTGGCCGAACGGAAATCGGCCGGGGTCATTTTTGAAGCCGATGAGGTGATTCAGGTTTTGAATAACAGTCTGAAGGAGGAACCCGTGAAGCGCGCTGCCGTCTCGACCCGACAGGAAATTGTTAAAGGTGCAACGGCTATTTATAAAGGGAACAAGGTCGTGTTCCAGCTGGACCGCGCAATTCTGCCAGATCACGTCATTGAACAGATTGAGACGCTTCTTCACACGCTCAAATGAGTCATTTCCACCTTCATATAGGGGCCCTCAGAGGCCCCTTTTCTTAGGCCTGATGAGACCAAATGATTTCCGCATCAAGGATTTCCGGGCAAGCCGGGACCGTGGTCCCACATGTTCCCTCCCCTCTTCTTTTGATCCCGCTGCGATTGACGTTATCCCTGATCTACATCCCCTTTGCTCTTTAATGTGTCATGAAAGCATTAAAAATCTCATAATCTTCATAAGGTTAGATGTCGTAAAGTGGAATCTGCTTTGTATGCACGCTGCTGGGACCGTGGTCCCAACTGCACGTTGTTCGGTCTGCGGGGATCTATTTACTCGGCGGCTGCATGATAAAAAATTCATCCGGTGAGATTTTCTTTAGTAGCAGCGTGTCCACCCTCTCGTTGTGTGAGGCTAAATAGAATTTATATATCCGTAGAGACTGAATGAGAGGAAAGCTCCCCATACCGTTCTCTTTATGATATTCAGCGCGAGTTGGGTTTCCCTGTCTGACACTGGAACCACGGTCCTACTGTGCTGGCCCGGGTTGTCCAATTATTAGAATGCTAAAGACAGCGAACCAGCATCAAAGGCGTTTTGCCCTCATCCCCAGTGGGATTATAAGACGCCTGTCCTTCCGTCCGGTGAGCATCACTCGGTTTGACTCATATCAGTGATCGGATTGTTCAAAACTTACCTGCAAAACGATGACAGCATCCGAAAGAGATACAACAATAAAAATGCATAATCTTCCTATCCCGCTGGGACCACGGTCCCAATCTGTGTTTATGGCATGTCAGAGCGCTGCATGTTCCTCATTGCCTCAAAGGTATGATCATTTGTCAGTTTTCAGCTTTTAAGGGGGCTGTGTCAAAGCCGCACTTGAATAGGCAAAGCGCATCGCATTGTGCACACTGCAAGGTGTCATTTTCCGGACGATTGTTGTCAAAGAATTTGCCTGACATCTGGGACCATGGTCCCAGTTAGTCCAATCGACACCTGAAAATCTGAACCCGATTTGTGTGGGACACCCTGGAAATCGGAATTTCGGGAGATACTCTGGAGAAATGCAGCTTATGAATGTATGAACATGTCAGAGTCAGCACACCGTTCTCCTGGGGTACAACGGTATACTTTTTTTTACTGAGTAACTTAACAGCGATGTCGTCTGTTCAACGAGTTACGTCAAGAAAACTGCGGAGTCTTATTACTTCGATGGGACCGTGGTCCCAACTTTTAAGGCACCCTGTTGAGAACCATGTTTTCCATTCTCCGAAATGAGTTATTTCGCTTGACATCATCTATCTGTATTGAACTCGTTCTCTGAGCTGAATCTGTTAAGGCTGAGACGTTATGGTGGTCTGAGAGAATCGTATTCTGTTTAACAAGATTTTGACTGCACTTTTACCTGGTGCCGGGACCGTGGTCTCGACTGGGCCGCCATCCCCAGTTCGGATAAATACCGCTCAGCATAGCCTGTTCTGCCTGTCATTCACTGCGTAACCATCCTGCATTTGTATGAAAGAAAACGATTACATGCCAATCTGTAGCATAAGGGTAGGGCATAATCACTTGACACCTGAAGGTCTGACTTATGCGCACCTGAACAGAGTGAATCACAAGTCAGAATTAATATGACCGTTTGGCTTCATGGAAATTGAATGTCAGAAGGGCACAGCGACCCATTATTACCGCAAGGTGACCCCGGGATAGTGATGGGACCGCGGTCCCGCCTGAGCGCCATTAGTTATGTCCCTCAGTAAATCCGCCTGTTATTCATCCGAAAATAATCCGTGTTTGGTTCCGCTGAGTTATTTTTTACAAACCCACAGGATGAATCAGTCAGGGACTCCCGCTGACAAAGAGAGTATGAAAACTGCGTTTCTGCACTCTGTATGGGTCGGTGTCGATATTTACATAAAGAGAAGCATGGGGTGAGCAGAATGGTAATGCTCTCCGACGGAAAAGAAGGTGAGGCTGGGTCGGGAAGAAGTGTTAAGTAAAGAACATATATTTTAAATCCTCTCTTGCAGTTGAGAATATCCTGCATGATGTCGTTTTATGGCTCCAGGCTGTTGGGACCACGGTCCCTCTTCATGTTATCTACAAAACAGCCGAACATACGAACGCTCATTAGGAGTAGCCCGAAACAAAGTCGTCCTGAGCGAAGAAAATCTTCTGGTCGGGGCGCGTCAGACACAAGTTGTGGTCCCGTGAAGCTGTTATTTTGTTTTCACTTGCAGTCGTGACTCGTGAAGCCAATCCTGTTTCTGCACGAAATCAGTATGGCTGGCGGCAGTATCTGATTGAATTTTATAGCAATGATGTACATTTTATCATCAGTGGAGGAGAGTGATGATTCTGCTGATTACCACCCTAAGGAAGGCGGTACGACACTGCTTCTGCGAAGGGGGCATCTGAGTGCGAGTGCAGGATCCATAAACACTGCCGGTGCGCAGGGCAGGGGACCAGAGGGAGTGCCGGGGGGCACGATACCCTCATGACTGGTTACAACTTAAGGGCTTATGTTCCTGGGATGTTTAGAAAGGGTTTACGTCCGCTTTGCTATTTGTGGGACTTATTTTGTTTCGTTAGAAATAAAAATTAGGCTAAGGATTTGGATTTATATCCCTGTTGGTCATTATGGTGAAGATTCAGATGTCGATGTGAAGGGGATAACTGTGTTTATATCAAAGGCTATGGCCGCGTTTGTGACGGTCGCGCAGGAAAAGAGTCTCAAGAGGACTGCGGAGAAACTTTGTCTCACCGTGCCACCAGTCTCCAGAATGCTGAAAAACACCGAACACTGGTTCGGTGAAAAGCTGGTGATTATCGGACGTAACAGCGTGACGCTGACCCCGTTTGGCATCAACGTCTACCGGCAGATCTTGCCGCACTATCTGTCCCTGCAGCATATCTCGAAGCGGAAAAGTCGTGCCCCCGTCACGATATCCTCGCCGGTGGTGCATGCCGCATTTTTTGATGAGATCATGCAGATCGTGGTACCGGATATCCCCGAGTGTCCCGTCATCAAATATGCTGAGCACATTCATGACCGCGATCGGAGATGCATGCCAAATCATGATCGATTCAGATGCCATTTTGCAGTATTGCACGGCTCTTATCACACCTTCTCCTGTGCTCTTTATTCTCTGCATGTGACCTGTACTGAACCGGTAACAGGCACAACAGACTGGTTAAATAGTGAGCAGTTAAGTTCGCACTGCAGGGAATGGACTCTGCAGCTGCTTATCCACAGGCTGTCCTGTCGATTACTGACCTGCTTTGTGGACAAGTCATCGCAGATAATTTTCCGTCAGCTGTGCACCTGCAGTCGTAGCCATTTTTTGCGCCTGCAGCTGCCGTTCCGGCATCGCTCTTTCACTGGCCACCTTCGGCGGCCGCGAAGGAAAGCCGGTGAACCGGCCTGTCCGCACTTCCGTATGCCGGGGCTCCGTAGATGCCTGTCTGACGCGCCCGATGCGCCATGCAGTCGGCGATCCCACCTGCCTGCAGCGACGTGTTTTCCACTTTATTCCCGGCTCCTGGCAGCGGCTGACGCCGTGCCCTGTACACTAACCCGGGCCGCGTTGCCAACAAGGCACGTTGCTCTCCCGTACTTGTATGTTTTAAAGGTCAGTAGGCAACGCCGAAACTGATTGATTTACTGATGCTGTAGCACGATTTCGAGTTTGCTGGGTAATCAAGCCCGAGGGTGAGCTGTATGCGCGGTGCCTTTGCTCTAATAGATAAAGTGCGCGCGGTTTTGGCTGTATATACTTTTGATGGTGAGTGAGATGCTGCAGCATGTTCCCTTAAGAGGGTCATTAGCCCGTGAGAGAGTTTTTTTGCGCAGCATCAGTTTCAGCTTTAACCCGAACAACTGCCTGGGCGGTGTTTACCAACCCGTATCTGCAAGAACGGGAGACCTGAAAATGAAAGAAGTTACCATCGTAGGAATTGATATCTCGAAATTGTCATTCGATGTCTATATCGATACGACACAGCAAGTCCATCATTTACAGAATTGTGAGGCTGGATTTGAATCTCTTCTTCAGTTACTTCATAAACTTAAAGTTGGATTGATAGTCACTGAAGCGGCTGGTAAATATCATTTACCTTTAGCTAGTGCCATGACTAAGGCCGGTTATGCTGTTGCAGTCGTAAATCCGAGGAAGATAAAAAACTTCGGAAGAGCAATGGGGCAACTGGCGAAAAATGATCCTCTCGATGCCCGATTGATATGTGAATTTGGCAAACGTATGGCGCCTGAAGTCAGACCGGCAAAAGATGAGCAGGTGCTGATGCTCTCAATGCTGGTGACTCGTCGGAAGCAGCTGGTCCATATCAGAACGATGGAACAGAACCGAATTCAGGAGCTGTCCGATCCTGTGTCACAGTACAGCCTGAGATGACATATTGACTGGATCGATGCCGAGGTTTCTCTGTTGGATGAAGAAATCAGTGCGCAGCTGCTCAATACGGACTCACTCGCAGAAAACAGCAACTGTCTTGAACGTAAAAATTATGGAACAACGTGATGGTACGACTCACTCCATTCTTCGTTCTTTCTGAGCATCGCGTTCAGGATGGTTAGCAGTTTGCGCATACAGGCAACCAGCGCCACTTTTTTGGGTTTTCCCGCGACAAGCAGACGCATGTAAAAGGCTTTTATCACCGGATTAAATCGGGTTGCCACAAGAGCGGCCATATAAAGAGCTGCCCGAACGCCGTTCCTTCCACCAAAGATGGTTCGCCGACCTCGCATCGTACCTGAGTCCCGGTTTATGGGGGCAACCCCTACAAGCGCGCTGATCGATCGTCTGGAGAGACTGCCCAGTTCGGGAACCTCTGCAAGCAACGCAGCAACCGTCATGGTGCCAACACCTTTAATACTGCTCAGTCGGGCAGCCAGATCCTTAAAGTGGTTCCTTATATGGTTGTTCATATCCTCATCGATTCTGGCAAGCTCATCTTCCAGCGCTTTGACGATGATATTTATGCTTTTCTTGCTCTGTGGATGTGCGGTATACAGCCGATTACGCTCTGCCACCAACATGGCAATCAACTGACGTCTGCGCACTATCATTGCAGCAAGAACCTGGCGCTCAACATCCGGAAGAGACCGGATAAAGCGCTCCCGCTCGGGGTGACGATTAATGACCTCTGCCATTTGGGCGAGCATTCTGGCATCAATTTGATCGGTTTTTGCCAGGTACCCCATAGCTCGGGCAAAGTCTCTGGCCTGCCTAGGATTTATCACCGTAACGTCAAAGCCTTCGGCCTGAAGTGTGCAGGCCACCGCGGCCTCAAGCCCGCCTGTGGCCTCCATCAATACTAGCGACACCGGACGCTTGCTCAGTTCGGCAATGATGGCATCAAAACCGTCAGTGTCATTGCTGGCTGTAAACGGTGTAATGTCACTGTTGGCAGCAATATCCAGCGTAGCCTTCGAAACATCAATACCCACACAAAGTGGACCTGGCTGACTCATAATTACCCATCCTTGCAAATGCGTTATGGAGTACGGACAACTGTTCGGGCTTCAGATGAGTGGCTCAGTGTATGCGCCAGTCGCTGTTTTGCGGGCTTACAACCCCAGGGGAAGTCGGGCTGCATACACCTTGCCAAATCCAGTCAGGGGTATTTTAAATTATTTTCAAGATACAAGGGAAATACTGAACAGCGCCAAAGGTGTTGGGCCGGTTACGCTTGCTGCACTTTTGGTGATGCTGCCAGAACTTGGACAGCTCAGCAGGAGGCAAATTGCTGCGCTGGTTGGGGTTGCCCCTTATGACAGAGATAGTGGTCGAATGAAAGGCCGTCGGGTTATCTGGGGAGGAAGAGCGGGCCTTCGATCCATTTTGTTTATGGCTGTGCTTTCCGTTGTACGGTTCAATCCTAAAATGAAGCATTACTATCAGGGATTACTTGAACGAGGCAAGGCAAAAAAAGTCGCACTCACAACATGCATTCGAAAATTTATTACAATTCTCAATGCGATGGTGCGTGACAGGAAAATGTGGAGTGCTGAACTGCAGACCCCCGTTGATGCAAAACAAATGTTTGCTTATGGTTCGATAGGGAACCAAAAAAGCGAACAAATCTCAACCACTGGTTAAATACCCAGATAAATTTATTTTATCTGGGTCAAATGAGTGATATGGTGTCACCAATGAGACCCACTGGAGGTGCTATGTCTGAATTTGAATTGCTTGCGCAGGATCTCCTGCAGAAATCCGAAGAAGAAGAAAAACTGCAGCAAGAAAAAGACAAAGAGCTAATTGCAAAAGTTCTTGAAATTTATGATCAAAAATACGTGGCAGAACTGCTCAGAAAAGTAGGCAACAATGACTGGAGCAGGGAAACGATAAACCGGTGGATTAACGGAAAGTGTGGGCCAAAATCATTGACCTCAGCTGAGGAAATTCTGCTCAGGAAAATGCTGCCAGAACCTCCGAAGCACCACCCTGACTACGCATTTCGTTTTATCGATTTATTCGCGGGCATCGGTGGTATTCGCAAAGGGTTCGAAGAAATTGGCGGTCATTGTGTTTTCACCAGTGAATGGAACAAAGAGGCTGTACGGACTTACAAGGCTAACTGGTTTAACGATGAGCTTGAACATAAGTTTAACCTCGACATTCGTGAAGTCACTCTGAGTGACAGAGAAGACTTGTCGGAAACAGCTGCCTATAAGCATATTGACAAAGAAATTCCTGATCATGATGTGCTGTTGGCCGGATTCCCCTGCCAGCCTTTTAGCCTCGCAGGTGTCAGCAAAAAAAATTCATTAGGAAGAGCTCATGGGTTTGAATGTGAAGCTCAGGGGACGCTTTTCTTTGATGTTGCGCGTATTATTAAGGCCAAAAAACCGGCGATTTTCGTCCTTGAGAACGTTAAGAACCTGAAAAGTCACGATAAAGGCAAAACCTTTAAAGTTATCATGGAAACACTGGATGAGCTTGGTTACGAAGTTGCTGATGCCGGTGTTTCAGGTTCTGATGATCCTAAAATTATTGATGGGAAGAATTTCTTACCTCAGCACAGAGAGCGAATTGTATTAGTCGGTTTCCGCCGTGATCTTAAAATTCACGATGGATTTACCCTTCGCAACATTCATAAATTCTACCCACAAAATCGTCCAACATTTGGAGAGTTACTGGATCCCGCAGTTGACAGTAAATATATTTTGACTCCGAAACTTTGGGAATACCTGTATAACTATGCCAAGAAACATGCCGCGAAAGGCAATGGTTTTGGGTTCGGACTCGTTGATCCTACGAATGTGAATAGTGTGGCCAGAACACTCTCTGCGCGCTACCACAAAGATGGCTCTGAAATACTGATAGACAGAGGTTGGGATAAAGCTAAAGGGGAATTAGATTTCCGCGACGAAGAAAACCAAAGCCGGCGGCCACGAAGGTTGACGCCTCATGAATGTGCCCGCTTAATGGGGTTTGAAAAAGTCGGTGGCAAACCGTTCAGGATCCCTGTTTCTGATACCCAGTCTTATCGTCAGTTTGGGAACTCTGTTGTTGTTCCTGTATTTGAAGCTGTTGCCAGATTGCTTGAACCTTACATTGGTAAAGCTGTTGCTGTGCGTACAGACAAAGCAAAAACCAAATAATGAAAGGCCTCAGGTGCCGTGCCTGAGGCCTTTCTTCGTCTTTATGCGGTGTAGATGCCGATCAGCTTGGCAATAAAATGCCCCAGAGTCATCAATTCTGAACGGACAGCTTCAGGGTATTTTTTGTGCAGGGAAGAGGGGACAACCAGTGTGACCCGTTCTTGCTGCATTTCTTTAAATTGCGCCAATGACACTCCTTCCTGAAGCGTAAAGAGATGGATGTTTTGTATCCTGTCTGCTTCATTCAACACTTGTCGCCACCGATCCTTGCATGTCGTTTTTACCGCAAGCATATGGAGTTTTTCGTCTGGAAATGTGTTGTCATGGTATGCATCAGAAGATGGAAAAAGGAAGTCTGGCTTTTTATTCCCTTCAGTCACGGACTGTGTCGCGAACTGAGTAAGACCATGTTCAAGGAAAAGCTGTTCAAGATGTAGCTCCAGTGATTTCCCTGCCCGGGATTTTCTGCGGTTACTGACTGAATTAGCCAGCGCGATAAAGTCATCAACCGAGTTAAATCCCTTCTTTATAATATCAAGGACATGCATTTCCTCTACAAGGAGGAAAATATCATATTCCACACGCCTGCGATCGATGAGTTGCTCGTCTGGGTTTGCACAGCCCTTTGAAAAGTAGCCCGCAGCGTATTTAATTATTTCGGATCCAGATGGGAATGCGGTCTCCCAGGGCTCTGGAATTTTGTATTTCTTCCGGGTTGTTTTTGGCTGAAGAACTAATCCCCCTAAAATTTCTTTTGCGGGACCAAACCTCAGCGCTCCAGGGATAATTTCGCCAAGAATGGATTCGACAATGTCCTCTTCGTCAGGATTTTTGCAAACCCACACATCAACATTCTTACTGTCACTTCCGGGCTCGTGCTCAAAGGCCAGAATGGACAATCCACCTGTGTTTTCAGGATCCTGAAGCGGACTCCCTGGCCCCCAGCGCGTTATACGCTTTTCATTTCGGGTTTTACCGAAAAAGCTGCCGTTATAATAAATCGCGCGAGCTTCACTATCACTGCAAACATGCGAGGAATAGGTTGCATTGAGGAAAACCGAGGGGTTTTGTTCCTTAGTGTGATCTATCGAGGGAAACAGCTCTGCAACAATACCTGAAGGAATATACAGTCCGACCTGATGACCGCCTGTTGCACCAGTATCATTTGCTGACAAGCGTTTGATGTACAGGAAATAATTGCCCGTTGCCTTACTCAGTAACCATTCCTGAAAACCTGACATATGCATCCTTACCTGAAGACAAATCGTTCTGTTGTTCAATAGATTGCTATTTTAACTACGCTCGCCGGAGCAGTATCTGTCCATGCGAGCATATCGATACCAAAGCATGCGTTCCTGCGGGGATTAATGTCAACGCTAGATTGTTACCAGCTCCGCCAGTTTGCTGGCAATATTGGCCATTGAATCTTCAGCTGTGCTCAAACCGCTGCGCGAACCAAGTAACGGACTGACTTCGCGAAGATCTTCATATGCTGTGTTATGAACGATAGGAACAAGAAGGTCTCGTGCCAGAAGGGCCGATAGCTCTTTATCCGCAATCCCTTCTCCTGCGAGCCGTTTTAGTAGCGCAGGGGTCACCAGAACAATTCCTACGCGTGATTTTGCCAATCCTTTATCGATTTCGCGCAGCAATGTTGCACCAAGTAAAACATCTTTTTCGCTAAACCAGACTGAGACCCCGTTCATCTCAAGCTGGTCATGAAGCTCTTTGGCTGCGTCCTTGCGATCGTCCCAGGCATGGCACAGAAAAACATCTCGTAAATCAGGGACAGAGGCCCGCCTCTCAACGTTTTCACGGACTGGCGTAAGAGTGCGCACTTCCGCAGGGGTATAAATCACAGATGATCCCGCCCGTGACCAACGTGGTCTGGTGCTACTGGAGCTGCCTCCACCGCCGCTGCTATATCCGTTAGAACTACCACCTGGCGAGGAATAAGAGGGTATTGAGTATGAGGAGCGATAGCCGCTATAGCTGCCACCGCAGGCTGGGCAGGAAGCCCTTCCGCTAGCAGTGCGGTGTCCGTTTCTTGGTGCTGTGCATCTGGCCATTTTCTAATCCTTTGATTCAAAGAGTTTAGTGATGAAGTTGCTCAACTGGTTGTCACATCCTTGGTGACCGATAACTGTTTTAATATCCAGCCTGTTGAAATATACAACCCAGTATCCATTCAATCAATGCTGTTTTTATATTGACCACTTGACTCCAAACACAACTGCTCACCCGTTCGCAGCATTCCGGCACATTCAGTCCGGAATGCTTTGCGCTGCGGCTTGCGTCGGGGCCTTGTTTTCACCGCTCTACTCCCGGGTTGTTTCCCGGTCACGGCGTAGCCGGATCGAGATAACTTTAACCGAGGAGTAAACATGCCTGACTGGTGCTGCAACCGACTTTCTTTTACTGGCCATGCTGATGACATTGCCCGTCTCCATCGTCTGGCCAACGCCGACTTTATCCCGTGGCATCGCATTGCCGTCATGCAGGGTATTCAGCTCTTTTGCGCAGGGGTCGCCGGGCTGTTGCAGGTGACGGAAGAGGCCGAATATCCGCCATACCCGGTGCTTATCACGAGTGGCCGTGGCGTCATTTCACCCGGGAATCTCGCCTTTTCCCGCTGGCTTGGGTTGCTGAAAACCGGTATCGACTGCTATGTGTAGCGACCTGCGTTTGAAATCGTTTCAACCTGCATTTATCCAACCAGACCCACATTCGCAGATTATCGACCCACAGTATCTGCAAATGAAATTGGCTTGCCGGTTCGTTCCACAAAACGTTCGTTTTCTGGATGTTTTGTAAGTGGGCGAGCAGTAGTGATGGGGTCTGGCGCTGCGAGTGCAATAAGTCGTTGTAGAAATCAAAAACCATAAACAATGATGATCGCTGAGTTTGTGGAGCTTCCGCTGGTTGCAGCTAATGTGGGTTCATCAAAATCAAATGCAGGTCGGGGCGTTCGAATGCAGGTTCATTTGCAGGTAATCCGGGTTTGGACGCCCGGATAGATGCAGATATTGTGGGCACAAATGACGCGATAAATGCAGGTTTGAGAATTTATAAACGCAGGTCGTTACAGCTATGAAGAGGAGCGCTACGCCGGGGTTATTGGTCCTGAGTGGATTATCAACAATGT